>Ga0214921_10003170_pt1 | contig 25495 bp, 24 predicted proteins | sample LL1505_MetaG_FD_177992 | JGI IMG/M metagenome (GOLD analysis project Ga0214921, IMG submission 177992) | Freshwater microbial communities from Lake Lanier, Atlanta, Georgia, United States - LL-1505 | ecosystem: Environmental > Aquatic > Freshwater > Lake | place: USA: Georgia | collected...
TGGCGCTGACTGTGGGTTTGGGCGTGGTGGTGGTGCTGTGGGTGCGGGCATAGCCCACCGACCAGAATGCGGCCGGCGGCGTCAGTGGCCCGCCCATCGGAACCGCAGCCATGCTGACCGCCGTGGAGGGATCCAGACTCGCTACCGGGCTGGCAGTGCTGCCCAGCGCTTGCAGCGGCCATAGGCGCAAGCCGCCGCTGCGCGATGCAATCAGCCTGGCACCGCCGTAGCCGGCCTTGCGCTGACCGCGCTCTTCGCCACCAATGGCTGGCTGGGCGCGCCGATCGAGGCCTGGCTGGGCTGGAAGGTGGCCTATACCAATACGGGCGTGGTGGTGGCGCTGGTCTTCGTGACGCTGCCCTTCGTGGTGCACATAGTGGAGCCGCTACACCACCCGCCGCACCGTCTGGATGCGGCTGGCGCCCGAGCGCCAATTGCTGACTGGCACCATCGGCACGCCGCTCGCGGTCATCGTGCTCCCGCCAAGGTGCAGGACCGTGATGGGGCGGAGCCTTTGCTGGTTTAGGCACGCAGAATGTGCCCCCCTTGGAGCGCGCCATCGGCGACGCGACCTATCAAGGGCCGAAAATGCCGACTGATCGGCAATCGGCTGAAGACTCAGCGGCTGCATTTTTATATCTCGGCCATTCCAGGAAGGGTCTTGGCGCTGTCGGTGCACGGCTTCAATCTGATCGGCGATGCGTTGAGCCCGCGCCAGCGCTGAGCAGGAGAATCCCCATGGCCCGTGTGCGTTCCATCCCCTCCGAGGATCTGCCCCCCGACCTCACCGCGATCTACGAGGAATTCGCTGGCGCCTATGGCCCCTTCCGCAACCAGGTCGCGGTCATCGCGCATGTGCCGGCGGCGTTGCGCCACCTCATGCCCATGCTGATGGAGCTGCGCGCGGCCAAGACGCTGCCGAAGCGCTACCTGGAGATCGCCATCATCACCGTCTCCAAGCTCAATGCCTGCCATTACTGCGTTGGCCACCACACGCCCTTCCTGACCGCCGAGGGGCTTTCGGCCGCGGCGGTGGAGCGGCTGCTGGAGCCTGACAACCCCGAACTGGACGAGACCGACCGGCTGGTGATCGACTACGCGAAAGTGGCCTGGGAGACGCCCAACCGCGTGCCGCAAAAGCTGTTCACGGCGTTACTTTCCGTGTTTTCCGAGGCGCAGCTCGTGGAGCTGACCCTGCGCATCACCCTCTGCGGCTTTTTCAACCGCTTCAATGATGCGCTGGGGATCGAGGAAGAAGAGGAAGCGCTGGCCTGATGCGGATTGCGTTCGGCTCGGCCCTGGTCCTGCTCGGTTCGGCCTGGCTGCTTGCGGGTCAGGGTTGGCGGCCGGCTGCCTTGTGGCTGCTTGGCGCGGCGCTGGGCTTGTCGCTTTTCCATGCAAGCTTCAGCTATGCCGGCGCCTTCCGGCGGCTGCTGGCCGAGCGGCAGGGTAGCGGCCTTCGGGCGCAGCTCGTGATGCTGGCCTTGGCGCTGCTGCTCTTCCAGCCCGCATTGCTGACAGGCGAGGTGCTGGGCCAGCCGGTGCGCGGCTTCGTCTTTCCGATCGGCTGGGCGCTGCTGCTGGGTGCCTTCCTGTTCGGCATTGGCATGCAACTGGGCGGTGGCTGCGGCTCGGGTACGCTGTTCACCGCAGCGGGCGGTCAGGATGGCCGAATGTGGATCACGCTCTTTGCCTTCATCGCCGGCGCCACCCTGGCCGCCTGGGATGGCGAGCGCTGGATGGCCTGGCCCGCCCTGCACGGCCAACGCCTGGGCGAAGGCTGGGCCACATTGCCGATCAGCCTGACCGGGCTGGCATTGGTCTGGGCCGCCATGCGCTGGTGGGAGGGCCCGCAGGCAGATCCCCTGGCCTGGCGCGGTGGCGATGTGCTGCGCGGGCCCTGGCCGCTGCTGTGGGGTGCGGTGGCGCTGGCGGTACTGAACTTCACCACACTGCTCCTGGCTGGGCGCCCCTGGGCCATCACCGCCGCCTTTCCACTCTGGGGCTCGCAACTCGTCGAGTCCCTGGGTTGGGACGACCCGGCCTTCTGGGCCTATTGGGAAGACCCGACCCGCAGCGAGGCGCTGCTTCGCCCGCTGCTGTCCGACCGGACCACGCTGATGGATCTCGGCCTTATGGCCGGGGCCCTGCTGGCTGCGGGCCTCGCCGGGCGGCGTGGATGGTGGCGGCTGCCGGCGCTACGGCCTGCCCTGGCCTCGCTCTGCGGTGGGCTTCTGCTTGGCTATGGCGCGGTGCTGGGCTCGGGCTGCAATATCAGCGCGTTCTTTGGCGGCATCGCCTCGGGCAGCCTTCATGGCTGGGTGTGGATCATCCCAGCACTTCTGGGCAATGCGGTGGGGCTGCGGTTGCGACCGGCCTTTGGGCTTTCGCGGGGCGGACTGTGAATTGCGAATTTGACAGGAAAATTTAGGGGCATTAGCAACCCCCTTGTTCTTCGTCGCTGCAAGGATCCTCGATGCGCCTGTTCATTCCCGCCATCGCCGCCCTGGTTCTGGCCGCCCCCGCCTGGGCCCAGAACGCACCGCTGGCGGCCCAGGCCTGTCTGAGCTGCCATGGCGCCAACGGCGCGGGCCAGGGCGGCGTGCCGGGCCTGGCGGGGCGGGACCGTGCCGAGCTGGTCGCGCTGATGGCCGCCTTCCGCGCCAATGAGCGCCCGGCCACCATCATGGGGCGCATTACCCGGGGCTATTCCGAGGCTGAGATCGCCTCTTCCGCCGAGTATTTTTCGCAGCAGGGACGCTGATGATATGAGCATGACCACCACCCGCCGCGCCCTGCTCGGTGCCGCCATCACCGCCCCTGCCCTGGTCCAGGCGCAGACCCAGGCGCGACTGCTGATCATCGGCGGCGGCTTCGGCGGCGCCACGGCCGCCAATTTTGCCCGACGGACCTATCCCTGGCTGCAGGTCACCCTGGTCGAGCCGAAGACCAGCTTCGTCACCTGCCCCTATGGCAATCTGGTGCTGGGCGGGTTCCGCCAAATCGCTGACATCACCCATTCCTATGACGGGCTGCGGGCGCGTGGCGTGACCGTGGTGCATGACTGGGCCACGGGCATCGACGCCAATGCGCGCAACATGCGCCTGCAGGGCGGGCAGAGCCTCGGCTACGACCGGCTGATCCTCTCGCCGGGCATTGCACTGCGCTGGGGCGCGATCGAGGGCTATGACGAGGCGGCCGCCCAGACCATGCCGCATGCCTGGGTGCCGGGCGATGGAGCGCAGACGCTGTTGCTGCGCCGCCAATTGGAAGCCATGCCCGATGGCGGCGTGGTGGGCCTGGCTATCCCGGGGAATCCCTTCCGCTGCCCGCCTGGGCCGTATGAGCGGATCAGCATGATCGCGGCCTATCTCAAGCGCCACAAGCCGCGGTCGAAAATTCTGGCGCTGGATGCAAAGGAGGCCTTCAGCAAGCAGGGCCTGTTCCAGGATGCCTGGGCCGCGCTCTACCCGGGCATGATCGAATGGGTGCCCGCGAGCCGCGACGGCCGCGTGGTGCGGGTCGACCCGCGCGCGATGGAATTCGAGACTGAGTTCGGCACCCGCCACAAGCTGGACGTGGCCAATGTCATCCCACCGCAATCGGCTGCGCGCATCGCCGCCGATATGGGGCTTACCGATAATTCGGGCTGGGTGCCGGTCAACCCCGTGACCTTCGAGGCCCGCGCGGCGGCGAATATCCATGTGGTGGGGGACGCGAATATTCCCGGCCCCATGCCTAAATCCGGCTTTGTGGCCAATACCACAGCGAAGCAGGCGGTGGCCGCGGCGGCCGCGGCGCTGCGCGGTGAGGCCGCGCCGGAGGCAGTCTATTTCAACACCTGCTACAGCCATGTCGGCGATGATTACGGCATCTCCGTCGTCGGCGTCTTCCGGCCCAATGCGGAGGCCACGGCAATCGTCGAAGTGCCGAATTCGGGGGGCGTTTCTCCGCGCGGCAACCTGCCCGACCAGCGCCGGCTGGAAGCGACCTATGCCGATAGCTGGTATGCCTCGATCACCCGGGACATGTTCGGCTGATGCACAGGCGCGCCGCCCTCGCCCTGCTGGCGCTGCCCTGGGCCGCCTTGGCGCAGGAGGATGCGCTGGCCGGCGCCATTCGCGAGGCGGTGGGCGATGCCCAGGCAGCGGAAGGCGGGATTAACCTGCGAGCCCCGGCCACGGCCGAGAATGGTGGCCAAGTGCCGCTGACCATCCTGGTCGAAAGCCCCCAGACCGCGGCCGAGCATGTTACTGCCATCCATGTCTTTGCCACCCGCAACCCCACCCCCGGTGTGGCGAGCTTCCGCCTGACCCCTGCCCTGGCGCGGGCCGAGGTGCAGACCCGTATCCGCCTGGCTGAGAGCCAGATCGTGGTGGTGTTGGCACAGCTCAGTGATGGCAGCCTCCGCCGCGCCAGTGCTGAGATCCGGGTCACCACCGGCGGTTGCCTGACATGAACCCGCCGCGCATCCGCGCCCCCCGCCAGGCCCGCGCCGGCGAGGTGGTAGAAATCCGCACGCTCATCGAGCATCCGATGGAGACCGGCCTTCGCATGGAGGGTGGTAGGGTGGTGCCGCGCAATATGCTCGCCAGCATGGTGGTGCGGGTGAATGGCGAGGTGGCGCTGCAGGTGGAATTCCGCAACGGCAGCGCCGCCAATCCCTACCACGTCTTCTTCCTGCGGCTGGAGCGTGCGAGCGAGGTGGAGGTGAGCTGCGTGGACGAAGCAGGACGCAGCGCGCGAAGCATGGCGCGCATCGCGGTGGGGTGATCAGGCGGAGCGGTGGGAACCGGAGAACGAAATTCTCTGGCTCTCTTCACGGCAAGCAGCGTGTTGCGGCTTGCGCGGTTGCTGATCACATCCCGCGGAACAGATGCGCGAACATCCGGCTCGCGACCAGCGTCTCCGGGCGGCCGCGCAGCGTGAGCAGCACGCGCCCCGTTTCCTCGCGCCGCGCGGCGAGAATGTGGCGCGCCTGCACGACAAGCCCGCGATGCACCTGCCAGAAGCGCTGCGGATCCAGTCGCGGCAGCAGATCGCGGAGCGAGAGGCGGATCAGGTGCTCCCGCTCCGCCGTGACCACCCGGACATACTTGTCGGCGGCCGCGAAGTAGAGAACCTCCTCGACCGGCACCAGATGCACGACCTCGCTGGCCTGGGCGCGGATCACATGGAGCCGCGGCGCCCCGACGGCTGCGGGCGCTGGCACGGCGCGCAGCTGCGCCACCGCGTCGTCGAGCGCGGCCGCGGGCTCGCGCCTGTCGCCGAGCTGCCGCATCAGCCGCGCGACACAGGCGGCCAGGCGGCCGTGCTCGACCGGCTTCAGCAAGTAGTCCAGCGCCTGCGCCTCGAAGGCCCGCAACGCATATTCGTCATGCGCCGTGACGAAGACCATGAGTGGCGGCGGCACGTCATGCGGCCAGTCCTCGATTATGGCGTGCGCGGCGGCCAACCCGTCGAGGCGCGGCATCCGGATGTCGAGAAAGCAGACATCGGGCCGGTGTGCGAGCGCGGCCGCCAGCACCGCTGCGCCGTCCGGCGCCGGGGGCAACAGGGCAAGGCCGGGCCAGCAGGCCGCAAGCCCGGCCGCCAGCGCGGCGGCGAGCAGTGGCTCGTCCTCAGCGATCAGGGCGCGCGGGCCGGGGCTCATGGCGCGGATGGTGCCACCGGCAGCGCCATCGGCAAGCGCAGCGTCACCAGCGCGCCGCCCTCCGCGTCGCCGGCCGCCGCGAGGGCGACCGACGCCGCGCTCCCATGGAGGAGGCGCAGCCGCTCGCGAAGCTGGACGAGGCCGAACCGGTCCTGCGCAGCCGCCGGCAGTCCGACGCCCGTGTCGCGGACCCGAATCAGGAGCTCGCCGCCCTCCCTGCGGGCGCTGATCTCGATCCGACCGCCCTCGGGCTTTGGTTCGATGCCGTGGCGGATCGCATTCTCCACCGCTGGTTGGAGCAGCAGGGCGGGCAGCTGCACGGGTTCCAGCGCGGTGGGGATGTCCCATCGCGCCGTGAGGCGTGCGCCAAGCCGGATCTGCATCAGAGCGAGGTAGTCCTCGATCCAGGCGCGTTCCGCGGCCAGGCTGTGCGTCTCCGCGCGGCTTGCGCCGAGGGTGGCGCGCAGGAAGCCCACCAGACGGTCGAGCATCGCCGTAGCGCGCGGCGGGTCGGTTGCGATCAGCGCGCGCAGCGTGGCGAGCGTGTTGAACAGCATGTGCGGATCGAGCTGCGCCTTGAGCGCGGCGAGCCGCGCCGCCTCAACCTGCCGGGCCAGCGCCTCCTGCCGGCCGCGGCTGTAGAAGACGACAGTCATGGCACCGGCAACCGCCAGCGCGAACGCGGCGACGGCACCCGCCCCGCCGGCCACTGCGGACGGGCCGGCCAGCAGCTCGCCGAGCGCAATGCCGGCGAGTACCCCGGCCGGCAGGCCAAGGCCAAGCAGCAGTGCCGCACCGCGCGGCGGCGGCCAATAGTGGGGCGGGGCTGCGCCGAGCGACCCCCTGAGCAGGAAACGTCCGAGATCCACCGCCGCCCAGGCACAGAGGCTGATCGCCAGGCTGCGCGTCAGCGCCGTGCCATAGCCTGCGGCGCCCGGCAGCACTGCCTGCGCCAGCCAGGCGGTGGGCGGGGCCAGCGCGAGCGCCAGCAGCAGCCGACGCCCAAGGCCGCGCGCCGCGCCGGGCGGCAGCCAGGTCCGCAGCCTCATGGCGCGAGGTGACGCACGAAATGCTGAACGATCGCCGCCTGCGCCGCCGCGCGCTCCGCGGGATCGAAGCCCGGTTCGGGCCTACCGCCCACTGGGTGCCGCTCCGCTACCGCCTTCGCGACGCTGCTGGGCCAGGGCGACATGGCGTCCATATGCCCCGCTCCGGCCATCACGGCGAGCGGCGTGCAGGCGCCGCAATGCCGCAGGAGGCGGTCGGCGTGGAAGGCATTGGGCGTGAGGCGATCCGCCTCCGCGCGCACCACGCCGACGGGCACCGCGATCTGCGCCAGACTTTTGGCGCGGAACATCGCGCCGACCGGGATGGAGACGGCGACGACGGCGATGCGGGGATCGCGCCCGCCATGCCGGGCATTGTTCTCCTGCCCCAGCATGAAGTCCGGCACGTTGCGGGCGGATTCGAAGCGCGCGCGGCGGGCGGCACGTGCGGCCTCGTCCGGCAGGTCATTGTAGCAGAAGCCGAGATCGGCCTCCCCCGCGGCGAGGCAGTGGCGGATGAGGTCGCGCAGGCTCCACTCGGCGCCGACGAGCGTCATCGCGGTGATGGCGCCGGCGGACGTTCCGTGCACGCCCACCCGGTCGAGCCGCAGCCGCGGCCCCCAGTCGGGGTGCGCGGCCAGGGCGTCCAGCGCGGCGCTCGCCTCCCGCGGGCGGTGGCGCCAGGATTCCGGTCCCGCGGCGGTGACATCGGCGTTGTTGTCGCCGCGGTGCAGCAGCTGTGCCACGACGAAGCCCGCCGCCGCGAGGCGCGCGGCGAGGGCGTGCTCGGCGAGCGGGTTGCCGCCCGTGCCGTGCGACATGAGAACCACGCGCCGGGGTCCCGGGAGGGGCGGTGCGGCGGGCGCGACGGACAGGTTGAAGGGGCCGGACGCCATCGGCCGCGCGGGGGCGGTAGTGGGATAGACGAGGCGCAGCGGCATCCCATCGGCCTCGATCTGCGCGACACCGGTCTGCGCGACGGCGGCGGCGGAGGCGAAGCCGATCACCAGCGTAACGCCGAGGGCGAGGGCAGGAAGGAGCGGACGGAAACGGCTTCGAGGCATGAGCATCTCCATGGACCCTGGCTAGGCCGGGGGCATATAGATCCCTATCCGGCATGGCACCGCGGTGATGTGACGAAACAGCTTGGGCTGGCGGGAAATGACGCGAGGGCGACGTAGTCTGCGGGCGAGGTGCCCAGCCGCCATCATGCACCCAGCGAAATGGCGAGGCTGGCGCGGCCACAGTGATGAAGGCCCGATCACGGCGGAGAGGGTGCGACCGGTTACAAGCGGTCTCAAGGCTGGAGCCTTGGAGAGTAGGGCTCACCGCACCCTCGTCGCTGGCTGGTCCAACGATCGCCTTGGGCTCATTCGATCTCGATGTTGGCGGCGCGGATGACAGGGCCCCAGAGCGCCGCCTCCTCCGCGATGAAGCGCGTCGCGCGTTCGGGCGTGGAATCCGTCACGGGCACAAAGGCGATGGCCTCCAGCGCGCGGGCAATCTCGGGCGTGGACATCGCAGCGCGAGCGGCAGCGGCCAGGCGCTCCAGCCGGTCCGGCGGCGTGCCGGGAGGTGCGGCCAGGTAGTTGGCGATGCGGGTCACGACGTCGAAGCCACTCTCGCGCGCGGTCGGCACCTCGGGCACCACCGCTGAGCGCTGCTCGCCGAAGACGGAGATGATCCGGAGCTTCCCCTCGCGGTGCTGCGGCAGCAGCGTCGTGAAGGCGTCCACAGCGAAGGAAATCGTACCGGAGAGAAGATCCTGGGTCAGCGGCCCCGAGCCTCGGTAGGGCACGTGCACCACATCAAGGTTGCCTACCCGTATCCGCAGCAACTCCGTCGAGAGGTGCGGGGCGCCGCCGATGCCCGAGCTGCCATAGCTGAGCCGGCCCGGCTGGGCACGGATCAGCGCAATCAACTCGGCCAGGTTGTTCACGCCAAGCCGCGGGTTGACCGCCAGGGCAAGCGGCGTGATGCCGAGGATGGCGATATGCGAAAACCCCGTCACGGGATCGAAGGGCGGCACGCGACGTGTGAGCGGGCCGGTGATCCCGGCCGTCGGGCTTTGAAAGATCAACGTGTACCCGTCCGGTCGGGCGCGATGCACCTCGCCCGAGCCGATGAGACCGCCCGCCCCGCCGCGATTGTCGATGACAACGGATTGGCCGAGCGCCCGCCCGAAGGGCTCGGCAAACAGGCGCCCAAAGATATCGGTGTTTCCACCTGGCGGGAACGCCACCACCATGCGGATGCTGGAACTTGGGAAAGGCGCTTGCGAATAGGCGGGGGCGGCCAGCAGTCCAAGGCCGGCCGCAGCGCGCAGGATCTGGCGCTTCTTCATGACTTTTTCCTCCTCACCCTCTCGCGGGGCCGATCATAGCCAAGGCCGCGCGGCCCCGGCTGTCAATGTGAGGGTGCGGCGGCCGGGCCAGTTTTCCTTGCCGCTCGCTTGGGCGCAGAGCTCGCGAATGCTGCGGCGGTTGGTTACCTGCTCGGGGTTCATGCGGACCTCGATGAGTGCGGCCTTGCCGCTGGCGGCCGCGCACGTGTTGGCGGGAAGGCGGCGGCGCGAGCCCGACGCTGGCGTGGGACCAGCACTCCGGCAATGCCGGGACTTGCGAACCTCGCCAGCGCGTCGCGGCTCTGGGGCAGGTTTGCGCGGCCGCCGCGCATGTTTCGCTGGATGAGCCAGACCCGGATGTTCCCGCCGCCGCGGCCGCTTGCCGGTCCACATCCGGCACCGCATCCTGCCCGCACCAGGGCGGAGGCGGACCATGGCTGCGCATCTTCATCAATGGCCGGCACAAGGCCGGGTTCATCACGGCGCGGCGGTCGCGCAGGCCCTGCCGCGCGAGATCGCCGAGGCGAGGCGCGTTGTGCTGGTCGCGCCCCGTTCCCTGGCCGGCAGCGCTTTGGCCGCCGAGGTGACGGCGGTGATCGGCGACCGCCTCGCCGGCAGCTACGCGGCGATGCGCGCGCATAGCCCGGTGGAGGATGTGCTGGCCCTCGCCGCCCTGATGCGGGATCGGCAGGCCGACCTTGTCGTCGCACTGGGCGGTGGTTCCGTCATCGACGGCGCCAAGGTGGCCTGCCTCGCCGTCTAGTACGGCATCACCGATACGGGCGGGTTGATCGGCGCCGCCACGTCACGCGGCAGCGAGCCCGGCTTCTGGGATGGCGCGGCGCCGAGCCCGCACATCGTCGCCGTGCCGACCACGCTTTCGGCCGCGGAATTCGCCCCGCATGCGGGCTACACCGATCTCGCGGCCGGGCGAAAGTATCGCGCGCTCGATCCCTGGATGGTGCCGCGCGCGGTCATCCTCGACCCGGCGGCGACGCTTCAGACGCCTGCACCGCTGCTGCTCTCCTCCGGCATCCGCGCCCTCGACCATGCGGTGGAACGCTGGTGCTCGACCCGGCCGACGGCATTCTCCGATGCGGTGTCGCAGCAGGCGATAATCATGCTGGCCGAGAACCTTCCGCGGCTGCACGGACAACCCGGCGACATGGCCGCGCGCGCCGCCTGCCAATATGCCGCTTGGCTCTCGGTGATGGGGGGCTGGTCGGGCGTGCCGGTGGGGGCGAGCCATGGGATTGGCTATATCCTGGGCGCTGCGAAGGGGGTCCCGCATGGCATCACCTCCTGTCTCATGCTGCATGCCGTGATGCGCTGGAACGCGCCGGTGAATGGGCAGCGCCAGGCGCAGGTCGCGCGGATTTTCGGGGCCGAGGCGGCAGGCCCGGCGATCGAGGCCTTTGTGCGCGGGCTTGGCCTGCCCACGCGGCTTTCGGAGCAGGGTATCACGGCCGCGGACTTTCCCGGCCTGGCGGCGCGATGGACCGGTGATGCGCCGATCGCGACCAATGCCAGGCCGATCCGCGATGCCGCCGATCTGGTGGAGATCCTGCAGCTGGCGATGTGACGTGGCGGGTGCCGCGCGGGCGATTCTCGCCCAAGGCTCTTGTCCTGCGTGGCGCGAAACTCCTATCGTTCGGATCTTGATCCCGGCATGTGCCGCCCTTGGTCCCGTGCCGGTCGGGCATTCCTGCTCGACAGACCGCCGCAGAAGGACCCTTGCTAATGCCGCTTGAAAACCATATCGCCCCCGACATCACGCTTGCCGATGCACGCCATCAGGCGCGCGTTGATCTCGCAGCGGCGCATCGCTTGGCCGTCCGCGACGGCTTCCATGAGGGCATCTTCAACCACTTCACCCTGCGCGTGCCCGGCACCAGCGACCGCTACTATCAGATCCCCTTCGGTCTGCATTGGAGCGAGGTGACCGCCTCCTGCTTCATGGAGGTGGGCTATGATGGAGAGATCCGTGAGGGCGAGGGCATGGTCGAACGCTCGGCCTATTGCATCCACGCGCCGATCCACCGGCTCCTGCATACCGCCGCGGCGGTATTCCACACCCACATGCCCTTCACCAGCGCGCTGGCGCGTCTGGAGGACCCGCAGATCCTGCCCATCGGCCAGACCGAACTCGGCACCATGATGCGCACCGCCTATGACGCGACCTATACCGGCCCGGCCTTCGATCCGGCCGAGGGCGAGCGCCTGGCCGGCGTGATCGGTGACAAGACGGTGCTGATCATGGCCAATCACGGCGTGGCCACCGTCGGCCGGAATGTGGCCGAGGCCTATGACCGACTTTACTACATGGAGCGCGTCGCGCAGGTGCAGCTCTACGCCATGTGGACCAACCGCCCGCTCAAGCGCCTGCCGGAGGAGGTGGTGGACCACACCATCAACACCTATCGCGGCACGGCGCCCAAATATGGCGACCGCTCCAATGCCGAATGGCATTTCGATGCGCTGAAGCGGATCCTCGACCGCAAGGAGCCCGACTACAAGGACTGAGGCCTTCCTGGCCGCAACCCCGGGGCGGCGCCCATGCCGCGGATCTCCGCCTCCTCGAACTCGGCGGCGGCGATGGCGCGGTCAAGGGCGGCGCGCAGCGCCCTCGCCGATTCAAGCGTCAACTCGATCCCCGCGCGGGCCGCGGGGCCCAGGCCGGTGTTCAGGAAGTCCAGGGTGATGACGTCGCCCACCGTCGCATTGATGGCGCGGATCAGAACCACCTGCTGCATCTGCGCCGTGGTGACGGTGCCATTCCCCGCCGTGACGTTGGCGTCGAAGGTGGCCGTCTGTGAAAAGGCGCCGAACCGGGACCCCGTCGGAATTGGGACTACTGCCCTGATAACATGGAAGAAAGTGACGTGACCGTGGGGTCCTGAGCGGCGCCGATCGGGACCTCACTAATTGGCAAAAATAGGTAACATAATCAGAGGTTTGCTGGCGCCGTCGGGAGGGGGCCGATTTGGCGCCTATTCACACCTGCCGTCTGAAACAGCGCATCGATCTGCGCCTCGGTGAGTCCGATGGTCGCCGCGAGACTGGCGATGGTCGGGCTGCCCCGCTCGAACACCTGCGCATCAGCCCAGGCGAGGCGGGTGATCAGATCGGGGCTGGAGGCAATGGCGGCCTCGACGGCGGGCAGCAGCCCAGCCATGGCGAGCGCGGCCCGTGCCTGAAACCGCCTCAAGCTGGTCGGCGCGGGGGTGCGCCCAAGTAGGGTCATCCCCTCCGGAGGCGTAATGCGCAGCGCGGCCCATTCGGCAGGGGGCGTCCGATCCCGAAGGGCCGCCGCGACATGCCAGCCGACCAGGACCTCGCCCAGTGTCCGAGCGTCCACCGGCGGCCCCTGCAGAACTCCTGATGCTCGCCTTGAGGCGGTCGCGTTGCACGTCGACATCGGCCTTGAGCAGCCGGCTGACGGCGGGCTGTATTCGACCCTCAAGCGCGGCGGCATTAGTGACGCTGCCCGTGAGCATGGTCTGGCGGAAGGCGGCCCGCCCGGACCTAGCCGCGTGGCAGGGCCTGGCCCGTGGCGGGATCGAACAGGTGCAGCTTCGCAGGGTCGAAGGCGAGGGCGGCGGGCGCGTTCAGTTCAGCGCGGATGTCGCTGCGGACCTCGGCGGTGATGCGCAGCCGGGGGGCGATCTCCACCTCGATCAACCGTTCGGAGCCGATGAGTTCCGTGATCCAGACAGTGCCCGGCACGGCGTGCGGGTCGTCCAGCCCGGCCATCGTCACATCCTGCGGCCGGACGCCCAGGATGAGGCTGCGCGGCGCGCGCGAGAGATCGAATTGCGGCGGCGCGGGCAAGGCGCGGCCGGCCAGGCGCAGCACGGGCGCGCCATCCTGGGCCGCCACCTCCACCTCGGCGAAGTTCATCGGTGGGCTGCCGATGAAGCCCGCGACGAAGAGGTTAGCCGGGCGGTCATAAACCTCCTCCGGCGTGCCGAATTGCTGCACCACGCCCTGGTTCATGACGGCGACCAGGTCCGACATGGTCATGGCCTCCAGCTGGTCATGCGTGACGTAGATGGAGGTGGTCTCGAGGTCGAGGTGGAAGCGCTTCAACTCGCCGCGCATGGTGGCGCGCAGCTTGGCGTCCAGGTTGGACAGGGGCTCGTCCATCAGGAAGATATCGGGCCGGCGCACCATGGCGCGGCCGAGTGCGACGCGTTGCCGCTGCCCGCCCGAGAGCGCGCGAGGCTTCCGCGTGAGCAACTGCGCGATTTCCAGCACGCGGGCGACGACGCCCACCTTCTCCGCGCGCTCAGCTTTCGGCGTGCCGCGTACCTTCAGCCCGTAGCCGATATTCGCCGCCACATCCATGGTGGGGTAGAGCGCGTAGGACTGGAACACCATCGCGATGTTGCGGTCGGCGGGCGAGAGGTGATCCACGCGCTTTCCGCCGAAGAAGATCTGGCCCTCGGTTGCTCGCTCCAGCCCCGCGATCATCCGCAGGAGCGTCGTCTTGCCGCAGCCCGACGGGCCCAGCAGCGTGACGAACTGGCGCTCGGGGAAGGTCATGTCCAGGGACTTCAGCACCTGGTTGGTGCCGAAGGATTTGGAGAGGCCTTCAATGCGGACATCCATGGCTTCAGCCCTTTACCGCGCCGGCGCCGAAGCCGGCGACGAGGTGCCGCTGGAACAGCATGAACAGGATCGCCATCGGCAGCGTCATGAGCACGGAGGAGGCCATCATCAGCCCCCAATCCACATGCGTGCCGTCGAAGAAATGCATGACACCCACCGTCAGCGGCAGCTTCTCCATGCTGTTCATGAAGACGCGGCCGAACAGATAGTCGTTCCAGGAGACGATGAGCGTGAAGATGGCCGCCGCCACGATGCCGGGCCAGGCGGTGGGCAGCACGATCTCCCAGAAGACGCGCAGGCGGGAGGCGCCGTCCACCAGCGCGGCCTCCTCGATCTCCACGGGCACGCCGCGGAAGAAGGCCCACATCAGCCACATCGAGAAGGGCAGGGTGATGCAGACATAGCCCATGATGAGCGAGAGCAATGTATCGGTCAGGCGGAGGTCCACCATCACGAGGAACATCGGGAAGACGAAGATGATGGAGGGCACCATGTAGCCCACCAGTGCGAGGTAGGGCACGGCGCGCTGGCCCGGGAAGCTGAAGCGCGTCAGCGAATAGGCGGCCAGGGTTGAGACGATGGTCGTGATCAGCGTGGTGCACACCGTCACGATGACGCTGTTCCAGAACCAGTCGAGGAAGAAGGCCGATGGTGGCGGCGTGCCGCCACTGCTGCCGCCCGCCTGAAAATAGGCGTCGCGGCCTACCAGCAGGGCGCGATAATTCTCCAGCGTCCAGGTGGAGGGCCAGAGCGTGGGCGGCCAGAGGAAGATCTCGTCCTTGGGCTTCATGCTGGTGAAGAAGGCCCAGATCAGGGGGAAGCAGACGAGGAAGGTCACCGCCGTCAACGCCGCGTAGAGGAAGAGGCGCAGCATCACGTCACGCCGGGTCATGCCGTCTTCTCCTCGCGCCCGAAGCCCGAGACACGGACATAGATGATGGTGCCCACCAGCAGCAGGGCAATCATGACCACACCTGTCGCCGCCGCCACACCCAGGCGAAGATTGGCCATGCCCTCCTCGAAGGCATAGACGGCGAGGTTGAAGGTAGAGGTGCCTGGGCCGCCCCGCGTGAGGAGGTAGATCTCCTCGAACTTGTTGAAGGTCCAGATGGTGCGGAAGACGATCACCACTACCAGTACTTCCTTCAGCATTGGCAGGGTGATGTCCATGAAGCGTCGCCAGGCGCCCGCCCCATCCACCTTGGCCGCGTCATAAAGTTCGGTTGGGATGGTCTGCAGCCGCGCCAGCACGCAGATGACGACGAAGGGCGTGTATTTCCACACGTTCAGCAGGATGGCGGAGAGCATCGCCATGTCCGGCGTGGAGAGCCAGGCGATGTTCTCCGAGATGATGCCGGCACTCAGCAACGCGTGGTTCACGATGCCGATCTCGGAATTGAAGATCCAGCGCCAGTTCAGCGCGATGACGACCGTGGGCACGATGTAGGGAAACAGCAGCAGCCCGCGAAAGATGGCCATGCCGGGCAGCGTCAGGTTCAGCAGCAGCGCGAGCGCCACGCCCAGCACGGTCTGGAACAGGATAGACCATCCGGTCCAGACCAGCGCCTGGCGGAAGCTCTCCCAGAACAGCGGGTCATCGAAGATCCGCTCGAAATTCTCGAAGCCCACCCAGTAGATGTCGTCGGGGCGGAGCGGGTTGTAGGCGTAGAACGCCATCCGCACCGCTTCCACGACGGGCCACACCATGAACAGCGCGGCCGTGACGATGAAGGGCAGCATGAACAGGATCCCGACCTGGCGGTCGGAGAGGGTGAAGCGGCGCCTCTCGGGCGCCGCGGGCCGGGCTCCTGCCATGCGTCAGCGCGCGAGCATGCGGGCGTTGTCGCGGCGGATGCCCTCGAACTGGCGATGGCCCCATTCGACCGCGGTCTTGGGCGCCTCGTTGTTCAGCAGCATGCGCTGCACCGCTTGCGCCCAGACGCTGCGGCCATGCGCCACGCCCGCCAGCGGATTCACGCCACGCTTCTGCTCGAGGCCCGTGTTGCACGCATGCGGCACGCTGTCCTTGAAGATGACGTCGAGCGAACGTGGCTTCGACTGGTAGAAGGGGTGCGCCAGCATCGCGGGCGCGCTTGCCACGTCCTTGAAGACGGGGCCCACATTGGGCATCAGGCTCTGGCTGTAGCGTACCATCCAGTCCACGCTGTTGGAGACGTAGGCCACGGCCTCCTTCGTCTCGCGGATGAAGGGGTTGTCGCGGCGCGGGATGATCCAGCCATTGATGTCGGTCCAGGACCAGCGCGCGCCGGTGCGTGGGTGGGCCGGGTTCAGGTAGTATTCCATATTGTTGAACAGAGCCGGTGTTTCCTCCGCCGCGCGGCCCATCGTGCGGCCCCAATAGGCCGACATGGCGGTGCGGCCGGCGACATGCTGGTCCACCACCTGCAGGAAGCTGAACTCGACGGCCGAGCGCGGCATGGCGGGTTGCAGGCGCCGGATCATCTCGAAGGCTTCGACCGTGGCTGGGCTGTCGAACACCGTCTTGAAGTTGTCCCGCGTGTCCCAGGTCAGGCCGCCGGCCTGCCAGATGAACTGCGTGATGTGGTAGTCGGCGCAGAGGTTGCGCCCCAGTGCCATGGTGTAGCCGGACATGCCGGGCTTGCGCTCGGCGATGGTGCGGGCGGCGTTGGCGAACTGGTCCCAGTTCCAGGCACCGGGATCGCCGAGGCCCAATTCGTCGATCACGTCCTTCTGCACCACCAGCAGGCAGGGCTGGTGGTGGACGGGGACCGCGTATTGCACGCCCTTCCAGGCGCCGAACTGCTCCAGGGTGAAGCCGTCCACCAGGCGCTCCTGGGCGCGGATGGCGCGGTTCACATCCTCCACTGGTTCCAGCAATTCCTCGGCGGCGAGCTGATAGGCGATGGGGCTTTCCACGCTGATCAGCGCGGGCGGGCGGCGGGCGGCGAGGTCCGTCGTCAGCTTCACCGTGACGCCATCCCAGGGGATCTGCTCCACCTCGAAGCGCACATTGGCGTTGTTGCGCTGCGCCCATTCGTTCATGCCCTGGACGAAGACGCCGCCATAGGGGCCGGGCTCGCCCCAGACGCGCGCGACGCGGACGCCGCCCTGCGCGAGGGCGGGCGCGGCGAGGCCGCTGGCCAGCGCCATGCCGCCCACGCCCTGCACGAGATGCCTGCGGGTAGTGCTCATTGGACCGTCTCTCCCATTGCTCGAGCCTCTATCGGGCTTGATGCGTCGTTGTCGGAACCAGTTTCCGCCGGAAGCTGCCGGGCCGGCGGAGCGCCCGTTTCGCTACACGTTCTTGGGCGCGTAGCGCGCGAAGCGGACATCGGCCGTCTTCTCATGGGCCAGCATCCCTTCCTCATGGCAGATGCGGCCCATGATTGGCGCAATCCGGCGCGAGGCTTCGTCGGTGAGGCGCTGCCAGGTGACGGTCTTGATGAACTTGCCGACCCACAGCCCGCCCGTGTAGCGGCCGGCCCGCCCGGTCGGCAGTGTGTGGTTGGTGCCCACGCCCTTGTCGCCATAGGCCACGGTGGATTGCTCACCCAGGAACAGGCTGCCGTAGTTCGTCAGGCGCTGCAGGTACCAATCGTCGCGCGCGGTCTGCACCTCGAGGTGCTCGGGCGCGTATTCGTCGCTGACGGCCGCGGCCTCTTCGTCGCTGTCCACCACGATGACCTCGCCGAACACCTCCCACGCCTTGCCGGCGACGGCGGCGGTGGGCAGCGTCTCGAGTTGCAGGGCGATCTCGGCCAGCACCTTCTCGCCGAATGCATGTGAGGTGGTGACGAGCCAGGCCGGGCTGTCCGGCCCGTGCTCCGCCTGGCCCAGCAGGTCTGTGGCGACCAGCGCCGGGTCGGCGCTGTCATCGGCGATGACCATGATCTCGGTCGGGCCGGCCAGCAGGTCGATGCCGACCGTGCCGAAGAGTTGCCGCTTCGCCTCGGCGACGAAGGCGTTGCCGGGGCCGGTGATGATGTCGCGCGGCGTCATGCCCACGCGGCCATAGGCCATGGAGGCCAAGGCCTGCACGCCGCCGATGCAGTAGATCTCATCCGCCCCTGAGGCGTGCAGCGCATAGAGCGTCTGCGGGTAGATGCCATCCGCGTCGCGCGGCGGCGCGGCGCCGATCACATGCGCCACGCCCGCCACCTTGGCGGTGGCCACCGACATGATGGCGGCCGAGATCAGCGGGTACTTGCCGCCCGGGATGTAGCAACCCGCCCGCGCCACGGGGATGAGCTTCTGGCCGAGCACGATGCCCGGCTCCACCTCCGTCTCGAACTCGCCGATGGAGTCGCGCTGGGCCTTGGCGAAGTCGGTCACGCGGGCGTGGCACCAGGCGAAATCCTCCTTGAAGGTCTCGGGCAGGGCGCGTTCCACACGGCGGATCTGGTCCGGCGTGACGCGGAAATCGGGGGCGGTCCAGCGGTCGAATTCGCGGGCGTAGCGGCGGACGGCGTCGTCGCCGCCCGTGGCAATGTCGTCCAGGATGGCGCGCACCCGGTCTTCCAGCGCGCGGCGGTCGGCGGGCAGCACTGGCTTTGCTTGCTTCAGGTGATGTCGGGCCAAGTCGGCGTTCCTGCCTTCGTTTTCTGTATATTGGCGGAGAACGCTAGGTCTCGGCCAGGCGGCGTGTCAATCGGCGCCGCCGCATTGTCCGGACGGTTTTCCGGGCCGCCTGGCTACGCGCGCCCGGTATGGCGGCGGCGACGGCTAGGCCGGAAGATAGGTCCGTGCAAATCTGGCTCCCACACGGCGGGCGGCGCCGCGCAGAGGGAGGCAAGGACCAGAATGACCCAGAGGATCATCAGCCGGGCCGATTGGCGCCCCGCCGAGCTGGAGCGGTCGGGACGGTGGCTCCGCACCCTGACCGACCGCGAGAAGGCGGATTTGCGCGCCGGCCTCGATCGCCTGAAGGCATCCGGCCGACCGATGCTTGAGATCACCCGCGCGGACGTTCCGCTTGGCGCCTTCGCCGCCGTGCTGGCCGAGGCCGAGGCGGAGATGGAAGAGGGCATTGGCTTCCTCGTCCTGCGCGGCCTGCCCATGGAGGGGCAGGGCGCGGAGGAGAGCCGCCTCATGGCCTGGGCCATCGGGACCCACCTGGGCGTGGCGCGGCCGCAGGGCAAGGCGAGCCAGCTCATGTCCGATGTGCGTGACGCCGGGGGCACCTACCGCGGCGGCAGCGGGCGTGGTTACAACACCAATTCTGAGCTGGACTACCACACCGATGGCAGTGACATCGTCGCGCTGTTGTGCCGCAACACGGCGAAATCTGGCGGGCTGAGCCGCCTGGCGAGCTCCGTCGCCATTCACAACGCGCTGCTGGAAGAACGGCCCGACCTTGTGGAGACGCTCTACGGCCTGTTCCCGCACAGCCGGCAGAACGAGCACGCGCCGGATGAGCCGCCCACCTACCTGGCCCCGGTCTACAGCCTGCGCGACGGGCACTTCGCCAGCCGCTACCTTCGCAACCACATTCGCTCGACGCAGGCGATGGAGGGCGAGCCGCGGCTGACGGAATTGCAGCACGAGGCGCTGGACCGGTTGCAGGCGATGGCGAGCAGCCCTGGCTTCTCCTTCGACATGTGGTTGGAGCCGGGCGACCTGCAGCTGGTGAACAACCATGTGCTTTACCACTCCCGCACCCATTACGAGGACCACGAGGCGGAGGAGCGCAAGCGGCACCTGTTCCGCCTTTGGCTCGCGGTGCCGGGTGGGCGCCCGCTCTGCGCGGCGCTGCAGGATGCCTACAAGAGCGTCGAGCCCGGCACGGTGCGGGGCGGCTTCAAGGGGCGGCAGGTGACACCGGAATTGCTGGCCTACCAGGCGCGGGCGGCGGCCAGCCTCGGCATGCGGGATATTCCCTATTGAGCAGGGAAGGGCCGGGCTGGCCCTGGTCTCGCTCAAGAGGGGCGGCTCGCCCCGTTTCGGGGCGGTTGTGCTGTGCGCGAAAACGGCTTGCCCCCCATGACGTGGTCCGTGGTGAAACTCATGCATCCTTGGCTTGATCCGCGATCTGGAAGCTGAATCGCTTTTGGATGGGGCTTTCTGCGGACGTCTTCGGCCGTTCCAGCTCAGCCTTGGCCGGGCAGGGCGTCAGCTGTCCACGGTCACATTGGCCGAGCGGATGACGCCCGCCCAGCGCGTGACCTCCGCCCGCAGGAAGGTCTCGGCCGTAAGCTAGCCACACCCTCGCCAGCCTTCGTTCGTGGGGCGGTTTTGAGATGATGGGTCAGCTTCAGGCGTGATGCTCGGAGAGGTCTTTATCGACAGCCTTTGGCTCCCGGTGATGCTGCTATCCTCGTCTCGATTTCCTTGGGGAAGCGGGCCCGAAAGTGCTGGGACCGCCGGAGACGCTGCACGAGGGGCGGATCGATGGCGGTGGTAATGGCGGCGAACCCGCTGGAGCCCACCAGGCCGGCCGCGATAGGGCTGGCTGGCCGCCTTCCGCGCCGCAGGTGGGCTCGCTCTCTGGAGGGAATGCGACGCCTTCTGAAACGTCGCTGTTCGCCTGCCAGCGGTGATCCGGCAGCATCCGGGCTTGCGGTTTCAGCACGACGGTACGGCAAGGCCTACCTGGATTGGCAAACGTAAGCCTGGATCGGGCGTTTACGTATGGGCGCTGCTACCATGAGGGGAAGGCCGGCCGAGTCCAGCCAGCGCCCGCCGCTATGCCGCCCGCGACGGCCAAGAGGTCCGCCTCGCCACCAAACCGCCCGACCAGTTGCACGCCCAGCGGCCGGCCATCCGCATGCGGGCGGCCGGGGATGTTCAGCCCCGGATGGCCGATCGCGTTCACCCAGGTGGCGAAGGTGTTTTGTGCCGCCGCATGGCCGGACTTGCCGCCAATCTCGGCCGGGTACTCCTCGTCGATCGCCCATGCGGGGGAGGCAGCGCTGGGGCAGAGATAGACATCCACCTCGCCCCAGTTTTCCGAGACCTCGGCGCGCAACCCCGCCAGACCGTCCAGCGCGCGGACGTAATCCACGGCCGTCATGGCCAGGCCGCGGGTGGCGGCGGCGGCGATCGCGGCACTCGCCTCGCCCCGCCACCGCTCCGGGTGCATTTCGGCGGCGCGGGCGGCGCCGGCGGAACTCAGCGCGCCCCAGACGCGGCGCACCAGCGCCACATCATAGGGCGCCGGGCGAGGCGCCACCTCGTAGCCGGCCTGTGTCAGCAAGGCGGCGCACTCGATGACCGCCGCCTCTACCTCGGGATGCACCAATTCGCCCTCGTAGCGCGCGAACCAACCGATGCGTGGCTTGCCCTCTGCCCGCTGGGGCGGCAGGCGGAGCGAGGCGGGGTCACGCTCATCCGGGCCCGCCAGCAGCCCATAGGCCATTTCCAGATCCGCCAGATCCCGCGCCACCAGGCCGACAGCCTGGAAATCAATCCCCATGGGCGGGAAACCATGCCGTCGCGCGATGCGTCCATTGGAGGGCCGCAGCCCGTAAAGGCCGGTATAGCTCGCGGGGATCCGGGTCGAGCCTCCGGCATCGGTCGTCAGCGCCACCGGCACCATACCGGCCGCGACCGCCGCGGCCGAGCCAAAGCCGCCGATACAGATCGGCCTTCCAGGTAGAGACCGAGACGGTCCAGAGCTTGAGGCCGCGGCGCAGCTTTTGGCCGTTTACCAGCGCATCCACTGGTGTGGGGCCCTGGACCGGCTGGGCCCGGTTCCAGCCATCGATACCCTTGGTGGGCGCTATCCGCGGATCGCGCAGGCGGCGGAGGTGACCATAAACGGCGGCGGTGTCCCGGCCGCCGGTGTCCACGCAAAGCCGGGCAATGCGCATCGTGCCCTGGCCCTGACGCGGCCAGTCCCGCGCCAGCACCCGCGCCAATTCGTCCCAGGGCTCTCGGTCCCGCGGGCTGCCAGGAATGACCACATGGTCCACCAGCCAAGACGAAAAACCCTCGGCCCAGCCCCAGATGTCGCATTCGATACGGTCGTCCTGCACGTCGACCCCGGCGGTCAGCACCAGCGCGCCAGCCGGCACCACGCCCATGGCAAAATCCTCACGCCGCTCGACCAGCCGCTCCCAATCCGGCGCCTCGCCTTGCTCCTGCCAGGTCTCGCCGAGGACTGTGTTCTTGAAAGTCTTGATGTCCTCTGGCTTGCCCTGGGCTGCCTCCCAGTCGCGAGCGATCTGCGCCCAAGAGAGCCAGCCCACCGGCGAATAGAGCGCCGAGATGTGAAAGCCGACGGTGTGCGGGTCCTGGCCCTGGGCTGTCGCGCGCCACTCGCCAGAACTGAGCATGGCGGTCTTGTCATGCTCCTGCATGGAGTGGTCGCAGGCATCGCAATGATAACGCGCCGTCTCCGGCGCGCCCTTCTCCCAGAGCAGCCGTTCAAAACGCAGCCACTGCATCTCGCCACAGGCTGGTGGCGCACGCGCGCGACGCGGCACGTCGGGCCCATGCGAGCCAGCGGGTCCGGGTGGGTCCACCTCTGGGTCCGGGTAGGGTCCGGGTTTGGTGCGCGCGAAACCCGCGGAAATCCGCCATGGGTCCGGGTGGTCCGGGTGGGGCCGGGTTTTCCCCCCACTCTTTCGTACACCCCGTATGCGCGCATCATGCGCGACATGCGTGATACACGAACCGGCTGCTACGAAAGAGAACACAACATACCCGGACCACCCGGACCCACCCGGACCCAGCGAGGTATTCCGTGGCTTTCCGGCGATCGGCAGACCCGGACCCTTACCCGGACCCACCGGCGCAGACCCGGACCCATTGACCATAGCTGCGCTCATCGCGGTGCCTCCGGGGCGGGCTGCCGGCGATACCGACGTTCGCGTTTTGCGGTTGCGCTATGGCCTCCCTTGCGTGAGCGCGTCTGTTTGAAGCCCATGCTGACCAGGCTGCGGACGACGCGGTTCTGATCGGCCTGAGTCCAGCGCCCCTTTTCGATGGCCAGCGCATGCTGCAACACCTCGGCCACGGAGACGTCCTGCAGCGGCGATGGCCGTGGGCGCGGATAGGCACGGTGTTCGCCCAGGCCGTTCTGCATCCACTCGATGTCGTTCTCGAGATAGCTCTCGATTAGATCGTCCCAGGCATCGCCCTGATAGCGTTCTGATTGCTCATCGCTGGCCAGGCCGTCGAGCGACTGCGTCTCCAGCCACCAGGGCTCTTTGCGGCAAAACCGATCCCGTGCCTCGGCCCAAAGCTGATCCCGATCCTGTTCCAGCGCGGAGATATCGATGCTGCCGCAAACCACTGGCCAGAAGCGCCGGCACACATGGAACGCCCAGCGCCCTAGCTTCCCCCAGTTGTTCACCGCCCGCACCCAGCGGCGCGCGCCTTCGTGCTTGGCGGTCGTCTGGTTGTCCTCGAAGCCCTTTACCTCGAGCACCAGCGTCAGATCCGGCTCGCCATTCGGTGTCGTCATGCGTACGAGGAAGTCGGGCTCGTAGCCGTGGTCGACCCCGAGGAATTCATACGGGATGCTGAGGTCCATTCCCTCGTTCCGCGCGTAGAAGCGGACCAGCCCCTGCTGCGCGGCCTGCTCGAGGCGGAACGCCGCGCTTTGCTCCCACGCCGCCGTGTCGGCGACGACGTGCCCGATGTGGCTCGCCATCGTCGCAAAGACCGGCCGCTTCGTGCGGAACTCCACGCCCGTGGTGCTGCCGATTTCATGCGTGCGGTTCAGCAAGGGCAGCAGCGGCGGCTCGCCCGATGAGTCGTCTGGCTGGATGGCGTCGCGCACCCGCTCCACCACCTGACGCGCATACTTCTCGAGCCCGAGCTCCGGCTCCGGGGCGCCGTTGAAGTCCACCTTCCGGCGCACGTACTCCTCGACCACGCGGAACACCTGCGGGAACAGTGCGTGACGTGATTGCAGCGCGAACACGCGCCGCTTCCGCCCCTCGGCACCTGACGTGCCCGCCTGCGTCAGTTCCTCGACGATGCGCTGGGCTGCCTGGAACAGAATCGTCTGGAGGTGGACCGAGGCGTAGTAGGCCTCGCGGTCCTGCTGGTGGAAGCCGAAGGGTGACTGCGTCTCCGCCATGCCACCGCCGACCTGTACGCCCACCTGCGGCCGCACGAAGGTGCCGGTGGGCTCGCGGTTCGGCTCGATGCGCAGCGGCTCCATCGCGCCGACATCGCATCGGATCAGGTTGCGGCGAAGCGCGAACGCATAACCCTCCACCACCGGGAAGCGGATTTCCATCGCGGCCCGCTCGGGCAGCGCCTTCACCAGGTTGGGCGGGGTGTCATCCGGCTCGGGCTTATTCACCGGCCTCCCGCGGAACGGGATGACGGAGAACGGCACGCCGTAGACGTCGCAATATTCCTCGGTCAGCAGCCCGGTGGCGGGGTCCGGCTTGTAGTCCATCCGCCGCAGGCCGCGGCCCACGACCTGCTCGCACAGCAGCTGGCTCGTGAAGGCGCGCAGCCCGAGGATCTGTGTGACGGTGTTGGCGTCCCAGCCTTCCGTCAGCATCGCCACCGAGACGACGCAGCGGACATGCTCGCCGGGCTCGCCAGCCTTGCCGACCGTGGCGACAACGCGCCGCAACTCCTCAGCCGCGTCGGCCTTCTTCTTGCCTGTCCCGCTGCCGCCAGCCTCGGCCTGCGCCAGCAGCTTGCTGTCGATGCGGATGGTAACCTTCCGCTCTGCCGTGTTGCTGAAGAGATCGGAGAACACCTCGCCCTGCCCGTAGACGGTGCGCGGCTTCGGCTTCTTCCCGCGCTTGGTGGTGGGCGCCTCGTCCTCGCCCTCGTCTTCTTCGAGAACTTCCTGCACCTCGGCCTCGGTGACCGTCTCGATCACCTGCTCGCCGCTGATACGGCGGTAGAATTCCTCGGCGATGTCGGTGTTGTCACAGACGATGATGACGCAGGGAGGTGTCCGGTCCACGCCGGGCTGCGCCGCCCGGATGCGCTCGAAGCGTTCCTTCCACTGGCCCATGATCTGGACCAACGCGCCCTGCGCCTCGCGCCAGACCACGTCCGGCTTCGGCTTGCCGGAACGGCCAGGCAGCTTCTCGCCAGGCTGCAGCCCGTCACGGATCGCTTCCCACAGGCGGAAGTACCGCGGATCCGGCCGTCCGGTCGTGTCCTGCACCGGCAGCCGCGGGATCTTGGTGATGCCGCTCTCGATCGCATCCACGAGCCCAAAGTCGGAGACGATCCAGGGGAAGGGCTCGCCCTCGGGATAGTTGCTGCCCTTGATGCGGAAGGGCGTGGCCGAAAGGTCCACCACCATGGCGATGCCCGGCGAATCGCCGCCAGCCGCGTTCAGCCGATCCAGCCCGTCCACCCAGACTGTGGCTTCCTGCGCTTCATCCTCGAACGTCGCCTTGTCGTCACCGGTCAACCCAGCGCCTGGCGCCGTGCCAGGCTTCGGCCGCCAGCAATGGTGGCCTTCATCATTGATGACTAGGATCGGCAGCCGATCCGATGCGCTACCAAGGATGCGGCGCAGGAAGTCGGTGGGTGTTTCCTCGCCCTTGTCCACGACGGCGTAGTTCTTGTCGCCATCCTTGTGCGGGCTTTCCGGCGCGAAGCGGTGCCAGTTCTCGACAATGACGGTCCCGCGCTGGAGCAGCGGCCGCCACTTCGCCGGTACGAGATCGAAGGCATCGTAGTAGTTGTCCGGCGCGTCGGGCTTCAGCACGCCCAGACGCTCCTTCACCGTAAGGTTCGGCGCGCAGAGCAGGGCGACATCCGGGTACTCCCGGCTCTCCGGGCTGATGCCGCGGTTCACGAAGGCCCAGGTGATCACCATGGCCGCGACCAGCGTCTTGCCGCTGCCGGTTGCGAGCTTAGTGCCCAGCCGGCGTAGCGGCTTCAGCGACGGATCGGCGGGCCTGTCGACCAGGGTCGGGAAAAACTCCG
>Ga0214921_10003171_pt1 | contig 25495 bp, 20 predicted proteins | sample LL1505_MetaG_FD_177992 | JGI IMG/M metagenome (GOLD analysis project Ga0214921, IMG submission 177992) | Freshwater microbial communities from Lake Lanier, Atlanta, Georgia, United States - LL-1505 | ecosystem: Environmental > Aquatic > Freshwater > Lake | place: USA: Georgia | collected...
TTAACGCCGTGAAAGGGCGACGTCCTAGGCCACTAGACGATGGGGACAGTGGAAGGAGAAGGGTATCGTTGATTAAAGGTACGACAAAACTGATTAAATGGGAGAATTTACGCATGCCTTTTATCTCGAACTGCACCGCATCTGCCATTCAGGATGCAGCTACTGCTCTGTTAAATGGCGACCTGGTTGCCTTTCCAACAGAGACTGTTTACGGATTAGGGGCTGATGCTGCCAATAAAACGGCAGTAGAGAAGATCTATAAATCTAAGGGTAGGCCTGCTGATCACCCAGTGATTGTTCACATCTCAAATATAAATTTACTTGATAAGTGGGCAAAAGAAATCCCTGCGTACGCAATCAAGTTAGCAAGATCTTTTTGGCCAGGACCAATGACTTTAATCCTACCCAGAACAGAGTTAGCCAAGGACTTTATTACCGGTGGCCAAAGCAATGTTGGCATCAGAATTCCACACCAGGTGGTGGGGTTATCTCTATTATCTGAGTTTGAAAAACAAGGTGGGCTTGGCGTTGCAGCGCCCAGTGCAAATAGATTTGGCGCCGTTTCCCCAACAACAGCTCAAGCAGTTGAGGCTGAGCTGGGTGAGTATTTAAGCAGCAATGATCAGATACTAGATGGTGGAATTTGTGAGGTGGGGCTTGAGTCAACCATTATCGATTGCACAGGCGCTCTTCCAATTATCTTGCGCCCTGGCGCAATCACAGCTGCAATGATCTTTGAAACCACAGATCTTGAACCCGTTAGTAACAAAAAAGTTGATATCAAAGCACCAGGACTGCTTGAATCACATTACTCGCCATTAGCAAAAGTAATTCTTGATCAATTACCTAAGTATGGTGATGGCTTTATTGCGCTTAGTAATATCAAAACACCTGAGGGTGTAACTAGATTAGCGAGTCCAAAAAACAATGAAGAGTATGCAAAAATTTTATATCAAGCACTTCGTAGTGCGGATGAACAATCAATAAAAGTTGTCCACGCTCACTTACCAACCGGTAGCGATATTGCTGTTGCAATTAGAGACAGATTAACAAAAGCGGCTGTGAAGATTAGTTAAGGTCTTCCCTTACTTTTCCAACTCTTCAACTCTTCCCATCTTGCTTCAAGCATGCCAATTCGCTTCTCATCCTCATGAGCAATACCGGTGTAGTAATCTCGCTTGTTCAATAGCCAAAGCATTTCAAAATGAACCGCATCCACTAGCCCTTGCTCAATATCTGAGCCAAGTGCCTTACCGGTATCAAATACAACCTTGCGTGTTTCAAATCTATCTAAGCGGATAGTATGAACCTGGCGAATTGCGTCAATTGACTCAATTGAAACTCCGCCGCCCATGACTAGCTGCTTATCTGCTTTCTTACAAAGCTTTGCAACCTCAAGTGCATAATCTGTAGTTTTTTGTAGGTTGATTGTGTCTCTAGCCCAGGCCATTGAACCAACAAAATCTACTCTGCCAAACACAACACCATCAGCGCCATCTTTTTTGCAAATTTCAGTAATTAAGCTTTCACGGTTATCGAATCCAGTTATGGTTTCCATATTAAACAAAAAATCAGTATCTTTTTGCTCATCTTGGGTATAAACAATATTTTTAGCAGCTACATATTTACTTGCAGCATATGCTGTCTCAACCATCGGCGCTACTACATAACGTACACCAATTTGCTTTGCCTCAAGTAAATCTCTAATTGCCTCACAACCGCCGATCTTTACGGTCACGGGCAACCCTGCAGCCCTAGATACATCCACAAGGCGCAGCAACTCTTCTAATCTTGTGCCCTCAGCCTCAAACTCAGCTTTAACACTTACTACTCCAAATTCAGCCTTACCACGGGAAAGAATCTCAACCATGGTGCGTTCGGTTTTATTCATTTAATCCTCCAGTAATCGTAAAATTTCTATATGGCTAATTGTTGCTTATGCCCACTTATTGTCAAATCTATTTGATCACTTATGCTCAAAAGATTTACGCCCATTTCAGCGGCTAGAGCATTAAAATCTTCATCCTTTGGATAATAAGTATTAGCCTGTGATCCGTCGTACTTTGGTCTGACAATTTTAGTTTCATTAATACTGGCTGCAACTAACTTTGCGATCTCTCCAATCTCGGCAAGAAAGCCCCCGGAGTTAATTGTAAGATTTCGCCCATTCTGGGCTAATTTAACAAGAACCTCCATAAATTGCCCAGCGTTTACATACTTTCGAAAAACATCATATGGTGAATTGATCTTAACCTGCTTGTGAGTAATTGAGCTTTCAATAAAATCACTCAATGCATAAGCGTTATTTGGAACCATAAATTTGCCAGAAGCTCCCCATAACCTTCCAATTACAAGATTTGCCTTAGCTATTTCACATGCGTTCCTTACAATCAACTCCTCAATTTGTTTTCCAAACCCATATGGATTTGTAAGTATATTTGGATCAATTTCATTGTTGATTGGATCAAAAATTGCGCCAGATGAGACCAAGACAACCCACTTAGGTTTTGTACTCTGAATAATCTGTGCAGCCTTTGAAGTTAAAACTAAGTTTTCATATATAAAATTTTGCAAACCTAATTTTGAAACTTTCTCTCTAGTCAAATGAGCTAGGTGAATAAAACCTTCACAATTTTCAGATAAATCAATCGAGTGTAAAGCGTTTGCTTCGAAATTTCCATTATCATGAAGATTTATGTTCTTCTTTTCAGATGCAAATAATCTTAAGTCGTAATCAGTTTTGCTGAAAACCGCGATAGTTTCCCTGCCCAACCAGCCTGAGGCACCAGTAATTACAATTTTTTTATTCATCTTTTAAATATACTTAAATAACCTAGACTGAAGTGCGCTATCCAATGGTGGATTCATCAGGTGAATTGGGTTTGATTTCATGCTGCCATCAGAGCTTAATGTGCTAGTTACTTTAGGTAGGAATGGTTGGTCTTCATGAATCTTAACTATAAACGCTGCAGGGCCCGGGGCATTTAATAATTCTAAGGCTTTGTCATTATTTGAAATTAAATCTGAAATTTCAACAGTAGGTATTCCGTAGGCGTCAAAAATTTCTGGCCAGCTTGGGAGTTGTAGGCCGGAGGTGACATCGCAACCAATATATTTACCATCAAAATAAGCTTTTTGGGAGATTCTAATAGATGCATAACCTCCATTTGAGAAAATGAACATTTTAAGATTAAGTTTATTATTTACAACCGTTCCTATCTCGGCCAGATTTTGTGAAAATCCTCCATCACCTTCAACTAAGACAGTTCTTTTCTCCGGGAATGCTAATGCTGTGCCAATCGCACCTGCTAAGCCGTATCCCATGCTTGCTAGTGCTTTGTTATTAGTGAGCAACTGGCCAGTTTGTTGTGGAAATGCCTGCATCATTGAAGTGTATGAGCCACCACTACTGCAGCACGTAACCTGATCATTCGAATTAAGTAATGTACCCAACTCATAAACAATTTTAAATGGGTTTGCATATCCATCAAAAAGCTGATTTCCTGGATCAACTATTGGGAGCGATTTTTTAATTTCTGATATAAAATTTAGCCATGAAATGAAATTTGCTTCGCTATTTTTTTCGTAACTAAGCACAAATTCGTTGAGAAAATCTCCAGCATCACCAAGAATTTTAAGGTCAATACCTGGATTAGCCTTGTTTAATTCAAATTTATCAATATCTACTTGAACAATCTTACCGTTTGGTACAAATTCTTCCCAAGCAAAACCGGTTTGCTGTAAACCAAGTCTTGCACCAATGGAAATCAGAAGGTCTGATTGTTGGACAGCAATATTTGACCAACGCATTCCATAGGTATTTGGTCTACCAGCAAATAATTCGTCCTCATAATCTAGATAATCAACTGTGTTCCAAGTTGTAGCTATTGGTATACCCAATTTCCTGAGTATAGGCAAAGATTCTTTAAAAACTTTGTAATTTAAGCCGCCACCGACTAGAAACATTGGCCGCGTACTCTTATTGATTAACTCTAAAAGTTTGTTAATTTCTTTATTGAAAGAACTGCTTTTAACTTTAGAATAGTGGTTTTCAATGGCGCTAGGTAACTCAAAATTTACATCAGTTGCTGTTACATCCAAACACATTTCCATAAATACTGGACCTTTGCGTCCATACTTAGAGATAGCTGTGAGATTAGCGATTTCATCAAACTTTAGTGGAGTCTCAACGCGTACAGATTTACTTGTCAAGGAACCCAATATGGAAACACCGTCAATCTCTTGGTGTCCTATCTGCCTTACAGTTCCTCTTGATAAAAACTCAGTTCTAGCCTGCCCGCCGATTACAAGCAACTCTCTACTTTCCAACCAAGCGCCGGCAACAGCTGTGACAACATTTGTAATTCCAGGACCTGCGGTAACAATTACCATTGCTCTCTTATTATTTTCACGATTCGTAACATTAAAGTACTCCGCGGCGATTCCTGCGCTTACCTCATTTACCACTGCTATACATTTCATACGAGTTCTTGCTGACTCAATTAAATGCATAACGTTTCCGCCATTAACAAAAAAACAATGGGTATAACCTAATTTAACAAGTGAATCAATAAAGTAATCAGAGTACTTCAAAATCTGCCCCTAACAGTTGGCAACTTTTAATTAAGCTTTCGAACGCTGCATTAAGACTATCTTTATTGAGGCCAAATTCAATTAAATTAAGTCTTCCCTTGTGACCAGGAAGCACCAACCTTAGTAGATCAGATGAGTTTTTCTTATCAAATTTTAAGGCTTTGATAAACATGTCTTTGTCTATAGCAAAATGTATTTTTGGGAATGCAGAATGCTGAAATTCTTCGATTATCGCTGCAGTTAACTGGCTGCATGAATCTTTGTTTTTTGAATGAAGTATTGCCGCCTGCATCCCAATTAAAACACCAATTCCGTGCGGAATAGCAAACATTGTTGAGGCTTCAAGTGCGTGCCCAAAAGAGTGCCCGAAATTTAATAGTTTGCGCTCTTTTTTGTCAAACTCATCAACTTCAATAAAATATTTTTTAGCATCTAGCGATATCATAATCGATTCATTTAGATAATCATCTGTTCTAAATGTACGCCAATTTTTAATACTTGTAGCAAAATTATTGAAGTATTTAGGGCCTCTTGCAAAACTAATTTTTAAAGCTTCTGCTATTCCAGAGGAAATTCCAATTGAGTCCAAAGTTTCAACACACTTACTATCAATCAGGATAGTTGTTGGGGGATAAAAATTCCCAAGAATATTTTTATAGTTATCTATATTGATTGAGCTTTTTCCGCCAATACATGAATCCATCATTGCCATAGTAGTAGTTGGTATATAAGTCCAGTTCAGTCCTCGCATATAAATTGAAGCTACCAATGTAGCTATGTCTTGAATTGCCCCACCCCCAATTGCAATTATTTCAAAATCTTTGTTTACATTTTTTGTAGCCATTTCTTTGAGTACTTTGCCGCAGGTTTCTAGGTTTTTATCTTTTTCAGAGATTACAACCGGTAGTAAAATCGACTCAGATGTTTTGTATTCAGTTACATAATTTTGCAAGTTTTTATCGTATATAATCACATATTTTTTGTTGAAGTCCAGAGAGTTTGGCTTTTTTAATAATACTTTATATTTGCTATTTGAAGATTTGATTATTAACTGTTGAATTGAATTCATAAATATCTTGATTTTTATTTGGAGATAAACTCTGATACAACATAATTTGGTCTTGCCTTAACCTCTTCGTAGATTAAACCAATGTACTCACTTAATATTCCAATCATCAGCGACAGAATTCCTAAAACAAATAAAAATAAACTTACTATCGTTCCGAAACCAGCAAATGGCACACCTGAGGTAATCCAGATAATTGCCAAGGGAATAATTGTTAAAAATGAGATCGCTGATAAAACTATGCCGAACACCGTAATAAGCCTCAATGGTTTATATGAATGGGCAAATATCCCTTTAAATGCAAGATCGATAACCTTTAATGAGTGCGCATTAGATACCCCGCCAAATCTCGGTGGTCGCTCCATCGGAATTCCAATTGATTTAAATCCAGCCCATGCAAACAAGCCTCTAACAAATCGATTTCGTTCAGTCATACTCTTGATTGCTAAATACACCTTCTTATCCACCAGTCGAAAATCTGATGCATTCTTTGGAATACGGCCATCTGTCAATTTGTCAGCAACAAAATAAAACATTTTTGAGTTAAGAATACGAATTGGACCGGTACCACCGCGTTTTGTGACTACACCGTAAATATTTTCCCAGCCCTCCTCCCATTTACGCAAAAACTCTGAAATTAATTCTGGTGGATCTTGTAAATCAGCTGTCATAAGTACACAAGCATCGCCCTTAATATAATCAAGCCCAGCAGTCAACCCACCATCCATACGAAAGTTTCTTGATAGCTTTAAGATTTTGAATCTTGAATCTGCAGCTGCAATTTTCTGTAATTTTTCCCAAGTAGTATCTATTGAGCCATTTTCAACAATGATTGCTTCAAAATCATATTGTGATTCAGTCGCAAAAAGTTCCTTAAGTCTTGCAGCTAGTTCATCAACGCATTCCTCTTCGTTATATGCTGGAATTATGATGCTAATTAGTTTTTTCATATGGCAACTTTTGTTAGATTAGTTTTATACCAATTAATAGTTTCAGTAAGACCTTCTGTGAGAGTAAAATTAGATTTCCAACCCAGTACTTTCTTAGCTTTGCTGCTATCTAGGTGCTGATCTTTAATCTCATTCTTAGCAGTGTTGAGTATTTTTGGCTCAACAAACGAACCATTAAATGCATGGCATATTTGTTTATACAGAACCATCACAGAAAGTGGTTCATCCCGTGAGAAGTTAAATGCTTCTCCATTAATTCTGCCTTTTTCAGTTTCAACCGCCAAATGAATGTAAGCATCAACAATATCCATTACATAAACATAATCTCTGATGAAGCTACCGTCACTGCGAATTTCTGGTTGAGCCCCTTGAATTAGGCTACGAATAGTTCCCGGAATAATCCGGCTCCAATTTAGATCTCCACCGCCATAGATGTTCCCGCAACGGGCCACAGTTACAGGGAGGTGGTATGTTTTGCCATAAGATTGGGCTATCAAATCAGTGCAAGACTTTGAAACATCATACGGGCCCTCTCCATTCAGGCTAAAGCCTTCCAGATATGGCAATACATCTGAGGTGCCATAAGCCTTATCGCTTGATGCAACCACCACTGATTTAACCTGATCTCCAGACTGCCTTACCGCATCAAGTAAGTTCCAAGTTCCAGCGATATTAGATTCAAAAGTCCACATTGGATCATTCAACGCGGTACCAACAATCGTTTGTGCACCTAAATGAAATATTACTTCGCAATTACTGTTCTTAACTGCCCTACTCACATCCATCGGGCTTCTTAGGTCACCGTTTGTCACAGTAATCCGACCAATATCTCCACTACGAATTAGCTCAGAATCTGGATCTGCATCTAAAACTAAACCATGAACATCGGCTTCAAGTGTTAAAAGTCTCTTTACCAGCCATGACCCAACTAAACCGGTTGCACCGGTAACTAATACTCTACGGTGCTTCCAATAACTCATTTCCAAGCCTTCCACGGGGCCTTATTGGAATCCCATAAATCATTGAGTAATTTAAACTCACGATATGTGTCCATAGGCTGCCAAAATCCTTCATGTCGGAAAGCATACATTTGATTATCTTTTGCAAGCTGAGCAAATGGTTCATTTTCTAATACTGAATTCTCATCCAAATAATCAAATATCTTCTCTTCAAATACAAAATATCCAGCGTTTACCCAGTTATCAGATTGTGGTTTTTCTCTAAAGCTTTTAACAGAGTTATCAGGATTAATATCCAATACACCAAATCTAGTTTCTGGCCTTACAGTTGAGATCGTAGCAATTTTTCCGTGGGATTTGTGAAAATCCAAAAGCTTTTTAACATCAATATTTGCAACACCATCACCATAAGTGCACATAAATGTGCCACCTGATAAATACTTTCGAGCTTTAAATAATCTGCCACCGGTCATGGTATCTAAACCTGTCTCAGCAACTGTTACCCGCCATTTTTCTTCATCAAAATTATCGTGGTATTCAATATTAGTTTTGCTACCTAAAGTAACTGTAAAATCAGAATTTAAGGATTGAAACTCCCTGAAGTACTCTTTGATTACATTGCCTTATACCCGGCACACACCACAAAATCTTTCAGGTTAGCATGTGAATAGGTCTTCATAATGTGCCAAATAATTGGCTTTCCACCAATTTGCACCATTGGCTTGGGTAATAGATCGGTTTCTTCTCTTAGCCTAGTACCTAGCCCTCCGGCTAAAATCGCAACCTTCATTAGGTCAGTTTAGCCTTAATTGCTACCTTTTGCGCACTCCTAAAACCCCAACACCAGCAATCTCTTCTTTAATATACAGCCCTTCACATAAAGATCCATCACTCCAAGCAAAAGTCTGCTCGGCAGAATCAGTCATGACAAGTAAATCCTTATTTAGCTTCTTTAAGTTATCGCAACTTAACCTAACGGATGCATTGCTTTGAAACATATCTAAAGGTGAATTGAAGATGTTAACTGAATCTATTCCGGTGAGCATATGGACATAATTGCCACCTTCACCATAAAAACCAATTGTTTTGCCACTTTCATTTGCGTATTTTTCAGATAAAGGGATCTCATTTATTGCTTTAACAAGTGGTGGCCTTGGAAAAGTACCGTTGGGGTTACCACCAGTAATTCTGTCGATCTCCATACTCGGATTAGGAAGTAAAATGACGGTTGCCATCATAAACGCAAGGATTAGTGCTGGAAATGTATTCCGTAAATTACTCATTTCAATTTTAGGTGTTGAGCTAACCATGAGCGAACATGCCGCAATCAATGCTGTTGCTAACGGAACATAAAGCATTGACATCTGGCCAGCATGATAAGAGCGGTTCACGTAGTATGGAAGCGCAAAGCCACTAAATAAACCAAAGTAGGCAGCAATAACCGCTGCATTTGCCTGCTCCTTTGTTTTTTCATCAACTACTTCAAAATCTATTTTCCCCCTACTTAATATGAAATAAATTCCTAGTGCAGCTGTTCCCATTATGAGTGGGAAATCTAAGTTAACTGCTCCAGGCATCTCTATGGTTACAGAACCAAATCCGCCCCCAAACTGACGAGCAAACCAACCAAATAGATCCCAGTTAGGTACTCCACTATTGAATCGTAAGAACACTAGAACTAATAAGTGGCCAAAAAATTGTCCAGTTAGGTGAAAAATAATTGCCAATTTATTTTTGTAGTGGCTAACAAAGCCAGATACTGAAATTACTAAAGTTGAGGCAACTGTTGCGGCTAAACCAAAATCCAGATTATTCCAGACAACTAATGAACATAGTGCACCTACCAAAATTATCAACATTTTATTGGTTTGCTTAAATAAGATCCTCCTTGCTACCAAAACCGTACCAAGACCAACTAACATTCCACCAAAAATACGTATAGGCGGACCAGAAAGTAGTGTGCTTGCCGGCCCAATAAATGAGATCCGGTTCCAGCTTGGTGTTGGCGAGCAGAATGGAATTACTGCTAGTAACAAAATTGGCCAAGGTAATTTTGGCCAAGCGCTCTTTGCAAAAAACACCATTATCAGCAATGAGAAAAACCCAAATACCGTTAAGAGATTTACTAGAAAGGCAGTGCCACTTGCTGCTCCCATTGATACTAAAATTGGTTTAATTAACCAACCAAGTAGGAAAGAATATTGCGGTACAAAATCTTGGTAGGTGTTGTAACCAGCGGCTGGCGCCAAAATCTCATTTAATACATACTCAGAGTGACCAGACTCAAGCAAAGTAGTGGAGGTTTGCCAAAATGCTAGGGCAAGCGAAGTTGTTACAAAAGCTGCTGGAATCCAAAGAAGCAATGTTATTTTTTTGAATTTATCTGGTGATTTAAGGTAGTAATAAGTTAGTGGCAAAATACAAACCATCACCAACGTAACTTTCCACCCAAATCCCATAGGGTGTTCTTTAGACATATTAAAATGCTCAACCGCAGTAACGCCAATAAATATTGATACCCAAGATACTATTGAAAAAATAGTAATAACCGCTGAATTGATAGTACGACGAAGAGCAATAATCCCAACAATTAATGCAGCTAATCCGGCCGCCAGGTAAGTCAATTTATCTGATGTTTCAGTTCTAGTTGTTGAACCTGCTAGCACCCAAGTTATGATTGATGAAGAACTTATTACACCAATTGCAAGTACCCCAAAATCCAACAAATCTAATCGACTCGTTGTGATACGGTTTTTATTAAGCTTTGACATACTAAGCAGCTCGTTTCTCAGCGATACAGATTATATTTCCTAGTTTAAATGGAATTTGAATGTTAGGGATCAAAGAGAAATATCTAGGATTAATTCCAATAAGTCCACCACCCATCGTTGCAAAATGTCTCAGAGAAAACCAATTTATAGTTGGTTGAATTGAAACTATTTTCCAACCAGCCAATTCAAGCATTTGTTTAATAGTTTTTTTGTTATAGAGCTGTGGGTGTTGAAGGCAAAAAGGAGGCCACTTCTTACGCAGAAGCTTTCTGATTACAGACTTTTCGTTATGTACAACTAAAGCAATCTTGGCTCCATTTGATGATTTAGAGTTTAGCTTTATTAATTCTTCTAGTGGATTGAGCAAATGATCATATACATGAACGCCAACTATTAAATCGGGGCTTTGTTTATTCAAGTCGTTCAAATTATCAATTAATACAACATCTGCGCTTGAGCTACTGTTACTAAGTAATTCTTTGTGAACAGATATATTTGGTTCAATCAAAATAACTTTATTTGGTTTAATTTCGTCTATTACTAATCGAGTCACTAAACCTATGTCGGGACCAATCTCCAAATAAACATTACTTTTCTTTATTTTCTTTGAAATTTGTTTTACATAGCCTTGATGGGTTTTTGAAATTATTGATTTATCCTCGCCTAAAAGATTGTCTGGCATATCTGAATAAAGCTCATCGAGCTGTTTAGCAGAGAAATACCAGGGGCAATATAACAATCCGCAATTTGTGCAACGTGAAAAAGTGAAGAATGTTTGTGCCGTTCTAAAGCCAACAAATAATTTTTTTGTTCCATTGAAAGTTAGAAATTCAGCAGGATTTTTCGAAGAAATTACAGGAATAGATTTAGCGTTACTTTGCTCACATAATGGACAAATTCTTTTAAGCCAATCACCGCTAACGCTCATACTTTAATTATACCGCCTGATATCAAAATCAATTGATATTGTTCTTAGTTATTAACTGAGTAACACTGATGCCGCATAAACCCGTACTTGGCATAAAATTAAGGCACCTGGTCGCGCTCAGTTAACTAATCAAATTGCATCCTTGAGTCCAATTTCAATTCTAAAATTAACTCCAATACAACAATTTCTTGCGAATTTATGGTCGATTTTATGCGAGATTAATTATGCCTAAAGTCAAAGGCACCGAATTGTGTCATCAGACAATCACCTTATTGCATAATTATAATTTATACCCGTAACACCCTATAATATGGCCGTATTGCTAAATTAGGGTAAAAATTCACACTAATTTTAATTACGTGGGGCCTTTAGCTCAGTCGGTAGAGCAACAGACTTTTAATCTGTGGGTCGTCGGTTCGATCCCGACAGGGCCCACACATTTTCTGGATTTTGGTTAATTGAATAGGTAATTTCCAATAAAATTTCTATTTAAGGTACGGATTACCACCCAAGAATTTTTCAGGAACACTAATTCGAGGTTGACCCAATATATCGGTTACAAAATTATACCGATCAATAATTGGTAGAGACTTATATTCACTCGTTGTGATTGTACTTTCATATTCAATGATTCCATATTTATTTAACTCGGAATTATTAATTTGAGGAGTGTTTACCTTGCAAGAAACCTCTCCCAAGAAACAAATTATTCTTAAAGGGTTGTCCATTCTTTTATCAAAATCCATGTCATTAGGAGCTTTTGAGATCAGATATTTGACGCCAAAAAGAGCCAGATAATTATACGCAACTTTATATGGCATTATGTAATTGTTTGATTCAAGATAATTTCGAGTTTTATCATCATTAATCAATTCACGATACTCTTTCGGAATTCTAATTATTACATCCGTGGAAGAAGAAAATTTGTTCTCTACTGCTATTGCAGATCCAATATTTATTAAACCAAGTGTAAGTATTAGACCCAATGTTATAAACTTAAATTTATTCGAACTTAAATTCTTGATTAGAATTATTAAAATGCTAGTTATTACAAAGGGAGCTAAATAAACTCCTACTTTACTATAGAGATAATCAGATTTAGTTGGTAAGTTAAACCCAACCATGAAAGATAATAAATAGCCTAACATTGAAATCAAGCCTAATATTGCGAAATTTAAATTTTCGGAGTTTTTCTTCCTCAATTGAGAAATTAAAAACATCACCATTAATAAACTTATAACGATTGAAAACATCAGAGTTATTTGTGAGGTTTTTTCATTATATACAGAGTAGTTAGAAAATAGTCCCATCAATTGTGAAGGCATTTTCCAATTATTAACATTGACTCCTGTATTACTCACAGCTGTTGCTCTGTCACGAAATCCCAGAATTAAATTGTATATAAAAACTTGGGCCAAAATAATGGCCAAGCAGCCAGGGATAACCACTAACTTAACCAAGTTCAACAATATTGATCGATTAATAAATGCGTACACAAACATAATTGCAAAAATTACTGCAACAATTACAAAGGTTGCATCTATATACGCAAGGGCACTAGAAAGAAATGCTGACGTGCTAACAAGAAATAAACCAATTCTGCTGTTTTTTTCATCTAGTAAAGTATTTCTTGAAATGATAACTATTAAAATACCGAGAATTCCAATATTTCCAATCAAGCCAAACGCTTGAGAAAGTCCTCCGTTGAAGTATTGGTTTAGAAATGCCCCGTTAAAGGTTACGCTTACAGCCAACACTAGCGCCCAAGCATTTTTAAAATTTAGTAGTTTCCCTATACCAAATAGCACAATCATCAAAGATACAAAGGTGACAACCAAAACCGATCCAATTTCTAGGAAAACTGTTTGCGGACCAAAAATTCTTATTATTTGATTCATTGGTACAGTAAGCGCCCAACGCCCTCCAAGCACTAAGTAATCTACAACTGCCAAATCTGCATGTGAGGGCAGCTTAAACATGTCAAAGGTAGCCTGGCGAAAATTATCAGTACCAAGTTGCAGCATAAAATTACTCTTAGCAGAATTCCAGGTTTGCCCTAGTTCATTTGCATACATTCCAGCAATTAAGTTCTGAGCAACATCAGGTCCGCCACCTGAAAAAATAATAGATTGCAGAGATTTGTCCCATTGGCTCTTTGCAAAATAAATACTCGCTAAAATAAATGCGCCAAAATAGGCTAAATAATTATTTTTAGGTATCTTGATTTTGGGTTTTGGCTTAGAAAAATAAAAATATAGGCACCACAAAATAGTTATAATTGATGCATAAATGATAAAGTAAAAATCGATGCCAATATATGAGTATGCGAGAGAAGATGATAAAGCTGATAAACCAAATCCTAAGATCAGAGAGAATGAAATTGCGGTTGCGAATTCAATATTTTTATCAGATTTGTTACCTAAAAATAATAATTTAATTATTGGATAACCGGCTAGGATAAAAATACTTACCGCTGATAAAGATAGAATTAGGATACCTAGCATCTTGCTATTTGCTCCACTCCGGCTGTTGTGAAATTCATTTGCCGCTAAGTTACTCCTGTAATTAAACCCATGCAATCATCTTGCGCTTAACCACCTAGTGTGGCTATTCAGTAGTTTCGGCAATTGCGACTTTCTCCAATAAAGACGAGAGGCGACTCCCGGTTGGAAGTCGCCTCTCGTTTTAGAGATTGTTTATCTCTTCTTTAGGATTAACGCCTGTAGTGCTTGGATCTGCTTATTAATTGATGCAATTAAAGCAACAATCGATTGCAGGACTTGCTCGTTAGTTACTCCTGAAGAAGCAGTGATTTTGTAAGGAACAGATATAGCAGTTTGGCTATATGTAGTGCTGTTCCATAGTGGTAGGTCAACGATTAAGTTATACGCACCACTGGTTGCTCCAACTGTGAATTTAACAGTCTTTGATCCACCGCTAAATGTATCGGTGCTCAAAGGTGTTGTTACTGCAGTTAGATTTGAACCTGTGATTGAGATAGTACTTCCAGAGCTCAATGTGGCAGCATCATTTGTAAGATTTCCTTTTGAGTCCTTGGCGGTAATTGTAAGTGTTGCAATATCGCCAGGAAGATAAGAGGCCTTATCAAGTGAAGCAGTGTAGGTAGCAGGGTTTCCTGCACATGTAGCAACGATGTCATCGCTGTAAATGTATCCACCAATACCGTTTGAAGCTTTGTACTTAATCTTCACTCCAGTGGATGATGTAGATGAACATGTCCAACCGATAGTAACTGGTGTAGACGCAGGGCTAGTTCCACCGTTAACTGTTGCGCTTCCTACTGCTGTAGTTACGCCAAGAACTGCAGTTACGATTGAAGAATCTGCACTTGCTGGAGAAACTAACTCGCCAGTTAATGCTACGTTACCAATTGAGTTTCCAGCTGAATCTTGTGCTGTTATATAACCCATTGATGTATTCGCAGTTGAAGTCTTACCACGTGCTAGACCTGTAACAACAAGTTTAGCAACAGGACCTTGGAACGTAAATGTTTTTGTTCCAATAAGAGCTCCATCAGCACTTATATCAACTGTACAAACAGCCGCTGGAGTGTTTGTTGAATCAGCTTGAGCTACATAAATCTGGCCAGCTTGAGCTGCTGTCACGATTGAAGTACCTGCTGGGCTGAATGCAGATGAAGTTGCAACAACACAAGCTCCAGATTTAACTGTTGCTTGAATTACAGTAGTAGACGGTAAGTTAATAGTTAGAGCGTCTCTAATACTGTAGGAAGCAATTCCCACGCCACCGGCTGCGACAATGTTTGCATATGTCGCATCCGTATTTGATGTAGCAGTCAGAGTTGAAGTTGTGTTAACAATTTGCAGATAACTTGCACCCGCATTAGCAACACCGCTTACTCCTGAAGCTACAACTGTAATTGTCAATGTTTCAATTGCTGTTGTAGAAGAGCTTGCAAGAGCTGCAGTTGTGCCTGTATAGGTTGAGATAACCATGTTTCGGCCAGCTGATGTTGGTTTAGCAGTTACTGCAATCGCTGTTGATGAAGCAGCAGCTTGGTAAGCAGCAGTTCCTGCGCCATTCACAATACCGTTAGTTACAGATGTAAATGTTCCGCCAGAAACGCGAGCTTCAACAAATAGCCCTGATGAGCCGCCTGAAATAGACAGAGTCACATTTCCAGTAGCTGTGATTGTTCCGGTTCCTGTTGTGCTTCCACCGTTCATTGTTGGAAGTACTACAGTACCTGTGGAAGTTGTAACTGCAATTCCGCCACCTGATGCAACTGTCGATGCATTAGATGCTGGTGCTGCTACAACAGTTAAAAGACCTGCTGTTAACGCAGACACTGCAACTACTGCAATGCGTTGTTTGATTGTCTTTGTAGACATTTATTTCCTTTCGTTAGTCGAGCTAAGGAATTTCCCTATCTCGGCTCGAAGATCTTTCGATCCTCTAATTCCGTCTCCCCTGGCACACACGTGTAATGCCAAATGAAGTCGGAAATCTATTTATTCAGTGGGAGCTGGCCCACCATCTGTTTGCTCTAATACCTGCAGCATTAGTGTAACAGTCTCAAGTTGAGCAAGGGATAAAGACATTTGATCGGCATACTCGTCTGCTGAGATTGTCTTAACTAATGCTGCTGGCTTTGCAGCAGAAGTTGCTGGTGCTTCTGGGGCATCAATGATGGCCATATCTTGATCATTTGAAAGTTGGGTAAGAGTGTTAGTAATAGAAGTATTTGGCTCATTACCAGTGATGGAGTTAAGACCTAAGAATGAGGTTAAAACAAGAATAAAGATGAGCGCCATCTTTGAAGATTTTGCGGTGAGCTCCGCCGCCTTCTTATAGGTGGTAGAGAGAAGATCAAGTGCGGTTAGGCCACGTGCCTCATCAATAATAAGTTCAGATAGCACTCTACGTAGGGATGCACGAGCGCGGGAGACTGTGTGACGAACAGCAGACTCTTTGATACCAAGCTCTTTTGCAATCTCTGCTGTTGAACGTCCTTCAACCTCCCACATCACCAGAGCAGCTCGCTCTGCTGGGGATAGTAAGGAAAGTGCTTGACGAATAACTGCAGCATCTTCTGCAGCTGAGATCGCAAGTGAGTGATCTCCAGAAACCTGCCAAGCTGATTCAACCTCAGCGGTTGCATCGTCTAGGGCAACAAGATTTGGTCTGCGGTTTTCAGCACGGAATAGATCAATGCATAGGTTTTCTATCGTGCGGTGTAGGTAAGAAAGAGCATGCTGGTCACTTGTTAACTCTGGGGCGGCAAGCATGAACTTAACTAGCGCCTCTTGGGTAATCTCTTCAGCCTTCGCCTTATCCTTAACAATCCGATTGGCATGGGAAATTAGCTCTGATCGGTTTTGAGTGTAGAAGGATGAAAATTGGGAAACGCTCCAGGAAGCAGGAGTTGAAGACTCCACTGCTTTGGATTTTTTGGCTTTTAGTGCCATTTGTTTCGCCCCTTGCATAACCGGTTTTGTATTACAGAGTCAGCCGTCGCTGCCTCTATTCACCTCTACGGATTAGGAAGTGAATTGTAGCGAGAATCGGACAAATCCGACAAATTGCCCAAGTGCAAAATTGCTACCTAATGGTCCTCACAAATCGTACCACCTATGCTTAGTAGATAAGTGAATAAAAATCAAAAATTAAGTTAGGCGCGTTAAATGCAGATTGTAATTCCAATGGCTGGAAAAGCAAGTCGATTTAAAACTCATGAAATTAAGTCGCCAAAACCTCTTTTAGATGTTTTTGGGATTCCTCTTGCGGCAAGAGCTGCTCAATCAATACAAAATTTTGGAAACAATCAATACTTTTTCATCTCGCTAGTTGAACATAAAAAATGGGACATTGAATCAAGAATTAAAGAATATTTTCCTGATTCGAAATTTATTTACTTAGAAGAACCTACAAGAAGTCCTGTTGAAACATGCCTTGCGGCGGCTAGCGAACTTAATCAAGAACTTCCAGTTGTTTTCAATGACTGTGATCACATATTTAAGTGCCCAGAATTCGATCATTTCCTCATGAAACAAGAAGATTCTGTAACTCAAAATGGTTCTATTCTATATTTTAAATCAAATGATCCTAGGTTTAGCTATATAAAAACACGCAAGAATGGCAATAGTGAATATGTGCAATCTGCCATTGAAAAACAAGTTATTTCAGACCATGCTGTATGCGGCACTTATTTTTTTAAATCCGTAGATATTTTCAAACAATTATCTAGAAATCAATTAAAATATATATCCAAACGGGAAGTTTTCATGATTGAGTTAATAGATTTATTGGCTAAAACTAAAGGAGATGTAACAGCTTTTAAAACCACCTACCATAAATCACTAGGAACGCCCGAAGAATACAACGACGCTATAAAAGACATTGCTTTTCGAAAACTACTAACATGAATCTTTTACTTTTTTTAAATTCACTCTTTCTTGTCTTTATTGGGCATTTGTTCAGAGGTAAAAGATTCAACATAATTATTGATGAAAAAAATCTATCAAATAAAATTACAAATAATTCTATTGCAGTTGGCTATATATTTAATTTAATTTTACCAATAAGGCTCGGTGAACTTGTGAGGGCAATAATAATTAGTAAAAATAATATACAGAAATTTACTAATGCGCTTTCTGCAATAATAATCGAAAGAATCTTTGATGGAATATTTATTATATTACTCGTGCCTATTCTTTATATATTTTCACAAAAAAATGAAGCATTAATATTAAACCTTGTTTTACCATATCTTGTACTAATTATATTTTTTTTCTTAACTTTATTTTTGTTGATTTCAGCACCTAATTTCGCGAAATCAGTTGTACTTAAAATATTAAGTAAATTCTCTGATGAGATAAATATTCATTTTTATCGGTTTATTTTTAAAACCGTAAATATTCTAAAAATGCAAATGAAATTCAATGCACTTAAAAAATTATTAATTATTTCTTTAATGATGTGGTCTTTTTATATTTTAGCCTATATTTCTCTTCTCTCTAGTTTACAACAAAGAAGTGTAGAGGGTATGCTAGAACTCCTAAACAATCTATTTACGTTTTCTTTTGTTGATAAAGATCACGAAATTTCGTATTCTGGGATCAACCTTACAATATTTTTATTGGTGCCTCCAATATTTATTATTGTATTTTCCCAAATAAAATACCGATACAATTCAAAATTAAACAGCAAGGATGCAAAAGAAACGAATGGTATATTTTTCTCAAACTTTGAAACTGAGCACCATTTTTATGATTCTTATTTCAGATCAAGAAATAGAGAATTCTACTTGAATTACAAAAAAATATTTGAAGGATGCGAAATAATTAGCGATGAATCCGGAAGTAGTGGTGCATTTACCGCTATCATTAAAAATGATTTAGGGCGATTTCATCGTAAATACGCATTCGGAGAACATTTAGAATCTTTAAGGAAGCAACTGATTTTTCTGCAGAATACTAAGTCTTCTAAATTTGTAAGCATAGAATCTTTTAAAGCGACTAATTCAATTGTGAGTTTCGATATGGAATATAAAGATGAATGTGTCCCTCTCTATAAAGCTTGTGAATATGTATCAAACGATAAATTGTTTCAAATCCTTGAAAATATTTTTACCGACATTTTTTTGCAATGTTCAGAAGTTAAGAATAGTCCAGAAGCAGTGTCAAATTATGTGAAATATAAAATATCGAACAATATTGCATTAGGTTATGAATATTATTCATATTTTGGTATAGATATGACTAGCTCTATAGTAATTAACGGGACGAAATATCCCCCTGTACAGAAGATCATGGAGATATTTCAAAATATTGATTTCGAGGAAATATTTTGCCAAGATCTGAAAGTTGATTTCCATGGAGATTTGACGCTTGAAAATATTATCTGGGATCCAAATGTTCAATCTCAATATTATCTTATTGACCCAAATCTATCACAAATTTTTAATTCTCTGGAGTGTGAGATAGGTAAGATATATCAATCCTTGAAATTTAATTATGAACATTACAAATCCGCGGACATAAATGTACTATCTAGAAATAACTATAAATTTACTTTAAATTACAGTGATAAATATTCAAAAATGAAAAATCACTTAGATGATTTTTTGCTGAAAAGATTGACAGATAGAAGTAGATTGTCAGTACAATTGCATTCATTAGTTCACCTATTACGAATTTTCCCTTATGTTAAAAACGATCACGCAAAACGAGATTTCTTGCTTATACAACTTATTATCGGTATTCAAGATTTAAATCTTAGTCAATAATAAAAAGTGTTTTAATTTGTGCCTTAATTGCAGAAATCTTTCCATTTTCTGAATCTTCAATGGCCAGAACTTCGCTAGCTTCACAACCACTTATGTCAAGAAGTTTGAGATAAGGTTCTGGATCAGGCTTGTGATTGCTTACGTCGTCACTTGTAATTAAGTAATCCACATATTTAATCATTTTATGATATTTTAATAGTTTCTGCGCTGAAATTTTTCTTGCATTTGTAACTATACCTATTTCGGATGATTTGGAAACATTTTTCATAAGATTAAATACAGGTTCATTTACTCTAGTTAGTGACAAATTTTGAAAGTAAAATTTATCTTTAAGATTTCTTAGTGTTACTCGTGATTTGTCATCATTGAAACCTATTTCTTTGCAAATTTGATTAAATGAAAGACCATGTTGTAGGAAATCCAGATTGTTTATTTCAATTTGCATTTCCTCTAAGGCTTTGCAATATGAATATTTTAAAGCTTCGTGAGTGTTTATTAAAGTTCCATCCAAATCTAAAGCAAGTAAAAATTTACTTGTCATCTTGTGTTTTTTGAAAATCTATAATGTGACGTAATCCAGTATTCAAATCAATTTTAGGGTGGAATTTTGTAATCTGGCGTATTTTTGAAGGATCCCCAATAGCACTTTTACTTACTTCTTTGATAATTCTTGATTTAATCAAATTTCTTTCTTCATTAAAGAGATTAGTATATTTATCCCAGTATTCCTGGGGTTCTTTAAAGTTTACATTGATTTTATGAATCATAATTTTTTCAATCTCTTTAATAATGTCAGGCACGGTATAAGAATTTCCGCTACAAATATTTACCTTACCAATTGCCGATAAATTTTCTACTGCCATTAGAATTTCCAAATAGCTAATTAGATCTGATATGTATATATAATCTCTTCTCGCTTCAGTTTGATTATAAATTGATGGAATACGATTGGAAATAATTTCTTTTATTAAATAGCTTGTAAATGGTGGATGTGGTCTTCTAAAATCTTGATGTGGCCCATACACATTGAAAAACCTACAAATTATTGCCTGAATTCCATAATTTTCACAAAAGCTTTTAATTATCGATTCGGCGAAATATTTTGACTGAGCATAAACTAAATCAGGTGAACAATCCACTTCTTCTGATAACAAATGATTTTTTGAATTTTCATAAACGGCTGATGTGGATGCAAAGATTAGTTTTGGTGATTTTTTGGAACGTCTCATTGCTCGAAGCAACTGCACAACGCTTTGCGTATTAACGTCTAAGGCTTCAGATGGGTTAGTTTCACATTCCGGAAGAGATGATATACCTGCAAAGTGAAATATATAGTCAAAATCAGGAACCATTTCTAGGAATTCCGAGGATCTTACGTCCATTTGCACAAAATTTTTAATAATTTTATGGTTATTTAGATTATCTAAATAACCATAACTTAAGTTGTCGACTAAGGTTAAATCATAATTCTTATTATGATGTAGATGCTTCGCAAGCTCCGACCCTATGAATCCAGCCGCTCCGGTAATTAATATTTTAACCATTTATTACCTCATACTCGTAATCATGTGAGCTTATTTGTTTCCTAACACCTCTTGTTAATAAATACCGAAAACTCATGCCTAGGATTTTGACACCTTGATTCATTAATTTCGCGTTACTTGTTTGACCAGATTCAGTCCAAGTAATTGGAAAGTAAAAAAATTCTTTTCGATGACTACAAAAGGCTAAAATCAATTTATTATTAAAAGTTAAATCATCTGGTAATCGAAATACATCAAGTTCAAGTAAGTCCTTGACTCTAAAATAATTCAAACCAGATCCCATATCGTAAATTCTTTTTTTAGTGACCATTGTCATCACAAGATTTAAAGCCAAATTTCCTAATTTTCTCGCTTTTGAATAACCAACTAATTTTGAATTAGGCATAAATCGGGCTCCCAATAATGCAGAGACACTGCAAACCTCGCTAATTAAATCCATACCTCTTATCAATTCCTGAATGTTAGCTTGGTCATCGCCATGAATTATTCCGAAGCCACTGATATTGTTTTCTAAACAATACTTGACTGCCACTTTGTGTGTCCCACCAAGACCATAATTAATTTTATTTTTTAGTATCTTCAACCATGTTGGTTGATTCTGATTGAAAAATTTTTTTGCAGCTAAAATTGTGCCATCATTGCTACAATTATCAATAAGCAATACGAGCGAAAAATATTCTGAGATATCAGCCTTGACTAAGCTATCTAAAACATTGATGATTTGATTTTCACAATTATAAGCAGGAATCACCAAAATTGAACTTTGATTATTCACTACTCACCTGTAAATCCGGGGATATTTTGAATATCTTTCAGGCTTATAGACCCAACTAATTTACTATTATTTGAGATTTCGAATTTTCCTATTTTCTTCGTAATCAAATATCCTTTTCCATCTTTATGAATAGAGTATACGTTAAAATTATTACCATCAATATTTGATATTAATTCTGGATTCCAGCCATCAGTGAGCAATCTAAACTTTCCATACATTGCCATAATAAAAAATGAATGGTCGGGTAATGTGCTTACAAATAGATCTTTATCTGTAAACTCTGAGAAGTTATAGCTTTTTACCACGTTAAATTCTCTCGAGCTATCTTTAAAATTACCCAATAAATTATTAGTAGATAAAATACACAAAATTGTTGCTATAAATGTTATTGGAGTTTTAAAATAATCCCACAGATTGGCCTTTTTTGCCAAAATTAATGTAAATATTGCTAATAAAATAGGGGTTCCAAGAGCTGCAAGCATAGTTAAATCTCTAAAATAAAAATATGGAAACCATGCGATATTCGATTGGTGCAATCTTTTAAGTGGTAAAAATATTAGAATAAGGGGAAGAATGAATAACAATGATATTAACAATCCATCTTTCTTAAACTTAATCGTTAAAATCAATACCAGTACCAAAATTATGAATACTAAACATAATAAACTGATCAGACCAGGTGCTGCACTATTGATTATTGGTGAAAATGATTGAATTACATCTGAAGGATTAAGTGTTCTTAACCGTTGTCCAAAAATTGGCATAATATCAAAAATTGGTACGGGTCCTAAATCATAAGGTCGGTTACCTGCCCCTTTTAAGAAATTTTTAATAATTTCCACAAAAGTATACCTAGTTAGATAAATTGTTATAGGCAATACAGCCATTAATGATAAAAAAATATGGACATTGTTACGCGCTACTTCTTTGATGTTTGAATTAAAAGTTCTTAAGGCTATACAATTGATTACAACTGCAAATAATCCACAAATGCCGATGTAGAAAATAAAACCGTTCGGATAGACAACGCTTAAAAAAATTGGTCCAACATATAACAGGTTTTTTAGATTGAATTTTCTCAATGCAATGTACTCAGTTAGTAAATTCAATTGTAATAAAACTGCAAGAATTAAATATATTTGAGTTACTGCACCTTCAACCACAAGAACTAATAACCAAGGAGAAAGTCCAATTATTAATTGCCAAAGCCATTCTTTTTTGATAATTTGAGTTTTTTCAAACTTACTTAAATTTTCAGCATAATTTCCTTTTTCCTCTATTAAGTTTTTTGTTATTAGAAACAAATTTTTTGTCAAACGTAATGTTAAAAATCCTAGGATCCACATACTTAATATTCCTAGAATTAAAACATAGCTTGCGAATGCATCTACGGTTTGTAAATTACTTCCTGTAACTGCTCCTAAGACAGGAAAGCCAATTCTCCCAACCTGAAATACCATATCTGCGGCAAAGCGTAATTGTGTATCTAGTATGTGCCAAGTTGAATCTAACTGAGGAGTTTGTTGCCCTAAGAAAATTGGTTTATCCAATCCGGTGGCACTCAAAAAATCTTGTGTTAAATAATTATATGAAAAATGATTATTTATGTAAGCTGTTGTTATTCCAAAACCATGGTTATCTGGAGACGAATGGTACCTAATATAGAATGTTAAATACAATGGAATAATTATTAGGAGTATAAAAAGAGTCCCAATATCATTCTTAAGCAATCTACTTTCTATGCTTAAGAATTTTTTTAGGAATATTCTCAACCAAAGCAAGATAGTTAAAATAAAAACGATCCATGAAACAGGCCGCGCGGTTAGATGCAATTCACTGGGCACTATCAAGTAAATAAGAGACAATGCGGAAGTTAGTGTAAACAGTCCTACTATGAATGAATACTGAATTGATTTTCTAAGAGCGCTGAATTGGAAACCTATAGCAAGGCTTGACGCTGATAGAATAAAAAACTGAATCAGATAGGAGCTAATTCTGTCCTCGTTTCGTTTTCAGGCAAGATAGTACACCAATTTAGTTTGATCGTATATATACCCACCTGATGCTCTACAATTTATAGAACCGAAAAAATTTTTAACCGTTCGCACTAACCCCTTTAAAAGACGGATTCATGACTTGACTTAAGGCCAGCAATAACAATCTAGGTTTGTTTCGGAGATTCATGGCGAAAATAAATAGGATGAGTGCTAAATATCCATATAGTTTTATTTAGCGGATTTGAGCCCTAGGGTATCTCCTGTGGCAACGATCAATACTACTGGAAATTTCACAAGTGCTGGATTATTGGCAGAAGAGAAGTTGCTTATTCTGCATTCACTCACGAATAAAAGCGCAATTGAAATTGGCCACATTGCAACCTCTCTTGGGCTAGACCGAACATTACCAATCGCTTTGCAAGTTCAAATCGATGATTGGATTGTTTATCACGCATCTCTGCCCGGCTCAACACCAGAAAATGATTGGTGGATTGGCAGAAAGGCAAGAGTTGTTAAGTTAAAACAACACTCAACGATGTATGAAAGAGTGCTGGCAGAAGAGCAAGGAATTGATTGGCATAAAGTGAACAATGTATTAGATGAGACTCATGCAATCCATGGTGGCGGCCTGCCGTTAATTACAAAAGAAGATGGTTGTGTTGGGGTACTAATTATTAGTGGACTACCACAGGTTGATGACCATCTATTTGGCGTTGAGGTATTAACTGAGTTTCTAGCACGTAAAGGTGAATTACTTTGAGTAATCAAGTTTGGGTATGTGGTGAGGTATTAATTGATTTAATTCCAGATGGAACCGAACGCAAAGCAGTTGTTGGTGGCGGACCAGCAAATACTGCAAAGGCACTTGCAAAGCTTGGGATTGCAACCCAATTCATTGATGGAATTTCAACTGATATGTATGGCCAGATAGCACTTAAGCAATTACACCAAGATGGGGTATTACTTGATTATGTTAAGTTTTCAGATAAGCCAACCTGCCTCGCAATCGTTTCGTTAAACAGTTCAGGTGGCGCTACCTATGAGTTTTTAATTGAAGGAACTGCCACCTTTGATTTCACGCCAGAGTGGTTACCTAATTTACTTAATGTGAAGCCATCCCTACTTCACATCGGAACCCTGGTAACAGCAATAGAGCCCGCTGCATCGGTGTTACATGCCTGGGCAAGTATTGTGAAAAATGTTGCACCGATTGTCTTTGATCCAAATATCAGACCAGCTGTTATGGCAGATCGCGGTGAGTATGTAAGACAAGTTGAAAGATGGATACAGATCTCATCAGCGGTAAAAGTATCTGATGATGATATTTACTGGTTGTATCCAGATAAAAGTATTGATGATGTGGCAAATACTTGGCTTTCAATGGGGCCTGAGTTAGTAACTGTTACATTTGGTGACAAAGGATTATCTGGTTATCGAAGTGGTGAAAAAGTATCTGTGGATGCAAAGCAGGTGGTTGTGGCAGACACAGTGGGAGCGGGTGACACAGTAGGTGCGATCTTGGTTGAGGCGATTGTGGAAGAAGGATTGGCTAATTTAAGTGGAAAGTTACTTATTTCAAAGCTAGAACGGGCAGCAAAGGCTGCTGCAATTACTGTCTCTAGAACTGGGGCATTGCCACCTAG
>Ga0214921_10003172_pt1 | contig 25492 bp, 33 predicted proteins | sample LL1505_MetaG_FD_177992 | JGI IMG/M metagenome (GOLD analysis project Ga0214921, IMG submission 177992) | Freshwater microbial communities from Lake Lanier, Atlanta, Georgia, United States - LL-1505 | ecosystem: Environmental > Aquatic > Freshwater > Lake | place: USA: Georgia | collected...
CAGACGACGTGATAAATGTAAGAGTATCAGAAAGTGTTATACGTATCAATAATGATGCTTTTAAATATCACCGTTCTTTGCAAAATATAGAAATATCAAATAGTGTTACAAGTATTGGGGGAAATGCTTTTGAAGGTTGTATTTCTTTAACAAGTATAATTATAGGAGATAATGTTAATGCTATTGAAGGAGGTACTTTTACAGATTGTACTTCTTTAACTAGTGTTACAATAGGAAAACATGTTACATCTATAGGGAATCATGTTTTTTATAATTGTCGTTTATTAAAGAATATAACTATACCATTTGGTATTACAAGTATTGGAAATGCTGTTTTTGCAGATTGTACTTCTTTAGAAAATATAGTTTTACCAGATAGTATTACACTTATTGGGACTTCTTGTTTTTTTAATTGCACTTCTTTAAAAAGTATAACTTTTTCAAAAAATATTACAAGTATCGGAGAAAATACTTTTCTTAATTGCACTTCTTTAAAAAGTATTAATTTACCAAATAATATTACAAGTATTGGAAAATTTGCTTTTCGTTCTTGCGAATCTTTAGATAATATTAATTTACCAAATAGTCTTAAAATAATTGAAAAAGCCGTTTTTTATGGTTGTAAAGCTTTAACTAGCATAACTTTACCAAATAGTGTTGAAGATATTAGGGATTATGCCTTTTATAATTGTGAATCTTTAGAAACGCTAATATTTAAAACAAATGACCCAGATGGTAAATTAACATGTCAAAATAAAATTGATTTATCAAGTTTTAAAAATTGTAAAAAATTAATATATGTGAAAATTATAATTAAAGAAGTTGAGAAGTTATTATTTCATAAAGTATGTAATATAGATTTAATTAGATTAGATTATAATGAAGCGAAACCAAATGAAACATTTTTAATAGATAATATGTTAAAAAACGATTTAAGAAAAATTTTTTATGCGACAATAGAAATCACAGATAAAACAAAAGAATATTTTGATGCTATAAAATTAGAAGTGAAAAACACCAAAACTAATAAAACTATAAAAAAAGATATGCCGATAGAACCAATTAAAAATATATTTAGTTTTTTAGATGGAAAAAAGAAAAAGTCAAGAAGAAAATCAAAAAGTCGTAGTAAAAGAAGAAAATTAAAAAGTCTTAAGAAGAAAAAGAAAATCTAAAAAATAATTTTTTTTATTATTTTTCAATAATAAAATGGAAGATACACACAAAAAACATAAAATGTTAATGGATTCGACTATTGCTTTAGCAATTATTCATGCGGTGCTTTCAGGAGTAATTGGATATTTAGTAAAAATTGAAAGTCCTTTACTACAAAAAATACCAAATGGTCTCTTTATATTTTTGGTAATTTCAGTAGTTGTAAATATAATAATTTTGATTCTTGCTTCTGTATGTAGAAATTTAGATATGTAAATAAAATAAATAAAAATGATTTTTATTTTTGATTCATAAATAATTAAAAAAATATTATGATTTCTATTGAACTTGGATATATGAGTATAAAAGATGGTAACTGGCGAGCAGGTTATGATTATGATAATGAAACTGATAAAGATCTTGATCCGAATGAAATTATTATTAAAAAAAAAGTAATACAGATAAAATATGATTATCCATTATCAGTTTCACATAAATTTGAACATCAAACAAATAATAGTAATGGTTTTACTAGAAAAGAATTATGTGAACAAATAATGAAACATTATAAAGATATCTACAATGAAGAAGAAGAAAATCATGGCAACCCAGGTAATATACCAGGTATGTTAAATAGAAGACAAAGTAATGGACCCCATGGTATATGGGGTCATCATATTGATGATCTATATTTACATACATTGTATTATAAAAATAGAAACTACACTTTAGGAATTGATTCATAAATTTAATTATTAATACAATTTTGTATTAATAAATAATTAATAACTAGCTAAATCAGCACAAAAACACTTACCTTCAGTAAATGTTCTAATTTTCCATTCTCTAATATCAGTATCTGTTTCTTTTGCTAAATCAATAATTTTTTGTTTTGCAGATTGATAATCTGTAAAAAATACATTACAATCTTCAAATGTATTATGATGAACAACATAAATTACTAACATTTTTTATATATAATATAATCATTATTTAAATATTCATTTTTATTTTTTTAATTTCATCAAATAGATATTCATAATCATAAATGATATTAAAAAATATTTTTAGATAAAAATATAAAATAAATATGAAATTAAAGTTAGATAATCAAATGGTTTTACTATATTAACAAAAGAAATCATAGGTTCTTTAGATGTTAAATTTGTTGGTATTTGGTGTGTAATTGTTGATGGTGATATTGATGATTTTAAAGTTTGAGTTTGTGTTGTTACAGGTAATGGTGAACTTGTTACTGACGTTGGGTTACATTTAATTTCAATAGCTGAAATACTTAATATAAATGGTTGCTGATTCCAATCAACACCAGGTCCACCCCAGCGTCCAGGTTTAGCATCCCAAATTGTTAATTTAATTGATGATATTGTATCTGGAAAAGTATTTGTATCAAATCTTGAAACTCTGTTTAATAAAGCATCATTAAGTCGCCATTCATAATAATCAGGTGTCCATACGATTGTATATTTGTTATAAACATCAGATAAAGGTCTATCAGTAATAAAATATCTAGCATTAACTTCATAAAGAGGTATGCCTCTATAATAGAAGGCGGTTTGTATTGTTCTATTGGGTATTGTTTTATTCATTACCATTTCAAAATCAACTTCATCACCGTTTTCGGCTTTAAGATAAAAAGCAGAGACGATATTATTACCATAAGATGCCTTAAATGTAACACTAATTTCACCATAATGAATAGGTGGACCGATGATAATTCCTGAACCACCAGTATCTTGAGTTAAATACATATTAAGTAGTCCATTTTCAAAACGAACATTAGGTTGATTATATTGAACAATAACCTCATTGAATCCAGTTATTGGTTTACAAACTTGTTGTGAAAAAGATTGGGTGAAAGATAATAGAAATAGAATAATTTTAATCATTTTTTTAATTACAAACTTTATTGTTTTAAACTTAATTAAGTTTAAAAATTAAATATTTCTTTAAATTAAAATGTTTAGAATTAATAATAGTCCATTAGACAATTTGTCATCTGAATTAAATTATGAAATTTTACCTAAATATATTAAATATATATCATTGCAAGTTGGCGACTTTAAGATGACATCAATAGCGAATGATAATAATGGCTGGTTAGTATGCGATGGAAGATCATTATCACGTTCTGAATATAGAGAATTGTTTGATGTTATTGGAACTGATTATGGTTTTGATGATGAGAATCATTTTAATATTCCTGATTTTACATCAAGAGTGATAGGAATGTTTGGATTATCATCGCGTTTGTCTTCTTTAACTGAACGTTCACGAGGTGAAAGAATAGGCGTTGAGGCAGTAACTTTGACGACTAATGAAATACCATCACATAGTCATACTGGAACAGTAGATTCTTCTGGTTCTCATGCACATACAATTAATGATTCAGGGCATACACATACAGGAACAACTGATTCATCTGGAACTCACGGACATAGTGTTACTGATTCAGGACATACTCACACAGGAACAACTGATTCATCTGGAACTCATGGACACAGTGTTACTGATTCAGGTCATACACATACAGGAACAACTGATTCATCAGGATCACATACGCATTCTATAACTGATCCAGGACATACACATACACAAACAACAATTAATGATGATTTTAATAGCAGTGGTGCAAATCCACCAGGTTTTGCAGCTGATTCAGCCGGTTCTAGAACATGGAGTAATATAAATTCATCCACAACTGGTATTACAATTAATTCTGGAGGGTCTCACACACATACAATTACATCAAATTCATCAACAACAGGTTTATCAGTAAATTCTAATGGTTCACATACTCATACAATCACATCAAATTCATCAACGACAGGATTATCAGTAAATTCTAATGGTTCGCATACTCATACAATCACATCAAATTCATCGACAACAGGTGTAACAATGAATACAACCGGATCTCATGCACATACATTTACAACACAAAATACAGGAAATAGTCAAAGTCATAATAATATGCAACCAACATTATTCGGAGTAAATGTATTAATTTATAGTAAATTTATACCTCCTTGGTAAAAAATATAACATAATTTTAACTACTTACAGATGTTTCTATCAATTGCAATAAATAGTTATATAATTCTTCTGTATCCTTATCACGATTGAGATCATAATAACTAAATACAATATTTAAAATTATATTAAAATATGGTTTATTATGTAATTCACTTAATTTTATTTTTTCTTTTTTAATATGATTTATTATATTTTCAACTTCTTCATTTTTAGAGTTTGATAATATTTCTAAAAGTGTTTTAATTTTTTTCTTTTTAGGAGGAATAGATGATGACATTTTTTATTTTATATAAAATAGAAAATTAAATATATTTATATTATTATCAAAAAAATAAAAAAGTATAATTAGAAAAAACAGTAGTACTCTCGCCACAATCTGAATGATACATAGAAAAATCCAAACTATCAAATGGAGCATGTTTATGACAATATGTGAAATTATAATCATAGACACTTTCACCACAGTGACAGGTCTTATTACAAGTACGCACTAAGACAGGAAATGTAATTATTTTTCCTTTAGATATTATCATCTTGTTAAACTTACATCCATTTCCACAGCTATTATGGAAATGCTTCTTTAGATATGCAACGAAGTTGTCATAGTTGTTTTTTGGATTCTCGACCCACTCGTAACGGATCGATTGAACAACTTCCAAAGGCAATTTATTGATCTTTATTCCGATTTCCATTATATTATATATATTTTAACTAAAGGACAATAAAAAAATCAATTTTTTCCAAATAATTTTTTAAAGTCATCATAATCAAAATTTCTTGAAAATTCAAGTAAAAAATCGGATGTCCATTTTTTAGATGCTTTATTAATTTTTAAATTCTTTTCTATCCAATTTTGTTGTTCAATACATATTTCTTTAAAAATGGGAAGATTAATAAAAAATTTACAAATCTGAAATAATGAATAAATAGGATCATTTTTTGAGTCTTTAAGGAAACTTTTTAATTTTTTAGATTTTGATAAATATGATAAAGACCATGTTTGACAAAAACTATCATCATCTAATCTTTGAGGAGTTTGGTATGTTTCATCAAATGTTATTGAACAATTATTAAAATTGTGTCTAATAGAATCAATATAATCTTCATCTAAACAGTCTCCATATGTTCCATCAGGATATGAAGAATCGAATATAGTCATTTTATTATTATTTTTTAATTTAAAAGCGATATAGTGTCCTAATTTACCAAATTTCATATAAATAGTGCCTATATCATGTTCTGATTTATCTTCAGAATCATTTTTAATGTTTTTATTCTTGAAAATCTGATAATATCCAATATTATCATCTAGAATCCAATTTCTAAAGTCTGGATCTGATAGAATATCATTCCATATATATTTCCATGTAATTATATCTGATTTAGAATAAGATCTAGATGATAAAGAATGTAAATTTGAGAACATTTATTTTATAAAATAAAAAGATAAAGAAAATTCAATTTTACTTTTTTAACTTTCTTTTTGATTTAGATTTTCTTTTACTTTTTCTTTTAGATTTTCTTTTTCTTTTTGATTTACTTTTTCTTTTTCTTTTTGATTTACTTTTTCTTTTACCATTATCAGATGAATTGTTATTTGCTGTTTCTGTACTTCCACTTTCAATCATATCTCCAAAAGCACCCATTTGTTCACTAGTTAATTCCATATTTTCTATAGCATTTAATTGTTCTTCAAGAGATAGTGATGTATTATTAGCTATTACTGAATCAGCAGCATTATTTACAGATTCATGTAGAGATTCATCGAATAAACTTGTAGTAGGTAGAGGTTCAAAACTTAAATTATCATACACTATTTCAGTAATTCTATTATCAATAGTATTATCAATAGTTGTATTATCTTCAGGACCAACAGTCATTTTAATAATAAGAAATAAAAAATAATTTAAAGTTAATTAAATTTAATATAAAATGATCATTGAAGAAGTAAAACAAGTTGAAGAAGAAGTTAAAAAAGAAATTAAAGAAGAAGTAAAATCAGACGAAGAAGATAAAGGACTACAACCAATTAATAATGGTTTAGTTTTAGAAAATTATAAATGGACTCAAAACCATAAGGATATATCTATTTTTATAAAGTTACCTAAAAATATTAGAGGTAAAGATGTAGATGTAAAATTTAATCATGACAGATTATATGTTAATATTAGAGGTCAAGATAAACCAATAATTAATGGTCAACTATTTAGTTTAGTAAAAAGTGAAAATTGTACGTGGTTAATTGATGATGGAGAGTTAATCATTGAATTAGATAAGAAAAAGTTTGATGAATGGTGGAAATGTGTAATAATTGGAGAACCTATTATAGATTTAGCGAAAATAATTACTGAACAAGGATCCGTGAGTGATTTGGATCAAGAAACACGCATGACAATAGATAAAATGTTATATGAACAAAAAATAAAGGAGGAACAAGGATTTTACAAAGATATGAAAAGATAAATACAAATTAAATTATAAAAAATTATTTTTTTATAATAAGAATGAATGATTTTAACATTACCAAATGAAATAATAAATGAAATAATAAAATATATAATTGATATTGACTCTTTAAAATTATTACAAACATGTAAAACAATTTATATAATAATGAAGAATAATGGTTTTCTAAAGTCATTAATGATAAATAAAGAGAAAACAATAAATGAAATTGATATATTATGTCATTTGAATACACTAATGTATATTATGTATTATGATGTAGACAGAATATATAATAATATATGGGTTAATCAAATGAGTTTTATTTTATGTAATATAGAAAATATAAATCCATTATACAAAACAAAAACAAAGATATTATTAATCTATTCTAATTATTATTATATAATTAATATAGATTGGGAAAAATTTCCAGATTTAGAATTTGTTTATATTGATGCTTATGATGTAATAAATATAGAAAAATGTAATTTATATTGTAAAAAATTAAAAATTAAATGTATAAATTCAAGAAAATAAACTATACTTCTAAAATCCGAGCACTAGGTTCTTCGATATTACCAAACCATTTAGGTAACCAATATCCTTTGAAAAGTTTATCATTAAAATTAGGATATGCTTTCTTAAACAATGTATAATAATAAAATGCTTCTTTAGATGGGAAAGAACCTTTATCAGATACTTTAGATTCTACACTTTCTTGTATATATTCATAAAACGATTTAGATTGATTACTTATACCATCTGAAAATGCCTCTTTTGAACGAAATAGAACTTCATTTGGAAGAATATTATCATTTTCAAAGCTTTTTCTTAAAATTTCTTTTTCAATTCTTTTATTTTTAATAGGATTACGTAAATCTGGATTGATTGAAAGATATAAATCAACAAAATCGTGAGATAAAAATGGAACTCTACATTCAATACCAAAAGAACTGATTCCTCTATCACATCTAAGAACATCATAATGATGTATTTCAGATAAAAGACGAATACATTCATTATGTGAATCCATACTAGATGGAGCGTTGTAAAAGTATTTATATCCAGCGGTTAATTCATCACTACCATCTCCAACGAGTAATACTTTAACATTTGTATTATCTTTAATCCATTTTGTAATCAAATATTGAGCGGTTGTTGCTCTTATAGTAGTAATATCATAAGTTTCAATTTGTTCTGGAATTTGATTTAGATAATTCAACCATTCTTCAATTGGTATAATTATCTCTTGATGTTCAGAATCAATATATTCAGCTACTTTTCTAGCAAATTGTATATCAGGAGATGAAGTTTCAATACCGATACTAAAGGTTTTTAGACGTTTCCCTTCGTTTTTAAGTAATTTACTAGCAACAGCACAAACTAAAGAAGAATCAAGACCACCACTTAGTAAAGCACCAATTTCTCTTTCAGAATTAAGTCTATTCTTAACACTTTTTATAAAACTATTCTTAATTTTATCATACATATTATCAATAATTAGAATTTGATTTTTTCCAATTTCATAATATGGAATACTTTCAACATTACTAAGTTTACTTCTAGATGAAATACTAAATGAATTGATCATGCGAGGTTCAACTTGTTGTCCGAGACCTAAAAATGGTAAACCTTTTAATTCTGAACTAAAATAGAATCCGGATTCGTCAAAGTAGTTAAATAATGGTCTTATGCCGAATCTGTCTCTACAATAATAGACTTTCATACTATTTATATCAAAATCAACAATTACAAACGCAAATTCACCATCTAATTCATTAACAGTTTGACTGATTCCAAATTTTATATATAAATCAAGAATAACATGACAATCTGATTTAGTTTTTAGAGAATATCTATCTATAATGTCAAGATAGTTATAAATTTCTCCATTACAAAGCAATATAACTTTACGATCATTGCTTTGATAAATAAAAGGTTGATGTCCGTTAGAGACATCAATAATAGCAAGACGGTGAAAAATATAATATATATTAAAATCTAAATATTTACTTTTTAAAATATTAGTTTCATCTGGACCTCTATACGAAATACTTTTTAATTTATCATCTTCATACTTATTCTTAGTTATATAAACTGTAATACCACACATATAATTTTATTTTAGAAAATAAAGCTTTAAGTTAGAATTTATTTCTTATTAGACCAGATTGAATATTCTTGTTTTATATGTTCGGGAATTGGATAGTCTAATTCAATACATAATTGATATATATCAACCATAGACATCTTTAAAATCATAACGTCGCCTTTTTTATTATAAAATTTAACATTATGTTGACATGGATATGTTTCAAAACACATTTCAAAAATACTTATTATATTTTTGACATTATACCGTGTTTTCATTTTTTTTAAGAATAATAAATTCATTAAAAAGTTTTCTTTAAATAATATTTTTATAAAAAATAATTTATAAAAATTAAGAGATATTACATCCATTCGGAATATGAAAACATGAAAAACAATTATTTCTAGATTTATGTACTTTTTCTTTTTCTTTTTCTTTGTAAGAGTTGTAATATCTAACTTCTTTTATTATTTTCTTAAAAACTTTGTTAATAGTATCATTATCAGATGTTTTAGAAGAAACTTCGCAATATTCAATATTTTGTGAATCAGCAAATTCTTTGGCTTCTTCATATGAAACTTGTCTTTTAGATACTAAATCTTTTTTAGTACCAACTAAAATCTTAGGAATAAAAAAATTTGTATGTTCATTAACATCATTTAACCAAAATTTAATATTTTCAAACGATTTTTTATCAGATATATCAAATACAAGAATAAATCCTTCTGTTGATTTATAATAACATCTTGTAATTGATATAAATTTTTCTAAACCATTTACATCATTAATGTATATTTTATAAGTTTTATTATTTTCTTCAAAAAATTTTAGATTAATATCAACTCCAATCGTTGTATCATAAGTATGACTAAATCCAAGATCACAAAATCTATTAATTAATGATGTTTTACCACATGATACATCACCAATTACTAATATTTTTAATATGTAATCATAATTCATATAATTTTTAAACGTATTTTCATCAAACATTTATTTTCTTAAATTTTATTTATAAATTAATATTAATTTATAAAAGAATTATTTTGTTTTTTAGAATCCAATAATAAATATACCTATTCCATTCCACCAATTTGAAGCACCTAGTTCATAATGTGGCTCGGGTGTAAAAATTTCGTATTTAAATTTAACATTGATATTTAAATCGTCAAAAGCATTTATAGTTCCATTTCTTACCGCTTCCCAATTCCAATCATCAACTAAAACAATACAGTTTTCTTCTAATTTAGTATAAAATTTAGAAATTGCTTTATAATGGTCTTCATACTCATGACCTCCATCGTATAAATAAACATTAAATTTATAATCGATTTCATTAATATTTATATTCCAACAATCATTATCAATTACTCTAAAGCTACTACCAGTATTATATTTATTTATAGCATCATAAAAAATTTCTTTGTTTCCATCAAATAAAGACCAATTATCGATAAATAATGCTTCGATTTGATTTTTATATATTGCGCTTATAGAAGAACTACCATGATATGTTCCTATTTCTAAATATCTACAATTAGGTAGAGAACATATATTATTATAAAAATGTCTTGTCTTATAACCAGACATACCATGGTAATTTAAAATATCATCATTGATATTTGATTCATTATTTTCAGCTTTTCTTAAACATGTAATTATATGATTTAAAACAAATTTATATGAATGTGGTGGCGGTGGCATTTTTATTTTAAAACTTTCTATCTTTAAACAATTGTTTTGTTTATCTAATAAAATTTCATTTTTTATTAAATTAATCCAATAATTTGATGTTAATTTATCAAAATTATATTTATCTAATTTGTTAATTATAGTATTATAATTGTATTCTAAAAATTCATTCGTAATTTCTTCAATATTATTGATAATAACAACAGGTAAATCATCATAGATTGACATTTGACCTGTATTTAAAATAATAGGTATAACACCAAACGATAATGATTCCCATGTTCTAAAACAATCAATACCTCTTCCAGGTAATGACAAACAAAATTTATGTTCTTTTAATTCGTTCATATATGAATCCCAATCAATTAATTCAGTTTTTATATCAAAGCATTTATTTTGTAAATAAATTATAGCTTTTTCACGAATATTTACATATTGATGAAATACTAAATCTTTTCCCGAATTTATAATTGTCATATTACAATATAATAATTTTTTATCTGATCTTTTGAAATTTTCATAATAATTACAATTAATCTTCTTTAAATGTTCATTGACTCTATTAAAATCAGGTAATCTATACCATCCTATATATTTATTACACTTATCATACATTTCAACAAATGGTATGTTTTTAACCAAACCTATTGGTATGTTTATTAATTTTGGATGAAAAAAATTAATATTTACAGAAAACCATTTTTTTAGATTTTTATTTTCTAATAAAGGCACTAAAGAAAAATTAAAATCATAAGAGAAAAAAGGGACTGAATAATCATAACCACTTGAAATTATATAAAAAGGTACATTTATATTATTTAACTGAGTCATACCATATATCCATAATAAATCTACCATAATAATTGAATTAGGTTTTACATTACAATAATCATCAACACCTAAACCTTTATTTAAATTTTTATATTTGTGTTCATATACTTCTCCATAATTTGGCCATATATAATCGCAACATTCTAAACTAATTTTTTCTATAAATAAGAAATCGTTATTTATATCTATCATTATAACATTATATTATATTTATTTAAATTATAATTTTTTAAAACATATGAATTTTAAAAATTAAGGTTGTGTACATGTCTAAACATCTTTATTATTCTTACGTCTTCTATAATAAGTATACAATAAACTTGTTCCTTTATAAACTAAAATTCCAGTTGCAGTTCCAGTAAAAAACCCATACAAAAAAGATTTATTTTCCATTTTTATTTTAGATCACATGTTTTTAAATAGTTTCATTAATTTAAATATTCTTAATTATATATAAATAAATGTTTTCAAATAGTTTTATATTATTCTTAATTTTTATCTTCTTTTATATTATTATAAAAACAAAACTTTTCTTTACTACATTTCTTTTATTTGTTCTATTATCATTTGTTTTAAAAGATTTATTTTATAAAAAAAAGAAAAATTATAATCAAAAGATTATTAAAACTAATTTTATAAAAGAAAAAAAAGAAGTTAAAGAAATAATAGAAGAAATAGAAAATATTTTTAAAAAAGAAAATGAAAATAATATAGAAATACAAATTAAAGAAGAAGAAAAAGAAATTCCAAAAATTAAAAAAATGTCATTAAATATTATTCAACATTTTTCTTTACCAAAAGAAAATTATAATAAAATATATTATTCTTTAAAAAATATATTATCAACATACGAAATTCAAAATTATTGTGATTGTTTATTTTATTTATTTATTTTTTGTAATAATATTAATGAAATAAAACAATTAGAAATTGCTACATATATTATATGGAATTCAAATAATCAAGACCAAATTGATTCTGTCTATGAAAAAATTATCGAAATGTCTTCAAATCGTAATTATAATGATAAAATTAGAGCAAATGCCATTGATATATTGATTAGAAGTAATAATAAAAAATATTTAGATAGATCAAATGTTCTTTTAGAAAAATTAAGACAAGATGAAAGAATAAATAATGATAATAATGATATTCATCAAATTAGAAAAAATATTAATAAATTACGACAAATTGTTCATCAGCAACCCGTAACACTTAATGATGAAGATGATATTGAATTACAACATGTTCTTTTTGAACAAATAAGAAATCTAGAAAATCGAGCAAATAATATTATTGAAAATCAGAAAAGAAAAGCAACTGTATATAATGATTCTCAAAATGTTCACAATCATGAAATTAATAATTCTATAATTAATATTGCTTCAAATTTAGTTTCTTCTGAAACTCCTCCATCAAATATGCTTAATATTGATGATGAATTAAAGCGATGGTATCCAGAATATGAAAATCATAAAACACAGATTGATGCTAGTTTAAATAGAATTAATACTGATTCTTCTAAATTTAAAGATAATATGACAATTAAAATGGTATTTGACAAAGTTGTTGGTATTATTTCAAAGAGTCCGCATAATAATGAATTGATTAGGCGTTTAGGTGAAGAATTATACGAAATGAATGGTTTATGTACAACTGGACATATGTCAAGAATAGTTAATGTTTTACAAGGATTCGATGATTTACCTGAAGAGTTGAAAATAAAAATAAATCCAAAAGATGAGATTTACGCGACTATTTCGGCTTTCTTAACATCAGAAATTCAAAAATCAAAGGATTCTGAACAATTAATGGATGATATGATTGATTCTAATATGGAAAATCATATGAGATATCTAAATTTTGTTTCTGAAAATATGAAAACTAAAGTTAAAGAACTCGAAAAAGAATATCGCGGAATTATTGAAGCAGATGAATTAAAAGTTTATATTCATGATTCATTATTGAATTATTTAAATTCAGATAAAGATGTTAAAATTATTCTACAAAATATTAATTAAATTTTTATTCTTTATAATTTTTTCCATAATGAATAACTTACATCGGGTGTCCAATTTATAATAGATGTATGTGCTAAAGTACATGTGTACTTAACATTTTTATATAAACAAATATCTCCAATATTATAAATATAATTGTTTTTCCAGTCTATATCTGATGTTGGAGGTGTATATATTTTCCATAAAGTTGGTGTTTGCGGTGGAACCCAACTAATTATTGAAGTATGGTTCGTTATACAAATGTAAGTAAGATTATTATAAATACATAATTCATTTATTTTATATATTGTATTATTTTTCCATAATAGAATTGATCCTGGTGTTACAGGTACTACAGGTGTTACAGGTACTACAGGTACTACAGGTGTTACTGGCACTACTGGTACTACAGGTGTTACTGGCACTACTGGTACTACAGGTGTTACTGGCACTACTGGTACTACAGGTGTTACTGGCACTACAGGTGTTACTGGCACTACTGGTGATACTGGTGATGTTGATTTAATACTACCACAAATAAATTGTATAGAACCATCACAAGGTATATTTAAAATATTACAGAAAAAGTCTTTAACGCCTAAATCTTTATTCCAATTTTTACTTGAAAATAAAGGATTATCTACTGGTGATATTCCATATAAAAACATTGGTTGTTTGCCATGATTAGTTCCACCTGTATTAAATAGATCATATGATCCATTTACAACTTGATTTGACCATATACTAGGATAAATTTTTAAATTTGGATTCCCACGTTTATCATAACATGATTTAAAATCTACCCATGGAAATTTATTATGTGCATCATATTCAGTAGCAACTCCAATATCATCTGTATATAATTGTGGAGATATAATATCAACGAAAGGACATTGAAAGAACGACTTCATTATTACATCAGCATCTGCAAAAGCATATGGTGCTGTATGACTTATTGTTATAAAAACATCTAAATTTTTAGATTTAGTAAGTTGAAAGACTTTATTAAAATCATCTGATAATCCAGAATCACCTGCCTCAACGTCATAACATATTCCTTGATAATCTTTAAAAACATTATTATTAATAGAATTAATAAGGTTTGCAATTACAATTTTTGTCCATTGAGAACCACCTCCACCTAAACTACAATATTTTTTACCTATCATTGCTGGATATATTAGTGATCCCTGACCGATTGCAGTATTTTTATCATTTTTATCTGAGGCTAAACCAGCATCTAACCACCCAGAAAAAGAAATTGTTATAACATTTGTAGCATCTTTCGGAAGCCAGTTTACATTAGATGTATTATAATTAAGATTATATGAAATAGGACTTCTATTTTTATAAGATGATAAATTTTCATATAAATTATATGAACCGTTTTTCCCATATGTCCAAATATAATATCCTTTAATATCAGCTGAATTACTCATTTATCATAAATAAGATTTAAATATTTTTATCTAATATCTTTTAATTATTATTTAAATTTGAAGATAAATATAATATTAAAAACTAATTTAAAGATTTACGCTCTTTTAATAAAAACTAAATGTCCGGAAAACAATTATGTTCTTCGTGTAAAAAAAATATTGATATGAGTGATTTTATTATCGACGATAAAACTTTTAAAACATGTATTGCATGTAGAAATAGAAAAAGTGAAAAAAGAAGAAAAAATTATTGCGAAGAATGTGGAATACGCGCAAGTTTTAATTTTGAAAAGCAAAAGTTTGGAATAAGATGTTCTTTGCACAAACAAATTGGAATGGTTGATGTGAACCATAAAATGTGTGAACATGAGGGTTGTAAAAAACGACCTAATTATAATTTTGAAGGTGAAATAAAAGCTCGTTTTTGTATTGATCATAAACTAGTTGAAATGATTAATGTAAAAAGTAATACTTGTGAACAAAAAGGGTGTATAAAATTACCTTCTTATAATTTTATATTTGAAACAAAAGCTCTTTTTTGTCTTGAACATAAACAAATTGGAATGGTTAATGTGAATCATAAAATTTGTGAACATGAAGGTTGTAGAAAAAGGCCTAGTTATAATATTGAAACTGATAAAAAAGTTCGATTTTGCTTTGAGCATAAAGAAATAGGAATGATTAATGTAATAAGTAAAACTTGTGAACATGAAGGTTGTTCAAAAAGACCTATTTATAATATTGAAGATGAAACAAACGCTCGTTTTTGCATTGAACATAAAGAAATCGGAATGGTCGATGTAAAGCATAAAACTTGTGAACAAGATGATTGTCAAACACGTTCAAATTTTGGTTATATAAATCAAACAGCAACTCATTGTGTACGTCATAAACTTCCTTTAATGTTTAAAAAAAGAAAAGTTGAATGTCAAGAAGAAAATTGCTCAGAAATTTCAGAATATGGTGTTGAAGAGCCCACTCATTGTTTTCTTCATCAAAAAGAAAATGAACTATGCCTTCTTGGACAAACATGCAAAAATTGTAATCGAGAAAATGAACTTTGTAACAAAGAACAAATATGCCTCACGTACTGCAGACCCACAGAACTATCCATTACAGCCAACAAAATTATAAAGAAAAAAGAGGCGTTAGTTTTGTCGTATCTTGATAAAAATATTAAAACAGATATAAATCCAATTGATGATCGCATAATTGATATATCATGTGTTAAAAGGCGTCCAGACCGTGTTTATGATAGTGGGTCTTATTTTTTAGTTGTGGAAATCGATGAAAATCAACATAAATCATATTCAAATGGATGCTCTTTTGATGTAAAAACACAAGAATATAGAAGAATGGTTCAAATACATGAAGCATTAAGTAATGGGATGATGCCTGTAATATTTCTCCGATTTAATCCAGATAATTTTAGAGTAAAAGGAATTCTTCAAAAAGTTAATATGCAAAAACGTCTTGATATACTCTCTAAATGGGTAACACATTGTCTAAATCTTAAAGAAGAACCTGGACAGCCTTCAATAAGAATTAAGCATCTGTTCTATGATGATTATGAAGAATCAAATACGAAGTTTGAAACTATTGAAGATATGAAAAGTTTAATTTAATCTAAATAATTTTTAAACTAATATTTTTAAACTAATTTTAGTTTAAAAATTTATAACAAAGTTTATTTATTTACGGATATTACAACAATATATATATTTAATCTATTCATCATCACTATCATCAACTACTTTTCTCTTATTTTTTCTCTTTTTCTTAATTATTTCTTCTTCCTCCTCGTCATCACTCTCGACAATCTTTCTCTTGTTCTTTCTCTTCTTTTTCTTGATAACCTCTTCTTCCTCCTCCTCTACAAGAACTTCTTCCTCTTTTTCATTAACCTCGAATAATTGAGTTGCATCTGGATCCTCAACAACTATAACCTCCGATTCTACTACAACTTCTTCTTCTTCAACTACCTTTTTAGGCTTTTTCTCTTTGATTGGTTTATCGGGTCTCTCGGCATCATATCTCAACTTATCTTCTGAAGCCATATCATGATACTTCTGTGCTTCCTCAGAGTTCAATGATTTCCATTGCTCAGCCAATACTTTTATTGTCTCATTATTAGCTAGTTCAGGACGTCTAGTCTTAAGTTCTGAACGGACTTCCTTATCACTTGTATAGAATAAGTAAGCCGATTTGTTTCTCTTCAAACCACTTGTATTTTTCTTTGTCTTTTTCTTTTTATTACCATCTTCATCGTCATCACTAACATCACTCGCTCCAGATGAATATTCTTCTTTTTCTTTTTCGTATCTCTCCTTATCTTTCAATGCCATCTCTTTATACTTGGAAATATCACCCCCGTTTTCCTTGAAAGAAGCCCAACGAGTAGCAAGAACTGAAATCATCTCTTTGTTGCCGATTTTTTCAATCTTGCCTTTCTCGATCTCTTTGGCAATCTTTACTCTCTCATTATTGCTCCAAAGAATAAAAGCAGTTTTTCCTTTTTTAGGAGCGTTCTTGTCTTTCTTTTTCTTGTTTTTCTTCTTGGAATCGATGCTAAAAATCTTGGATTGCATGTTCTTAGACAACCAGATTTGTCTTAAACTTTCAATATCAAAGTCAGAAAGAACAGTAAGAGTAAGGAAATCCTCAAAAAGAGAATTAACCTTCTCGGTAAACTGAGCGGAAGTCATGGTGAAAGAGTTCATTGTTTGCTTGTAGTCGTCAACTGGTATAGGTGAATATTAAAATAAAAGCAAAAAAAAAAAATCAATTTTTTTTTGAGATGAAAAAGTAGGTGTAAAAATTTAAATTTACATGTTCCATTTTATAACTTAAATAGTTATAGTTATTATTTAATATAAGATCAAAATGTCATATTTACAAGAATTAAAATCACTATTTGATAATGATGATAAGAGTTTGTATTCATTCAAAGAACAAACTCTTGTTTATAAACAAAATAATGAATATCATTTTTACATTTCAACAGTCTTGGAGAAGGACGGATATTATCGTTTTGATTATGCAACATTTAATATTGGTTATTGTCCACAACGTAATAATAATATGATTATTAGTCATTTATGTATAATGAAAGAATTATGGATACCATTAAGTAAAAATTATCTTGGTCAACAAACATATTCAATAAACGAGGACATTTATAACCCAATATATACGTATAGAAGAACCACAATAGATAATGCATTCTGAAAATAAAAAACATTTTGTCCCATTTTAAAGTTTCAACGGTAAATAATTCTTTTGAAAAAAATTGATTTTTTATTTTTGCTTTTTGTTTCAATATTCACCTACACGACTAAAAGAATGAGTATGTTAAAGAGTGAATTAAGACAAAGATCTGAGATTGCAAGAGAGAATATAAAACAAACATGCATATCTTTATTTAAAGATGAATTGAAGGCTAGTATGATCGAGACAGCTGATAGTGGGAAAGATAACGGAAAATATCTGATGAAGGAACATAAGTATGTTGAACTTATAGATCTTCTACATAGGACGAAAAATGGAAAGGTAGATTATTTAGATTATATTGACTGGCTCTTATCTCATGTTAGAAAAGATAATGGTTATAAAGGAATTAAATTCAGTATAAATAGACTTCAAACTATTGATTGTGTTGAATTTTCATGGGCTGATGATAGTGATCTTTTAATGTAATACGCGCGTAAATAAATAATGAACAATTTTAGTTTTAACTTAATAATGGTAATAACATATCATACAAGTTGGTAATATCTTCTTCAAATGTTAATAATATTGGATAAATCTTTAAAAGCACTCTTAATACGTCATCATAATGATTTTCATCCAATACCGACAAATCTTTTAATTCATGTAACTTATCAATGCAAAAATCATACCAATCTTCATAGTTTTCAAGAAAATCATGGTTTACTACATACTTCTCTGTTGTAATTGTTAGTTTGGTCATAATGAAAAAGACAATTGTTTGATGAATTTTATTATATTGCAAACAATTTTTAGATTCTGCAATCAACATTTTTGCAATTAAAGATAAATTACCAGATTCTTCATTTAGTGCACGCCGACGAGATTTAGGTAACTCATCAATTTCTTTAAATGATTCTTCGCCTTTTTCTAATTCATACTCACTCATATCTTCTTCTTCATCAAAATAATCAACTTCATTTTTATCAAAGCGTTCCATTCTTGTGATTTTTATTTAAATAATAAATAAAAATTCAATTTTAATTTAATAGCAATATATTTAAACAATTAGGAACGGTTCATCCAATGATTTTTGTGTTTCATTTCCAAATGTCTTTTCATTTAGAAGAACTCTTATCGTATAAAAAGAAGCGAATTCACTTATTAATGTACTAAATAACGCGAGATCAATTTGTGTTACATTTACTACCATCATCAATGTGTTTCTTATCGCACTTACCATAAATGTTGCGTTTGCGTAAAATTGAAGTTCATTTTTTGAAAATTCAGTGATATGTTGCTTATCTGGATTATATATACTAAAACCTAAAACAGGCATTCCTAATTCATTTGATATAGTATCGATTATCTTTATGAAGCCTATAAGAAGCAAAACTAAATTATATTTAGTCCAAGAATCAATAGAGACTGATATAACAATCAAATCGTTTGACGGACCGAAACGAAAATAAGTTGAACTTTCAGATTGAAAAATAAATATAAGAATTGTAATTATAAGAATCAAAAATAAATTTCCGAAAAGTGTTAAACAAACTTTGCTTTTAGGATTCATACTTTAATTTAATTTTTAAACTTTTAATATGTTTAAAAATTCAATTTTTTTATTTTTTTTAAATAGGATTTCATAAAAATTATTTATATTTAAGAAAGTTTTTATCAACACTTGATACATGATACCCATTATTTTCTCTCCATGTGAGATCTGCTTTTTGTGCAGAAATACAAGAAGCTTGAAAAGATGCTTGCTCCTTTTGAATTTGCCAAGAAACTTGCTGGGCAACTGATGGTTGAGAATAAGTATATCTTGGATTTGAACCATTTACTAAACTTTCACAGAAATTATTTAATGAACTTGACATATTATTATATATATTTTTAAAATAATTCTTTAAATTAAAAAATCAATTTTATTTTTTTAAATCAGTAATAATGAAGCATTTCTTTAAATGATACTTATACATTGCATATATAAACGGATTATTATCTATAAAGAACTTCTCTACAAACAGGACAATCAAAACTTTTAATTTTTTGTGATGCACAACAAACTGTTCGAATACACTTCTCTTTCATAGGATACAACTTATCAGTATGTTTTAGATGAGAAAGTAAGCAATCCATACAAAATAAATGTCCACAATGAGAAACATATTTTGCGTCCACAATATCATCTAAACATATTTGACAAATATTTTTTTCATATTGATGAATATCAGGAATTGTAATTTTACGACTAAATATAGTTTCCATGGGTTGTCTCAATAATCTTTTTTTTACAATTTCATGTTCTTCTGCGCTAAGTATTTTGGGTTTCACAAATCTTATTTCTAATTCAGAACCAATATGTGTTGGTTTAAGTCTGCTAAAGAATATAACTTGTTTATTACTAGGTTTCGCATATCCAAACAAAAAACCTGTATGATCAATCAATTCAATCCATGTAGTATCGCCGAGTTCATCATTCATTTTGATATGAAGATACAACATATTACAAAATTGATCACGATAAAGTCTATCTTTCTGTAATCCAGTATTTAATTTGAAGCCATCACCAGAACCACACCAAATATATTTACCAAACGAAACTTGAATATTATGACTGAAATTCATTTATATATTTGTTTCTATCTGTGATTTTTTTTTAGATTTTAATAATAAAAATCATTTTTAATTTAATTTCAAACTTATTGAAAAATTGATTTTTTATTATTGCTTTTTATTAAAAATTCACAATCACCAGTTAACAAGTGATGTTTTCATTATTACCATCAGAGATTATATCTCACATCTTTTCATTTGACAGTACATATAAATGTATATATAATGATGTAATGCTGAATTTACTTATTATTTTTATACAGGAAAAACAAATAAAAAAAATATTCACACGAATAAAATCATTACCAAGAAGTTTTTTATATCTTGATGACATAAGATATTCAAAACATATTAGTGATAGTTACTGCAATTATTTGAAACCTACGAATTTCATTGATTATAATGGAAATACTGGTTTTACGCATTGCAGAGACGGATACAATAAACCACATTACCATTTTTATTGCACAAAAACAAAGAAAGATTACAAAATATATTGCGAAAAAATAACATTTCATAAAGCATTGAATATGTTTAAAAAAATATAAAACAAATACATTATTAAATTTTATACTCTTTTAGAGTGTATAAAATTTTAATTTTTATAATTGCGACGCTAATTCTTTAGCAAACTTTTTAGAATCAGTTTTGAGTAAACTAATATCTTCCTCTGCTTCCATTAGTCTATTTTCAGAAACATCATCATCATCGTCTGTAACACCTGCTTCTTCTAACATCTTCAATTCTTTATGACTATCGTTAAAAGCATCATGTAAATTTTCAATGTTATCATGTATCATTCTATAATTATACGAATCAATTTTATAACCTTTTTGGTGCTTTTCTAAATTTTCTATTTCAACTTCTATTTCTTCCATTCTTTTCTTCAATAACTTAAGACGATTTGATTTTCCTTTCTTCTCGAAGTCTTTAATTATAAACTCGCTTGCTTTTTTCGACGCGAATGGTTCGATTGTTTTCGCGATTTTCGCACACTGAAGGTCTTTTATTACACTACCAGATGCATCTTTATATGCAAAAATAGATCTGGATATATCGGAACATGAAAGTAATTTTGTTCCATCTTCTTCTATAAAACAAGGGGCTACTAACCTTGCTATTGACTTCTGACCATCTAGTATATCATCTGCGCTAATATTTTCTAATGCAGATTGAAAATTTCTTGTTAATGTATCTAAATTTAGAATTCCTAAATTATTTGTTATATTATTATTATTATTTGTTTTAGGTTGAAGAGCGATTTTGTGGAGACAATCTTTATCTTCTTTATAGATTTCTATTTTAGATTTGTATGATATTACTTCTTCCTTTAATGATGTAATTTCAGATTCTTTTTCATTTAATTGTCTTTTAAATTCAATTTCTTTTTCATTTAATTGTCTTTTAAATTCAATTTCTTTTTCATTTATTATTTTTTTTAATTCTTCATTTTCATTTTTAAAAATATAAATACAACTTTTTTCATGTCTAGTTAAATTACTTTTTTGAGAAAATAATTTATCACATGCTCTACATTTATGAGAATTATTATTCTCCAATATTTTATTTTGTATTTCAAGGCAATATTTAGCACTTTTTTGATGTTTTTTTAATATTGCTTTTGTATCAAATATCGTTTTACAATATTCACAATTAAACTTCATTTTATTAATAAATATTTATTTTTAAATCATTTTTTGAAAAAACGAAGTTCTACTTCAAAAAATGAAGTTCTACTTCAATAAATGAAGAAAAATTTAATTATAAGTAAACTTATAATTAAAAAAAATAATTTTCAAATAATGAAGTAAAACTTCGTTTTTTGAAGTAGAACTTCAAAATATGAAGTAGAACTTCAAAAAATGAAGAAAAAATATGTTTTTTTCGCATCTTTTTAAAAATATCATCCAACACATTTTTTTGTGTGTGTTGGAAAAAAATTAACTCCCATCAGATGTTTTTTTCTTTTCTTTTTCTTTTTCTTTTAGAAATCAAAAATCTTTTATTAAAAAATAATTTTTATAAAAAAAGTTTTAATTTTCAAAATTATTTATGAAAAGTTGTTTTTCGAATTCTTTTTAAAATCAACAAAAAATGTATATATTACAGTTTATTCAATAACGTTATAAATATATTTCTTCATTTTTTGAAGTTCTACTTCATTTTTTGAAGTTTTACTTCATATTTTGAGGTAGAACTTCAAAATATGAAGTAAAAATATGTTTTTTTACCATCTTTTTAAAAATATCATCCAACACATTTTTTTGTGTGTGTTGAAAAAAAATAACTCCCATCAGATGTTTTTTTCTTTTCTTTTTCTTTTTCTTTTTCTTTTTCTTTTTTTTAGAAATCAAAAATCTTTTATTAAAAAATAATTTTTATAAAAAAAAGTTTTTATTTTCAAAATTTATTTTTTATTTCCTATTTTTCATCAAAAATAAAAAATTGATTTTATAAAACAAGTTTCTAAACAAGATTTAGAGTAAAAGATGTCTTGCATGTGTATTGAAAAGAGAATAAGTTGTATGGAAGGTAGATGCGCTACTTTTTCTATCAATGGAATACTAGACGATATCCAATCGATAGAATTCGGTGTATTAGGAACATGGAGTAATGAGATAATGGATTCTCTGGCTTCATATTTATACGAAAGAGAATTTAAAACTATCGATGAATTTTATGGAAGTTTTGACTACTTTGTAAGCAGTGATGATGACTTTCTAAGACGAAGAGTTCTCATGGATAAGTTTAAGTATATACAGGAGAAAATGACAGATATACTGAAGAAGCGAATTGGATATTCAGACAAGAATGAGGCTATTATAAGAATAGAAAAGGCAGAATACAAAATTGATTTTAAGAAAAGAACAATCTCACATACTATTGATAACGAACCGAATAAAGGAAGATATTACATGAATTACGGAGCCCAAGTTAAGGATCTTGAATATTTTTTCTTAAAAGATCCGTTCTTAGAAGAACCGATAATTGAAATTAGTCATGGAGTGACTACAAATAATATTCATGTTCATATTTATGATGAAGATATGGTTAAAAGAACTGAATTGTGTTCATTTTATATAAATGATAGGTATGTAGATGAACCAGATTTGGAATTTTCACGACTAGACGCTATTTTAGCATTTGATTTTGGAGATTCGGATTCAGAATTTGAATAATAAAAAATTGATTTTTTATTTTTGCTTTTATTTTAAATTTCAATCTTATAATTTACAATGTCTGCTATTACTTTAACTTTATGCGATAGAGCTGAGAATCACGTTGGAATGGAGCAGATTGGTGTTTTATCTAACGAAGGATTTACGATAGATGATTTAGAGAAAGTCAAAGAGAAAATTGGCGATGGAGTTGATATTTTTGAACTAAAATGCGAGAGAGAAGAAACGATTGTTACAACAGAAAAGGCTTATCTCTTGATAATAAGAGATGGTATAAATAAAATATGTGATGGTAGATTAAACGAATTAAAGAAAGAGCAGTTTGGTCTTACGCCTGATCGTAAGGCTTTTATGTACGGTAGAGTAGTAAATAAACATGCTAGAGGCAATTTATGCTTTGATGATGTTGGACATGATGCCGATTATGAAAATAAAAAAGGCACTGTTGTAGGATATGATAGCGTTCCTATTACAAAGTTATTGAGAGAAAGGATAGGTATTATGCTCGGAGATAAAGGCAAAGATTTAGCATGCGAAGGTAATTATTATTATGATATAAAAAAATGCGGAATAGGGTTTCACGGAGATGCAGAGCGTAGAAAGGTGATAGGAGTTAGACTTGGCGATAGTATACCATTACATTTTCAGTGGTTTCATAAAAGCGAAAGTGTCGGTAAAAGAATAAAATTTGAATTGAATGATGGTGATATGTACATAATGAGTGATAAGGCGGTTGGTTTTGATTGGAAAAAGAAGAATATTATGAGTTTGCGACATGCGGCGGGATGTGATAAATTTTTAGAAATAAAAAAGAAAACACCTAAAAAAAAGAGTTAAACAAAGAATTGCAAATGATAATAAAAAGTAAATATATTAGTTAATATTATATACGATATGTCAACTACACCTGAAAAAGAATTATATTATGGAGTACTCGATATTTCGGAAAACATGCGTCTTGAATTCACAGTAACTTCTGAAAGTGTTTCATATGTTGAAGCATTTGCTCAGATATCAGAATTATGCATTGAACGTCATGCTGATATACTTAAATCGTGTTCACGGCAAATGCAAGAGGTTTTAAAACCACATACTCTTGATATGGTTCAAAGAAGTATTAAACAAGGTAAACTTCATGTAAGCAAAACACCTGGTCCAAGACAATTTGTATATTTAGCAATTATACAGAATGATTCAGATTACGCTTTTCCAAGAGTTTTTAGGTATTTTAAAGACGCAAAAAGGTATTTAATGAATGAATTTAAATATGACATTGACTTTGATTTAAGCATTTTTGATAAATGTATCGAAGAGGACGAATCATTTTATTATAGGAATCGTGAACTAAATATAATTCTTCAATTGAGTAGACAAATAGTACTAGAAAATTAAATTGAATTTTAAAAATTACTTTTTATAACTGTATATAAGTTATAAAATGAATAGTAAATATAAAGAATACAGTAGTTATGAACGAATTAAATATGATGAAGAAGATTTAGAATTATTTAGAACTTTAATTATCAAAAATAAACAATTATCAAATATAGTTGTTCAAGAATCCGATAAACTATTATGGAAAGACTTTTTATTACATTTCAAAAAGACTTTTCCTGAAATAGATAAAATGTACACAGGTAAAATTGGTGAAGTTTTAAGAGAACTATTACATATTGACCAAGATTTACATATAAGAAAAGGTATACGATTAACATTTAGAGAATGGTTAGATTTGACCTAAAAAAAAATTGATTTTTTAAAACTTCTTTTTAATTT
>Ga0214921_10003174_pt1 | contig 25482 bp, 23 predicted proteins | sample LL1505_MetaG_FD_177992 | JGI IMG/M metagenome (GOLD analysis project Ga0214921, IMG submission 177992) | Freshwater microbial communities from Lake Lanier, Atlanta, Georgia, United States - LL-1505 | ecosystem: Environmental > Aquatic > Freshwater > Lake | place: USA: Georgia | collected...
CTGCTGGCCGCCATCGGGCTGGCCATTACCTTCGGTGTGATGGGCATCATCAACATGGCGCATGGCGAAATGGTGATGATCGGGGCCTATACAACCTTCATGGTGCAGGAAGTGATCCGCGCCCGATATCCGGCTTTGTTCGACTGGTCCTTGCTGATCGCGCTGCCGCTGGCCTTTGTGACGGCGGGTGCAGTCGGGCTGGTGCTGGAACGTTCGATCATCCGCTTTCTCTATGGCCGCCCGCTCGAAACCCTGCTGGCGACATGGGGCGTGTCGTTGATGCTGCAACAGGCGGTGCGTTCGATGTTCGGGCCGACCAATCGCGAGGTCGGCGCGCCGGCCTTCATGTCGGGCTCGGTCGATCTGTTCGGCCTCACCATCACCTCGGGTCGGTTATGGATCATCGTGTTCTCGCTGGTGGTGTTTGTGGTGCTGTCGCTGGTGCTGCGGGCCACCTCGTTCGGGTTGAAGATGCGCGCTGTCACGCAAAACCGCCGGATGGCGGCGGCGATGGGCATCCGCACTCCTTGGATTGACTCCCTCACCTTCGCGCTCGGCTCCGGCATTGCCGGAATTGCGGGCGTCGCGCTGTCGCAGATCGACAATGTCTCGCCCAACCTCGGACAGGGTTACATCATCGACAGTTTCATGGTGGTGGTGTTCGGCGGCGTCGGCAATTTGTGGGGCACGCTGGTGGCGGCGCTGACTTTGGGTGTGGCCAATAAATTCCTTGAACCGCTGGCCGGTGCCGTTTTGGGCAAGATTGTCGTGCTGGTGTTCATCATCCTGTTCATTCAGAAAAGACCACGGGGCCTGTTCGCCCTCAAGGGTCGGGCGGTGGAGGCATGATGTCGCGCGCGCTTTATCTTCGTCATGACAAATTGGGCATGGGTTTTCTCATGGTGCTGTGCGCATTGGGCGTGCTGGTGCCTGTGCTCAATCTGGCTCTGCCTGTCACATCGAGCTGGCATGTGCCGACCTATGCGATGTCCCTGATGGGCAAATATGTCTGCTATGCCTTGCTGGCTGTGGCGCTTGATCTGGTCTGGGGTTTTTGCGGAATCCTGTCGCTCGGCCACGGTGCCTTTTTCGCGCTCGGCGGCTATGCGATGGGCATGTATCTGATGCGGCAGATCGGCACGCGCGGGGTCTATGGCAATCCGCTGCTGCCCGATTTCATGGTATTCCTGAACTGGAAAGAACTGCCGCTGACATGGTTCGGCTTCTCCTCTTTCGGCTATGCCATGATGATGGTGATTGTGGTGCCCGGTGCGCTGGCCTTTGTGTTCGGCTGGTTCGCCTTCCGCTCCCGCGTCACCGGCGTCTATCTGTCGATCATTACGCAGGCGATGACCTATGCGATGATGCTGGCGTTTTTCCGCAATGATATGGGCTTTGGCGGCAATAACGGGTTGACCGATTTCAAGGACATTCTCGGCTTCAACATCCAGGCACAGGGCACCCGTGTCTGCCTGTTCATCGCCTCGGTTGTCGCGCTGGCGGGTTGTTATTTATTGGCCCGTTTCATGGTCCATTCGGCCTATGGCAAGGTGCTGATTGCCATTCGCGATGCCGAAAGCCGCTCGCGCTTTCTCGGCTATCGGGTCGAGCATTTCAAACTGCTGGCCTTCACCGTTTCGGCCTCGATGGCAGGACTGGCGGGCGCGCTTTATGTGCCGCAGATCGGCATCATCAACCCGTCCGAATTCGCACCGGGCAATTCGATCGAAGCGGTGATCTGGGTCGCGGTCGGCGGACGCGGCACTTTGGTGGGTGCAGCACTTGGCGCGGTGCTGGTCAATTTTTCCAAAACATGGCTGACCGGCGCCATGCCCGAAGTCTGGCTGTTCGCCCTCGGTGCCCTGTTCATCGTGGTCACGCTGTTTCTGCCCAAAGGGATCATCGGCACGGCAAGCGAGATGCTGAAAAACCGGCGCGACCGACAGACCTCGGTGCAGGGAGAGGAGGCACGCCCATGACCACGACCCCTCATCACGAACTGACCAGTTCCCTGCTCTATCTCGATGGCGTCTCGGTGTCGTTCGACGGTTTCAGGGCGCTCAACAATCTGTCGCTGACCATCGGTGCGGGCGAGATGCGGGCAATCATCGGTCCCAATGGCGCGGGTAAAACCACCATGATGGATGTGATGACCGGCAAGACCAAGCCCGATACGGGTGATGTGCTCTATGACGGCCGCATCGATCTGACCAAGCTCGACGAGTCCTCGATTGCCGAATTGGGCATCGGCCGCAAATTCCAGAAACCGACGGTGTTTGAAAGCCAATCGGTCGAGGACAATATTGTCTTGTCGCTGCGCGGCGCGCGCGGGGCCTTTGCGAGCCTGTGGGGCTGGCGCAACCGCGTGCCGCAATCCGGCATCGAACAGATTCTGGAAACCGTCGGGCTGGCCGACCACCGCTCACGCATGGCCGCCGACCTGTCGCACGGGCAGAAACAGTGGCTCGAAATCGGCATGTTGCTGGCACAAGATCCAAAAGTGCTGCTGGTCGACGAGCCGGTCGCGGGCATGACCGATCACGAGACCGAGCAGACCGCCCGCCTGCTCAAGGACATTGCCAAAGACCATGCGGTGATTGTGGTCGAGCACGACATGAGCTTTGTCCGCGCGCTGGCCTGCCGCGTCATCTGCCTGCACGAGGGCTCGGTGCTGGCCGAAGGGCATATCGATGCGGTCTCGAAAGACGACCGCGTGATTGAAGTCTATCTGGGGCGCTGATCATGAGCACATTGACCGTCGACACAATCGATCTCTATTACGGCGCGGCCCAAGCGCTGCGCGGCGTCTCGCTGGTCGCCGAACCGGGCAAGGTCACCAGCGTTTTAGGGCGCAATGGTGTGGGTAAAACCTCGCTGATGCGGGCGATTGTCGGGCAAGCCCCCATCAAGGCAGGCGCGATGCGGCTGGGCGATACACCCATCGACCAGCTGGCCTCCTATGACCGCGCGCGACGCGGCATCAGCTTTGTGCCGCAGGGCCGCGAGATCTTTCCGCTGCTGACGGTGCGCGAGAATCTCGAAACCGGCTTTTCGCCGTTGCCGCGCTCCGAACATTATATCCCCGAAGATGTGTTCGACCTGTTTCCGGTGCTCAAATCCATGCTGCACCGGCGCGGCGGGGATTTGTCGGGCGGCCAGCAACAGCAATTGGCGATTGGCCGCGCTTTGGTGATGCGCCCGAAAGTGCTGGTGCTGGACGAACCGACCGAAGGCATCCAGCCCTCGATCATCAAGGATATCGGACGTGCCATCGATTTTTTGCGCTATCGCGGTGGCATGGCGATCATTCTGGTCGAACAATATTTTGAATTCGCCCGCGACCTGTGCGACACCTATGCTGTGATGGACCGCGGACAGGTCGTGTTGTCGGGATTGAAAACGGAGATGAACGAGGCCGATGTTAGACGTCATCTCTCCGTCTGACCCGCCCCCCCTGAAAAGCCAGCTTCCCGCTTATATCAGGGCCCGCGGCATCCTTGACGCCCGTTTGCAGGACAGCGGGCGCGGCACCCGTGTTTTCGATCTGTCGGAAGCAGGCGGCTACCGCCTCAAATTCCCCCATGCCGATCCGTGCGAAGCCATGATCGTCAATACCGGCGGCGGCATGGCCGGCGGCGACCATCTGGCTTTGTCGCTGTCGCTGGGCCCGCACGCGGTCGCAGTCTGCAGCACCCAATCCGCCGAAAAAATCTATCGGGCCGAGCGCGACCGCGCGGAAATCACCGTCACGCTCACGCTGGAAGATGCGGCACATCTCGCATGGCTGCCGCAAGAAACCATCCTGTTCGACGGCGCGCAACTGCACCGGCAACTCAAAGTCGACATGGCCGCCAATGCCACCTTCATGGCCTGTGAAACAGTGGTGTTTGGCCGTTCGGCAATGGGTGAAACCGTGCATGCGGCCAGTCTGACCGATCAATGGGACATCCGCCGCAATGGCAAGCTGGTGTTTGCCGAACGTGTCAAAATCACAGGCGACGTGCAAGCCTTGCTGGACCGGCGCACGCTGGGCGGTGGCGCTCGCGCGATCGCCACCCTGCTCTATGTCGCCCCCGATGCCGAAGCGCGGCTTGGAGAAGTCCGTGACCTGTTGGCTCCCGACGACAGTGCCCCCGTCGAATGGGGTGCCAGCGCGTGGAACGGCCTGTTATGCATCCGTGCCGTCTCCCCCGAGGCAAGCGCCCTGCGCCGCCAGACCGCCCGCTTTCTGAACCGCTTTCGCCAACTCCCGTTGCCGCGTGTCTGGCAATGCTGAACCCGAACTTTTCCAACCAGCAGGATCACTTCCCATGCAACTGACCCCCCGCGAAAAGGACAAGCTGCTGATCGCCATGGCAGCCATCGTGGCCCGCAAGCGTTTGGAGCGCGGCGTCAAGCTCAACTATCCCGAAGCGATTGCGCTGATCACCGATTTCGTGGTCGAAGGTGCTCGCGATGGCCGCTCGGTCGCCGATCTGATGCAGGCCGGTGCCAAGGTGCTGACCGCCGATCAGGTCATGCCCGGCATTGCCGAAATGATCCATGATGTGCAGGTCGAAGCCACATTTCCCGACGGCACAAAACTGGTGACCGTGCACGAGCCGATCCGTGGCGCATCCGGTGCGGTCCAGCCCGGTGCCATCGAGACCGAACCGGGCGACATCATCATCAATGAAGGCCGCGAGGTCATCACGCTCACCGTGTCCAATACCGGCGACCGCCCGATTCAGGTCGGCAGCCATTACCACTTTGCCGAAACCAATGCGGGCCTTGCTTTCGACCGCGCCAAGGCCCACGGCATGCGCCTCGATATCGCGTCCGGCACCGCGGTGCGGTTCGAGCCGGGCCAGACACGCGAGGTCAATCTGATCCCGCTCGCCGGCAAGCGCGAGGTCTACGGGTTCCAGCAGAAAATCATGGGCAAGCTGTAAGCGGGCGTTCAGGGGAGACTATCATCATGGCTACAACACTGACACGCCGCGCCTATGCCGACATGTTCGGCCCCACTACCGGAGACCGCGTGCATCTGGCCGACACGTCTCTGGTGATCGAGATCGAGAAAGACTTCACCACCTATGGCGAGGAGGTCAAATTCGGCGGCGGCAAAGTGATCCGTGACGGCATGGGCCAGTCGCAAATCACCAATGCGCAAGGGGCCGTCGATACCGTCATCACCAATGTCGTGGTGCTTGACCATTGGGGCATTGTCAAAGCCGATGTCGGGCTTAAAAACGGCCATATCCATGCCATCGGCAAGGCAGGCAATCCCGATATCCAATCGGGCGTCACCATCATCATCGGTCCGGGCACCGAGGTGATTGCGGGTGAGGGCAAAATCCTTACCGCGGGCGGTTTCGATACCCATATCCATTTCATCTGCCCGCAACAGATCGAAGAAGCATTGATGTCGGGCGTCACCTCTTTGCTGGGCGGCGGTACCGGACCTGCGGCGGGCACCAATGCCACCACCTGCACGCCCGGCCCGTGGCATCTTGGCCGCATGATGCAGGCGGCCGATGCCTTTCCGGTCAATTTCGGCTTTTCGGGCAAGGGCAATGCCTCGCGCCCCGAAGGGCTGATCGAAATGGTGGAAGCAGGTGCCTGCGCGCTGAAGCTGCACGAGGATTGGGGCACCACGCCTGCGGCCATCGACAATTGCCTGTCGGTTGCCGATGATCAGGATGTGCAGGTGATGATCCATACCGACACGCTCAATGAATCCGGCTTTGTCGAAGACACCATCGCGGCCTTCAAGGGCCGCACCATCCACGCCTTTCATACAGAAGGTGCGGGCGGCGGCCATGCTCCCGATATCATCAAAGTTGCAGGGCTGAAAAACGTGCTGCCCTCCTCCACCAATCCGACCCGTCCCTTCACCGTCAACACGCTCGACGAGCATCTCGACATGCTGATGGTCTGCCACCATCTCGACAGTTCGATTCCGGAAGATCTGGCCTTTGCCGAAAGCCGCATCCGCCGCGAGACTATCGCCGCAGAAGACATCCTGCACGACATGGGTGCGCTGTCGATGATGTCCTCGGATTCGCAAGCCATGGGCCGTCTGGGCGAAGTCATCATGCGGACATGGCAAACCGCCGACAAAATGAAAAAGCAACGCGGCTCGCTCAAAGGCGACGGGCGTGCCGACAATACCCGCGTCAAACGCTATATCGCCAAATACACCATCAATCCGGCGATTGCTCATGGCGTATCCAAATATATCGGCTCGATCGAGACCGGCAAGCTCGCCGATCTGGTCTTGTGGTCGCCCGCCTTTTTCGGCGTCAAACCCGATATGATCATCAAAGCCGGTTCGATCATTGCCGCTCCGATGGGGGATCCCAATGCCTCGATCCCGACGCCGCAGCCTGTCCATTACCGCCCGATGTTTGCCGCCTTCGGCAAGGCGCTCACCAATTCCTCGCTGGTGTTCGTCTCGCAAGCGGCAATGGGCAACGGCTTGCGCGAACGCCTTGGCGTGGAGAAGCAATTCGTTGCCGTCGAAAACGTGCGCGGCGGCATTTCCAAATCCTCGATGATCCACAATGATGCCCAGCCCGACATCACTGTCGATCCCGAAACCTATGCCGTGCATGCCGATGGCGAATTGCTGGTGTGCGAACCCGCCAGCGAATTGCCGATGGCCCAACGCTATTTCATGTTCTGACCGGTTGCCTGCCATGATCAATCCCGCAACCCTGCCTTTGCTGGTCTGGCTGTCCCCCTCCTTTCCGGTGGGGGCCTTTGCCTTTTCGCACGGGCTGGAATGGGCGGTCGAAGCAGGCGATATCCGCGATGCAGAGAGCGCAAAGCTCTGGCTGGCCGATCTGTTGCAGCATGGTTCGGGCACCAGCGATTGCTGCACGGTGGCACTGGCATGGCAGGCCGCTTTTGATCACGATCAGGAACGGTTGCGCGACTTGGCCGAATTGACCTGCGCCCTGCAGCCTTCCTCCGAGCGGCGGCTGGAAGCCACCATGCAGGGACAGGCCTTCATGCTGGCGGCCCTGTCCTCCTGGTCGCGTCCGGCTCTTGAGGTGTTGAAACCGGCTTTGGCGGATGGTGTCACCTATCCCGTGGCATTGGGACTGGTGGCGGCAAGCCACGAGATCCCGCTGGCGCAAACCGTTTCGGCTTTCGCTTTGTCCTTTGTCAGCAATCTGGTCTCGGCCCTTGTGCGGCTCGGGCCTCTGGGCCAGACCGACGGGCAACGTGTGATCGCTGCTTTGCTGCCTTTGATCGAGAGCGTCAGTGATGACGCCACCAAGGCCACACTGGCTGATCTGGGCACTTGCGCTTTCCGTTCCGATATCGCTTCAATGCGCCATGAAACCCAATATACGAGGCTGTTCCGCTCATGACCCAATCATCCCACGGCCCCTTGCGCGTCGGCATCGGCGGACCGGTCGGTTCCGGCAAAACCGCTTTGATGGAAGCCCTGTGCAAGGCCATGGCCCATCGCGTCAAACTTTGTGCCATCACCAATGACATCTACACCAAGGAAGACGCCCGCCTGCTGACCGTGTCGGGCGCGCTGCCCGAAGACCGCATCATGGGCGTGGAAACCGGCGGCTGCCCGCATACCGCGATCCGCGAGGATTGCTCGATCAATCTGGCGGCGATTGCCACCATGAACGAACGGTTTCCCGATCTCGAACTGATCCTGATTGAATCGGGCGGCGACAATCTGGCCGCGACCTTTTCGCCCGAACTGGCCGATCTCACCATCTATGTGATCGACGTGGCCGGTGGCGAAAAGATTCCCCGCAAAGGCGGGCCGGGCATTACCCGTTCCGATCTGCTGGTTATCAACAAGATCGACCTTGCCCCCCATGTCGGGGCTAGTCTCGAAGTGATGGATCACGACACCAAGCTGATGCGGCGGGGTCGTCCCTATGTCTTTTCCAATATGCGGACCGGCGAAGGCGTGCAAACCGTCATCGACTTTATCGAACAAGCGGGCGGGCTTTCAGCCGCCTGATCCTCATCCATTTTCCTTTGCTCAAGAAAGGTTCAACCCATGCGCTCTTTCAAACTTGTTACCGTCTCGGCCCTGATGCTGGCCAGCGCGCTGCCCGCTTTTGCCCATACCGGCACAGGCTGGCACGAGCATGATCTTGTCTCGGGCTTTGCCCACCCGTTCAGCGGGATCGACCATGTGCTGGCCATGCTGGCAGTCGGTTTCTGGGCGGCACTGGCGGGGCAGCAAGCCCGCCTTGTCTGGCCGCTCGGCTTTGTCTCATGTGTGGCTGCGGGCGCGCTGTCGGGCGTGATGGGTGTGAGCCTGCCTGTGACCGAAGTGATGATTGCCGCCTCGGTGGCCGGTCTGGGATTGGTGGTCGCACTGGGCTGGCAGGCCTCGATGCTGGCGGGCCTGTCCGTGTGCGCGCTGTTCGGTCTGGCCCATGGCATGGCCCACGGGGTAGAGATGCCTGTGGATGCCAACGGGCTGGTCTATGCGCTCGGCTTTTTGAGTGCCACGGGCCTGCTGCATGGTTGCGGTTTGGGGATGGGGCTGAAGGCCAATCCGCTGATCGGTAAAGTCGCGGGTCTGGGCCTTGCGGTGATCGGGGCGGGTCTGCTGGCGAGCTCCCTCTGAGCAACGATGATCAAAACAGCAGCATTTTGACTGCCTAAAAAACGGGCCTGTCGTGGCTGGCTGCCTCATCATTGCCCAAATTTACCGCAAGAGGTTGCATCTGAAAGGATCACCTCTTGCGGTTGCAAAATGATTTTTAAATTCAATTTTTATTCAAAGAAAACAACGGAATTTCCGATATTACCGCCTCTGTTTTTGAGTTGAGACCGGACTTTTCCGGCTTTGGCAGGCTTCTTGCGTTGCCTCCTCCAGACCATAGGAGGGACTACGATGAGTAAGTTGAAATTAGCCACCTGCCTGACCGCCATGATGATGCTGGCCTCGACCACCGCCACTTGGGCGCAAGGCACCTTGCGGATCGGCATGACGGCATCCGACATTCCGCTGACAACCGGCCAGACCGACAATGGCGGCGAGGGCCAACGCTTTCTGGGCTTCACTGCCTATGATGCTCTGGTCAACTGGGATCTGACGAGTGCGACCAAACCATCCGATCTGGTCCCCGGCCTTGCGGTCTCATGGGGCGTGGATGCGACCGACAAGACCAAGTGGATTTTCAAACTGCGCGACGGTGTGAAGTTCCATGACGGCAGCCTGCTGACCGCCGATGCGATTGTCTGGAACCTCGACAAATTGCTGGTCAAAGAATCCCCGCAATTCGATCCGCGCCAGTCGGCCCAAGGCCGTTCGCGTATTCCGGCGGTCGCGACCTATCGGGCGATTGATGCGCTGACGCTTGAAATCACGACCAAAAATCCCGATGCGACTTTGCCTTACCAGCTCGCATGGATCATGATTTCCTCCCCAGCCAATTGGGAGAAGCAAGGCAAGAGCTGGGATGCGGTGGCCAAAAGCCCGTCGGGAACCGGCCCGTGGAAGATCACCAATTTTGTCCCGCGCGAGCGTGTCGAAATGGTCCCCAATGCCGATTACTGGGAAAAGGCCCGCGTCCCCAAGCTCGACAAGATGGTGCTGATTCCGCTGCCCGAAGCCAATGCCCGCGTCGCCGCCTTGCGCTCGGGTCAGGTCGACTGGATCGAATCCCCGACGCCCGATGCCATTCCCTCGCTCAAGCAGGCCGGATTTGACATCATCACCAATTCCTATCCGCACAACTGGACATGGCATCTCTCGCGCATCGAAGGGTCGCCGTGGAATGATATCCGCGTCCGCAAAGCCGCCAATCTGGCGGTGGACCGCGAGGGTCTGAAGGAATTGCTCAGCGGCATGATGATCCCCGCCCAGGGCTTCTTCCCGCCCGGCCACCAGTGGTTCGGCACACCCAAGTTCAAACTCTCCCACAATGTCGCGGAAGCCAAAAAGCTGATGGCCGAAGCGGGTTATGGTCCCGGCAAACCGCTCAAGACCAAGATCCTGATCTCGGCCTCGGGTTCGGGCCAGATGCAGCCTCTGCCGATGAACGAATTCGTCCAGCAAAATCTGGCTGAAATCGGCATCATGATCGACTTCGAAGTGGTGGAATGGAACACGCTGATCAATATCTGGCGTGCGGGTGCCAAGCATGAAAGTGCGCGTGGCGCAACGGGCATGAACTATACCTATTTCATTCAGGATCCCTTCACCGGCTTCATCCGCCATCTGCAATGTGATCTGGCTCCGCCTGCCGGAACCAATTGGGGTTATTATTGCGACCCCGACATGGACAAGCTGTTCGGACAGGTCCGCAATACCTTCGACAAGGCCGGACAGACAGCCATTCTGGAGAAGATCCACGAGAAATATGTCGATGACGCTTTGTTCCTGATGGTCACGCATGATGTGAATCCGCGCGCCATGAGCAAGAAGGTCAAAGGCTTTATTCAGGCCCAAAACTGGTTCCAGGATTTCTCCTCGATCTCGATGGACAAATAAGCCCGCCTCCTTTGAAAAACAGGCCCGCGCCGCAGTTTTGGCGCGGGTCCGCCACCCCAGTTCGATCATCAGAAATCGTTGCAAAAAACTATCGGGGATACCCATGCTGTATTACACCCTGAAGCGTTTCATCCTGACCGTGCCGGTGGCCATCGGCGTCAGCCTTGTCTGTTTCCTGCTGGTGCATCTGGCCCCCGGTGATCCGCTGACGGCCGTGCTGCCAACCGATGCCTCGGCCGAATTGCAGGCGCAGATGCGCACACTCTATGGCTTCGACAAGCCGCTGCCCGTCCAATACGGCTTATGGATCTGGCGCGTGCTGCACGGCGATCTCGGCCAGTCGATTGCCACGGGCCGTCCGGTGATCAGCGAAGTGTTCAACGCCGTCACCAATTCACTTGTCATTGCCGCCGCCGCAACCCTGATCGGCTTTGTGCTGGGCAGTCTGCTCGGCATTGTCGCGGGCTATTATCAGGGCACATGGATTGATCGCAGCGCTTCGCTGATCTCCAGCCTCGGCGTCTCGGTGCCCCATTACTGGCTCGGCATGGTGCTGGTGATCATCTTCTCCGTGCAGCTTGGCTGGCTGCCTGCCACCGGCGGCGGGCCGGACGGTTCGGGCAACCGCTCGTTCGACTGGAATTATCTGCGCTTTCTCGTGCTGCCTGCGGTCACCATGTCGGTGATTCCGATGGGGATCATCGCTCGCAGTGTGCGAGCGCTGGTGGGTGAAATTCTGACACAGGATTTCGTGCAGGCTCTGGCTGCCAAAGGCCTGACCGAGCGCGGCGTGTTCCGCCATGTTTTGAAAAACGCCGCCCCGACGGCCTTTGCCGTGATGGGCCTGCAGCTGGGCTATCTGCTGGGCGGGTCGATCCTGATCGAAACGGTGTTTTCATGGCCCGGCACCGGCTTTTTGCTCAATGCCGCGATTTTCCAGCGTGACCTGCCTTTGCTGCAGGGAACCATACTGGTGCTGGCTTTGTTTTTTGTGTTCCTGAATCTGGCTGTCGATGTCGTGCAATCGGCCATTGATCCGCGCGTCCAGCGTGCGTGAAGGGGAGAGCATCTCATGACTGCTTTGCAAGCAACCACCCCCGTTCTGCCACCGATTGCCCGTTCGCCCGGCTATTGGAGCGGCGTGGTGCGGCGCGTCTCGCGTGATCCGGTGGCGATGACCGCGCTGTGTGTGATTGTCGCCCTGATCCTGATGGCGGTGTTTGCCTCCTCGATTGCCCCTGCCGATCCGTTCAAAAGCGCGATGCTGCGCCGCCTGAAACCGATCGGCACGCCGGGCTTTCCGCTGGGAGCCGACGAGTTGGGCCGCGATATGCTGTCCCGCCTGATTTACGGGGCGCGCTTGTCGCTGTTGATGGGGCTCACGCCTGTACCGATTGCCTTCATCATCGGGTCTGCCCTCGGCATTACTGCGGGTTATGTCGGCGGGCTGACCAATACGCTGATCATGCGGACCATTGATGTGTTTTATGCCTTTCCCTCGGTGCTGTTGGCGGTGGCGCTGTCGGGTGCATTGGGGGCGGGGCTGACCAATGCGCTGGTGTCGATCACACTGGTGTTTATCCCGCCGATAGCGCGTGTGGCCGAAAGCGTGACCACGCAAGTGCGCTCGCTCGATTATATCGATGCGGCCCGCGCTTCGGGTGCCGGTGCCTTTACCATCATCCGCGTGCATGTGCTGGGCAATGTGCTGGGGCCGATTTTTGTCTATGCGACGGGGCTGGTGTCGGTGTCGATGATTCTGGCCTCCGGCCTGTCCTTTCTCGGGCTCGGCGTGCGTCCGCCCGAACCCGAATGGGGACTGATGCTCAACACGCTGCGCACCGCCATCTACAATCAACCGCTGGTCGCAGCCCTGCCGGGCGCGATGATTTTTATCACCTCGATTGCCTTCAACGTGCTGGCAGACGGCCTGCGCGCGGCCATGGATGTCAAATCATGATCCCCGCCCCCGATACACTCGTGACTGATCCCCGCGACAGGGGCGGTCCGGCCCAGAGCCTGTTGAGCGTCAACGGTCTAGTCAAACATTTTCCGGTCAAAGGCAGCGGCTTTTTCGGACGCGGCGGCATGGTGCGTGCCGTTGACGGAGTGAGTTTCGACATCCGCAAAGGCGAGACGCTCGGCGTGGTCGGCGAAAGCGGCTGCGGTAAATCCACCACCGCGCGGTTGCTGATGCATCTGATCAAGCCCGATCACGGCGAGATCATTTTCGACGGCGAGAAGGTCGGGATCGATCTGCCGCTGTCCGAATACCGGCGTCAGGTGCAGATGGTGTTTCAGGACAGCTATGCCTCGCTCAATCCGCGTTTGACGATCGAGGATTCCATCACCTTCGGGCCGCGCATCCACGGCATGGCGGAAACGGCGGCACGCGCCAAGGCGCATGATCTGCTGGCACGGGTCGGGCTTGATCCCTCGCGCTTTGCCGGACGCTATCCGCATGAATTGTCGGGCGGGCAACGCCAGCGCGTCAATATTGCGCGGGCTTTGGCATTGGATCCGCGCCTGCTGATTCTGGATGAAGCGGTGTCCGCGCTCGACAAATCGGTGGAAGCACAGGTGCTCAATCTGTTGCAGGATCTCAAAGCCGATTTCGGCCTCACTTATATGTTCATTTCGCATGATCTGAATGTCGTGCGGTTCATGGTGGATCGGGTGATGGTGATGTATCTGGGCACTGTCGCCGAACTGGGCGAGGGAGAGGCGGTGTTTGCAGCCCCCTCGCATCCCTATACCGCCGCCCTGCTGGCCTCGATGCCGAAGATGGACCCGTCCGAGCGCACCATCGAAGCGCCTTTGACGGGGGATCCGCCCAACCCGATCAACCCGCCCGCCGGCTGCCGGTTCCATCCGCGTTGCAAGCTGGCAGAACCGGTTTGCGCGACCATCCAGCCGCCATTGACGGCCAGCGCCGAGGGCACCAGTCAGGCAGCCTGTCTGGCACTGGTGCCGCAATCGGGCCATACGCATGCAGCAAAACTGTTGTTGCCGGTGCAGGACATAGAAAGCATGTTGATGCCGGAGGCGAGCGCATGAGCAATCTGGTTTCCATCGAAGGGCTGACTGTCACATTCACCGGTCGCGGCAAACCCGTGCGCGCTGTCGACCATGTGTCGCTGGAGGTCGAAAAAGGCTCGGTGCTGGTGTTGCTCGGTGAATCGGGCTCGGGCAAAAGCGTCACTTTGCGCTCGCTGTTGCGCCTGCATCCCGAAAAGACATCGAAGGTCGAAGGACGCATCATTGTTGATGGCCATGACATTATGGCACTGTCGAAAACCGAAATCGGGGATGTGCGCGGGCGCACGGTTTCGATGATCTTTCAGGAGCCGATGCTGGCGCTCGATCCGGTCTATACGCTGGGCCAGCAAATCACCGAAGCGATTTTGCGCCACGAGGATGTGACGCCGGAACAGGCCCATTCCCGCGCGCTCGAACTGTTCGAGAAGGTGCAAATCCCCTCGCCCGAACGCCGCCTCAATGCCTATCCGCATGAAATGTCGGGCGGGATGCGCCAGCGGGCGATGATCGCGCTGGCTCTGGCCTGCCGTCCCAAAGTCCTGCTGGCCGACGAGCCGACCACCGCATTGGATGCTACGGTACAAATCCAGATTCTGTTGCTGTTGCGTGCCTTGCAGCGCGAATTGGGCCTGTCGATTGTGTTTGTCACCCATGACATCGGGGTGGCGGTGGAAATCGCCGACAAGATCGCCGTCATGTATGCCGGACGCATCGTGGAAAGCGGATCGGTGGCCGATATTCTGCATACGCCCCGCCATCCCTATACGCGCGGACTGCTGGCCTCGCGGGTCGAGCGCGCCAAAAAGGGCGACAGGTTGCAAACCATTCCCGGCTCGCCGCCGGACCTGACCGCCTTGCCCGCCGGTTGCGCCTTTGCACCGCGTTGCGACAAAGCAACTGCAGCCTGCCGAGAGCAGGTGCCGTCGCTGGTCACGGGAGCCTTTGACCATGCCGTCGCCTGCATCCATGCGTGAAGCGGCATGAAACGGATTTTGCTGATCAATCCCAACACCAATGCGGGCACAACGGCCAGCATGCTGGCGATTGCGCGCGAGGCCGCATCAGGCTCGTTGCAAATCGAAGCCATGACCGCGCCCCAAGGCGTGCCGATGATTACCGATGCTTTGGCTTTGCAACAGGCAAGCCAAGTCCTGACCGGTCTGGTCCCCGAACTGCGCGCACAACACTGGGACGGGGTGATCACCGCCGCCTATGGCGATCCGGCTTTGCAGGCCTTAAGGGAAGGGCTTGATTGTCCCGTCACGGGGATCGGTGAAGCCAGCATGCTGGAGGCCGCCGGATACGGAGCCTTTGCGGTGGTGACCACCACGCCGGACCTTGCCGGATCCATCACGGCAATGGCCGGATGGCTCGGCTTGGACTCATTGTTTGGCGGGGTTTATCTGACCTTTGGTGATGCTGTGGCCGTCACGCATGATCCGGCTTTGCTGGTCGAACGGTTGGAGGAGGCCTGCCTGCGGGCTGTGCGCGAAACAGGAGACGGTCTTGCCGCGCTGATCATCGGCGGCGGGCCGCTGGCCCAAGCCGCACGCGTATTGGTGGATCGTGTGCCGGTCCGATTGATCGAGCCGGTACCGGCAGCCATCAGGCGCATCGGCCTGATGGTGCAGAGTGCAAACTGCTGATCAGGCCGCGTTTTCCTTGGCAAAGCGGGCCACATCGGCATGGGTGGCAAACCAGACATCACCCTTGGCCTTGGCTATGCGGATCAGCTCTTCGATGATCCAGATGCGCGAGCGGTAGCCGATGATATGGGGATGGGTGGTCAACTGGAAAATGCCGCCTTCCTCATAGGCCGCTTCGAATTCACGCCGGAAAATATCGAGCACGGAGGCGGGCGGCGTATGCGGACGCAGGGACTGGAACCGGTGCATCATGAAATAGACCGCATCATCGCGTACCCATTCCACCGGCAATTCGATGACGCCGGACGGCGTGCCGTCGAGCAGCAATTCATAGCAATCCTCATCCGCCATCAGCGAGGAATCATAGAGCAGGCCCATATCGCGCTCGATCTTGAGCGTATTGGGGCTGAAATCCCAAGACGGCGTGCGCAAGCCGACCGCCCTGACGCCGGTAATCTTTTCCAACTCGTCGGCCGACCGCAGCATCAGATCGCGCTCGACCTCGTAAGGCAGCACCGAATTCAATTCGTGGATCCAGCCGTGGATGCCGATTTCATGGCCTTCTGCGATCACCTGCCGCTGTTCCTCGGGATGCAGCATCGCCGCCACCGCAGGGACATAGAAGGTGGCAGGGACATCGTATTTTTTCAGCAGCTTGAGAATACGCGGCACGCCGACGCGGGTGCCGTATTCGCCCCAGGCCATCCGGCCGATGGATTTGCCGCCATCACGCAATTCATTGGTTTCGTGATCGGCATCGAAGGACAAAGCGAAAGCGCAGCGCGCGCCGTTTTTCCAGCCATCGGGGCGGTAGGAGCGGCCCGCACGCACCTGATTCACCAGCTTGCGCCAATGGGGTTCCGGCCACTGCCATGGTTCCATTGCTGTTGTGGTCATGAGGCGTTCTCCTTGAACAGACTGATCAGGTTATAGCGGCGATCCTGTCACGGGCAAAGTCTGCCCTGTGATGAATGACGCATGATCGGAGGCCAGAAACAAGGTGGCATCCGCAATATCTTCCGGCTGGCCCATCCGGCGCACCGCGATGGTCTTGGTGAAATTGGCGCGGGTGTCTTCCGAATAGCTGTTCCATTGCCGGACGTAATCGGGGCTGGTGGCCATGAAACCGGGGGCGACGGCATTGACCGTAATGCCGAACGGACCCAATTCCTGCGCCAGTTGTTTGACCAGCCCGACCTGCGCGTGTTTGGCCGCCGCATAGCTTTGAATGCCTGTCAGGCTCGGCGCAAGACCGGCGCGGCTGGCAATCACCACGATGCGGCCCTTGCCGGCTTGTTTCATCACGGGCACCACCGATTGCGCGGTCAGAAAAGCACCCGTCAGATTGGCATCAACAATCGCGGCAAAATCCTCAACCGCGACCTCCTCGACCGGTTTGGGAGACTGGCCGCGCACCCCGCCTGCCACATAGACCAGACAATCGATCCGCCCCTGTTGCTTCACGATATCGGCAATACAAGCCGACAGGCCTGCCTTGTCGGTGACATCAAGCGCCAGTGGCTCGATCCGCCCCCGACCGGAGGATGCCGGGGCCTGATTGAAGGCTCCGGCATAATGGCTCACATCGTCAGCCAGCAGGTCGGCGGCAAACACCGTCCCGCCGTCGCGGGCAAAAGCCTCGGCAATGGCCCTGCCAATGCCTCTGGCTGCTCCCGCGACGAGAATGGTTTGACCGTCGAACCTGATCTGCATGGCTTATTTCAGGTCCGTAAAGGCTGTTTCTTTCAGACCCCAGATCACAACGGTCGAAATCACCGCGGAAGCCATCAGATAATAGCTATGGGCCACAGGCGATTCGAAGGTCGTGATCAGCCAGACCGCGATGAACGGCGCGAAACCGCCGAAGATCGCCACGGCCAAAGCATAGCCCGAGGTCATCCAGGTCGAGCGGCTGCGCGTCGGGAAAATTTCCGAAATCGCCGCCGGACCCGCTCCCGAGAACATCGAGATCATCAAGGCAAACAACACCTGCACCGCGATCAGTTCCATATAGGAGACCGAACCCGACATCAGGAAGTTGAACACCGGCAGCGGCACCACCACGAAACAGGCACAGCAGGCCAGCAACAACGGCTTGCGGCCGAACTTGTCCGACAGATGACCCATCAGCGGAATGGCCACCACCAGCACCAAGAGACCGATCGTATTGGCCCACAAGGCCTGCGCGGCGGTCAGTTTCAGATATTTCTGGGTCCATGTCGGCATGTAGTTCAACAGGATGTAGAAGCAGACAGTCCAGACTATGGTAAAACCGAAAGCCCGCATCGCAAGGACCGGACCCGAGGGCTGGTCAGGTTCGGGAGCGGCTTCGATGGCTGCGACATAAGCGGGAGTTTCTTCCATCGCGCGGCGCATATAGAGGCCGATCGGGCCCAGAATACCGCCGATCAGGAACGGCACGCGCCAACCCCAACCCTGCATGTCATCCGCTGTGAGGATGGTGTTCATCAAAGCCGCGATGCCCGAACCCAGCAACAGGCCCGCGACCACGCTCATTTGCTGGAAACTGCCATAATAGCCACGTTGGTTGCTCGGAGCCCATTCCACCAGATAGGCGGTCGAGGTGCCCCATTCGCCACCCGCCGAGAAGCCTTGCATCAGACGCGCGACAACCAGCAAAAGGGGTGCGTAAAAGCCGATTTGGTCATAGGTCGGCAACAGGCCGATCATCACCGTGCCGCCCGCCATCATGAAAATGGTCAGCAGCAAAGCGGCCTTGCGGCCATTGGTGTCACCGAAGCGGCCGATGATGATGCCGCCGAGCGGACGGGCGACAAAGCCCAGACCATAGGCCAGAAAGGCCGACAGCAGCGCGGCAACCTCATCCTGACCGGGAAAGAATTTCTTGGCGATGATGCTGGCCACATAGGCATAAACGGCAAAATCGTACCATTCCATCACATTGCCGACGACAGCCGCGACAGCCGCCTTTTTGTGTTTAGAATCCGTAACCATTGGTTTGGTCCCCCTGCAAAACGTCCACACTGACTTACTAGTCAAAAGGAGCATGACCGAACAATCGGTTCTTGGCAAGTGCTTGATATTTATTCCAAAAAACAGAAATTTCGACGTGTCTGGCACCGCAAAGGGCAAAAAAAAGGCCGCCATTGCTGGCGGCCCAAGTCTAGGGAGGAAACGCCCAAGGAGGGCATGATGGAGGAATGAACCTCGACATCACTCCTTCCTAATATTGATGCACCGCACAAAAGGCAAGTGCTATTGACCTAATTTTTTCATTATTTTTATCAAGAATTTCGAGAAACAGTCTTGTCAATTTTTGAAACATATCAAAAACAAGCATTTTTCATTCTTTTGTCATTATTGCGCCGCAATATATTGGCATAGAGCAATCGATCAAAAGATGATTTCTGCTGCGTATGGAGACGAAAATGTTGTTGCTGACCGCCTTGTTCGAACGCGTGACCCGCTGGTGGAACTATCGCCGGACCGTTCGTGAATTGTCGCTGCTGACCGATCGTGATCTGCATGATCTGGGTTTGAACCGCAGCGAGATCAATCTGGTTGCGCGCAACGCCTCGGGCTTCTGATGATGCTTGTTTGCCTATTCTGCGCGGTCGGACGCGCCCTCCACTGGATGGCGCATGACCGCGGCAGTCCTCCCGACTGATCCTATTGTTTAGTGCGCAGCAAGGCGATGCCGCTGGCCACCACAATCGCACCGCCCACCAGCGTGGCGGTGGTCGGCACTTCCCCGAACACATAGTAGCCGATCAGCCCTGCAGAGATGATCTGCGCATAGCTCATCGGCGAGACGATGGATGTCGGGGCCAGCCGCAAAGCCTGCGTCAACAACAGATGCGCCATGGTGCCGAACAGGCTGCCACCGGCCAGCAATCCCCATTCAGACCAAGACAAATCGCTCCAGGTCCAGGGCAGCAGCACGCCTGCCAGAACCACTGCGACACAACCGCTGAACAGCATCATCGTGAACGGATGCTCACGCACGCCGATGGCCCGCGTGGTCACCTGAAATCCGGCACTCGACAGCGCCATCAGCAGCGGAAACACCAGAAACAATCCGGCATCGGGCGCTTGCGGCTGGATCGCCAGCATCACACCGGCAAAGCCCAGCACAATCAATGCCCAACGCAACATGGATGCGGTCTCTTTCAAAAACAGTGTTGAAAGGATCACGGCCAGAAACGGGGTCGAAAAGGTAATGGCATAGGTTTGCGCCATCGGCATGAATTTGAGGCCGAGCACGATGAACACCGTCGAGCCGAGCATCAAGGTGCCGCGCCACAGATGGACTTTCAAAAACCGCGTGCGCAACAGCGGCGCACCGCCGAAAAACGGGATCAGCACCAGCAAATAGAGGACCTGAAACAGATAGCGCGCCCATGACAAAAACAGCACGTCATGGCTGCGCACCAGCAATTTCAGTGTGGCATCCAGACAGACGAAACAGACGGTGGCCAACACCATCAGCAAACCGCCCATCATCACCGATGCAGGCGGCGGAACCGCTATAGCGGGTGTCGGAGTGGTCATCACAGGCTTTCAACAGAGTAACGGCGCCGGATGGCGGCTATTTGGTGCCATAGATGCGGTCACCCGCATCGCCCAGACCCGGCACTATATAACCGTGATCGTTCAGATGGTCATCAATCGCCGCGGTCCAGACCGGAACATCGGGCAAGGCGGCTTGAAACGTCGCCAGCCCCTCGGGCGCCGCCAGCAGACAGACAAAGCGGATGTCGTGGACGCCGCGTTCTTTCAAACGGGAAATCGCCGCAATCGCCGAATGGCCGGTGGCCAGCATCGGATCCATGACAATCACCAAACGTTCGGCCACATCGCTTGGTGCTTTGAAATAATATTCGACCGCCTGCAGCGTCACCGGATCGCGATAGAGGCCGATATGCGCCACACGCGCGGCTGGAACCAGTTCCAGCATGCCGTCGAGAAAACCCACCCCTGCCCGCAAGATCGGCGCAAAAACCAGTTTCTTGCCCGACAGTTGCGGTTTCATGGTGCGGCCAAGCGGCGTTTCGACCCCGACCGGTTCGGTCGGCAAATCGCGGGTGACCTCGTAACACAGCATCATGCCGATTTCGTTCAGCAATTGCCGGAACGTCTGGGTCGGGGTTGCGATATCACGCATCAAGGTCAGCTTGTGCTGGATCAGCGGATGATCAACCACATGCACTTTACCCATCAATCATTCCTCCACCGCCGCCTGCACGAACAGGCCCGCCACACCATTCCGGATACATGGCAGGTTAAGGGCCATCATGAAAGCAACAAGATCGATCCTCGCCTGATGATTCACAAGTCCGGAGCCAAGAACGGTTACGCTTGTCGATCGCCTATCCCTGTGTTAGCTTTTTAATTAATGAAACTTTTGTTCCATTAAATGGAACTTGAGGAGACAGCGATGACGATCCTCCATTCAGCATCGCAAGTGTTGCGGTGCTTTTCAGACGAACGTCCGGAATTGACGCTAACCGATATTGTGGCTTTGCGCGGCGCGCCCAAAAGCTCCACATCGCGACTGTTGAATGCCATGCGCGATGCAGGTTTTCTCGAAGTCGCGAAGGTCGGACGCAAATATCGTCCTGCCCCGCTGATGATCCATCTCGCCCAGATCAACAAAGTGGATATGAGCCTGCTGGCCCGTGCCGATGCCGCCGTCCGCGAATTGGTCGAAGAGACCGGGCACACCGGCTATGTGTCGGCACTCGACCATCAGGATGTGATCGGCCTGAGCGGACACGAAGGCCGGCAGGTCCTCAGAGTTGCCACCGCCGTCGGACGGCGTTTGCAGGCATCCGCGAGTGCCACGGGCCGAGCATTGCTGTCGCGGATGGAGGATCGGGCCATTCAGGCCCTTTACCACAAAGGGTTGTTTGCCCCGAGCGAACGCGCCCCCGCCACTCTGGAAGACCTGATGAACCGGATCAATCAGGTCCGCCAATCGGGCTATTCTGTTGCCTTTGACGAGACCAATCACGGCGTGGGTGCGGTGGCGACGGTGGTTGTCGACCCGATGAAGAATTTGGCCCTGAGCCTGTGCATCGTCTTTCCGGCCGCCACAATCGCAGAGCAAGAACGCGAGCATATCATCACGCGCATGAAAGAGATGACAGCGCAGCTTGCACGGCAATTCAATGATCACGGGCAGCCGTTGCTTGACACTGTGCGCCGTAAAAAGAGTCAGTCTGGAGTATTATCGATATGAGTCAGCAACCCTTGGGGTTTCATCATGCCGCCGGTTTAACGGGCCGCTGGCGCATCGGTTTCGATATCGGTGGCACGTTTACCGATTTTATTCTCTATGACGATGCCCAAGGGGCGGTCACGCTGCACAAGCGGTTGACCTCGCCGCATGATCCGTCCGAATCTGCCCTGCTCGGCCTGCAGGAACTGGTCGCCATGGCGGGCATTGCCCTGTCGGATGTCAGCGAGATGATCCACGGCACCACGCTGGTGACCAATGCGATCATCGAGCGCAACGGAGCCAAAGTCGGCCTGATCACCACGCGCGGTTTTCGCGACATTCTCGAAATGGGCACCGAGCAGCGTTACGATATTTACGATCTGTTTCTGGGCTATCCCGAACCGATGGTGCCGCGTGCCTTGCGGCTCGAGGTCGACGAGCGGATGGACCGCGACGGACAGATTGTAGCGGCATTAAACGACGCGGATGTGCTGGCCCGCTTGGGCGAGCTGGACGCACATAATGTGTCGGCGGTCGCGGTGTGTTTTCTGCACTCCTATGCCAATCCGCAGCATGAATTGCGCGTGGCGGAATTGGCCAGACAGCATTATCCGCAGCTGGCTTTGTCGCTGTCGCATGATGTGGTGGCCGAATTGTGGGAATACCAGCGTTGCGCCACCACCTGCGCCAATGCCTATGTGCAACCCTTGATGGACAGCTATCTGACACGGCTGGAAAGCGAATTGCGCCAGCGCGGCTTTGGCGGCGCGTTGCGGCTGATGCATTCGGCGGGCGGACTGACCTCGCTCGAAACGGCGCGGCGTTTTCCGATCCGCTTGCTGGAATCGGGTCCGGCGGGGGGTGGTCTGGCCACCGCTTTGTTCGGCCTGCGCGCGGGCAAGCGCGACATCATTTCCTTCGATATGGGCGGCACCACCGCCAAAGCCTGCATGATCGAGGACGGCCAAGCCGAAATCGCCCCGATGATGGAAGCCGGACGCATCCACCGTTTCAAAAAAGGCTCGGGCCTGCCTATCAAAGCCCCCGTGATCGACATGATCGAAATCGGTGCGGGCGGCGGCTCGATTGCCGCCATTGACGAGGTCGGCCTGTTGCGGGTCGGCCCGCAATCGGCGGGGTCCGATCCCGGTCCGGCCTGTTACGGCATGGGCGGCCTGCAACCCACCGTGACAGACGCCAATCTGCTGCTGGGCTATTATGATCCCGGCTTCTTCCTCGGTGGCCGGATGTCGCTCGATCTGCCTGCCGCACGCAGCGCGATGGAGCGGGTTGGCTCGCAACTGGGCCTGTCGGTCGAGGATACGGCGGCAGGGATCCACAAGGTCGTGGTCGAAAGCATGGCCTCGGCCGCCCGCGTCTATCTGGTTGAAAAAGGCAAGGATCCGCGCAGCTATGCCATGGTCGGCTTCGGCGGGGCCGGTCCGGCCCATGTGGCGGAAGTGGCGGCCGCTCTGGGTGTGCGAGAAGTCATCATTCCGCCCGCCTCGGGTGCGGCCTCGGCTTTGGGCTTTCTGGCGGCGCCTCTGAGTTTTGAAAATGCCCGCTCGTTGCCTGTCGAGTTCAAGACGGGCTGGAACAGTGCGGCCGTCAACGAGATGTTGAACGGCCTTGCCGCCCAAGCCACCCATAATCTGGTGGAAGCTGGCATAGCCGCCGACAGCATCATCACCGAGCGCAGTGCCGATATGCGGCTGGTCGGACAGATGCACGATATTGCTGTGCCGCTGCCCGCAGGCCCGTTGGGCGACGACAGCGTGAAAGCCATTCGCGATGCCTTTATCTCGGTCTATTCGCGCCGCTTCACCAAGCCGCCCGAAGGTGCGCGGATCGAAGCGATCAATTTCCGCGTGCGCTGCTCGGGCCCGACCCCCCAGCTCTCGCTGGTGGCCGAACAGGACGAGACGCGCGCCACCGCGCTCAAAGGCACGCGCGAGGCTTATTTCGACCATGCCTTTGTTACCACCCCAGTCTATGACCGCTATGCGCTGAAACCCGGTTCCAGCATCGAAGGTCCGGCGATCATCGAGGAGCGCGAGGCGACCACGGTGATTCCGCCGCGTGACCGGGTCAGTGTCGACGAGGTCGGCAATCTGCGCATCAGCATCGGCGCGCAGGATCAGGCGCAGATCATGATCCGTGCCGATATGCCGATGGCCGAGGCGATCGGCGTGATCGAAGGCGATCCGATTGCGCTCGAAATCATGTGGAGCCGTCTGGTCAATGTCGTCGAGGAAATGTGGCTGACGGTCTGCCGGACGGCCTTCTCGCTGGTGATTTCCGAGTCGCAAGACTTTGCCTGCGAATTGCTTGACGCCACCGGTGAAACGCTGGCCCATTCGCCGCGTGCCATGCCGGTGTTCAACCTGACTTTGCCCCTCGCCGTCAAAGCCTTGCTCGAACGCTACCCGCCCGACACCCTCCGTGAAGGCGATGTGCTGGTCACCAATGATCCGTGGCTGTGTGCAGGCCATCTGTTCGATATTGCGGTGGTGACGCCGTGCTTCAGGCAGGGAAAGCTGGTCGGCTTGCTCGGCACGGTCGGGCATGTGTCCGATATCGGCGGCACCAAGGATTCGCTCAGAGCCCGCGAGATCTACGAGGAAGGCTTCCAGATTCCGCCGATGAAGCTGTTCGAGGCGGGCGTGCCCAATGAATCGCTGTATCGCCTGCTGGCCGAAAATGTCCGCAATTCCGATCAGGTGATCGGCGATCTCAACTCGTTTGTCGGGGCCAACCGGCTCGGGGCGGAACGGCTGTTGTCCTTCATGGATGATTACGGCATGGAGGATTTGCGCGCACTTGCCCATGTGGTGCAGGACCGTTCCGAACAGGCGATGCGGCAGGCCATCCGCGCCATTCCCGATGGCGTCTATCATTCGACGATCCAGAACAACCCGCTCGGCGAGGTACTGACCTATCCGGTGGCGGTGACGGTGAAAGGCGACGAGATCGAAGTGGATTTCGCAGGCGCGCCGCCGCAATTGCCGCGCGGCGGCCTGAACTCGACGCTGAATTATACGGCGGCGCATGCGACCTATCCGCTCAAATGCATGCTGACCCCTGCCGTGCGCGGCAATGCCGGTTGCTACCGGCCCTTTACCGTCACGGCGCCCGAAGGTTCGATCCTCAATCCCAAACGTCCGGCCTCGGTCAATATCCGCACGCGGACGGGCTGGTATATCGCCCCCAACATCTTCCGCGCGCTGGCCGATGCGGCCTCCGATCAGGTACAGGCCTTTACCGGCCTGCCGGTGGCGGCCAATATTTACGGCCAGACCGCAGACGGCACGATCTATAGCGATCTGTTGTTTGTCGGAGGCGGTCAGGGGGCTTCGTCCCGGCATGACGGCAAGTCCGGCCTGCTCTGGCCGACCTCGGCGGCCAATACCTCGATCGAATTGTTCGAAACACGCGTGCCGGTGCTGGTGCTCGAGAAAGCCTATCTGGAAGATTCCGGCGGGTCGGGCCGGCAGCGCGGCGGGCTTGGCCAGCGCATCCGCTTCCGAAAGCTCGATGCCGATGGCCAGACCACGCTGGTCTCGGTCTATCCCGAAGGGGTCGACAATCCGACCGAAGGTCTGTTCGGCGGCCATGCGGGCGGCGAGGCACGCGGTATTGTGACCGACCCGCAGGGCCAAGTGCTGCATGATTGCGGCACGGGCGATCTGGTCAGCTTGAACAATCCCGAGGAAATTGTTGAAATTGTGATTGCAGGCGGGGCCGGTTTCGGCGACCCTCGTCAACGCAAGACAGATCTGGTGATCAGCGATCTGGCCAATGGCCTGATCTCGAAGGATACGGCCTTGCGCGATTACGGCGTGCAGAGCTGAACCATGAAAATCCGGATGTGAAGGGGCGCATCCGGAGTGGCAAGTGACAATCCCTCTGGTGAAGGCAGGAGTACAACATGAAACAGTTCAAGTCCTTGTGGCGATGGGTTGCCATGGCCACGGTGTTGGGTGCCGTCAGCACGGCCGTCGTGCCGCAGGCACAGGCGCAAACCGCGCCGCGCAAAATTCTGGTTGTGGCCAGCAATCAGGATGTGCCGAATTTCGATCCGCATGTCGCGACCGGCTATTCGGCCTCGGCACTGCTGCGCAATC
>Ga0214921_10003175_pt1 | contig 25475 bp, 22 predicted proteins | sample LL1505_MetaG_FD_177992 | JGI IMG/M metagenome (GOLD analysis project Ga0214921, IMG submission 177992) | Freshwater microbial communities from Lake Lanier, Atlanta, Georgia, United States - LL-1505 | ecosystem: Environmental > Aquatic > Freshwater > Lake | place: USA: Georgia | collected...
CTTAGCAGCAGGGTTCTTAGCAGCAGGGTTCTTCGCAGCAGGGTTCTTCGCAGCAGGGTTCTTAGCAGCAGGGTTCTTAGCAGCAGGGTTTTTAGCAGCAGGGTTCTTAGCACCCCCGCGTAGCTTCCGCGTGACCCGGGGATTTCCCATATTCTTTCTGCGCCTGGTAACAGACATTCTATTACTAGGCGATAAATAAACTGTAGCCAGTACACAAAATCTAGACGCACCTATGCCTGAAAGACATATCGGTCTTTAAAGATAAAGTTGGGATCATATTCTGCCTCACCCTGGCGCGCATTAATCAATGTGGCCATACGTTTGTATTCCAAGTCAATTTGTTTATATGACTCAGCATGGCTTATTCCAGTATCAAATGCCATAGACAAATTAACATATTGAATCTTCTTTCCCGGAGAGGAAACTCCCATTGATGCTAAAAATGTTTTTGTTATTCTATTTGTTTTAATATCCAAATTCGGCATTAAGTCTGTAAGCTTCGCATCAGGGCTATTATCTGGCGTAAGGGCAAATATACGCTTATTTGTGTTGTTTATGTTAGTAAGTCTGTTCATTATCTCTTGCGGCGATAGAGCAATCTCCTCCGTAAATGTAAATACGTGTGTGTTAATAATCTCTCCTTTTTCCGCAAATGTGCTTCCTAGAGCCTTCTCTACTCGTTTCTTATCTATCTCAGATAGTTCACCTCTGTATACAACTCGTATCTCTCTAATGGGAATACGCTGTTCACTATAAGGATTTGTACATTTAAATGATGGAATAAAGAGTCGAGCCTGTGATATTATTTCGCTTAGACCATGCGGCCTGGTAAATTCCCACACGTATTTCGAGTCTCCTGAAGGAGTAATAGTAAATGTATCATTAACTAACTGTTCTATTTTTGCCTTTTCAGCCGCATTTGGTTTTTCATCATCTCCATACCCTACATCAAGCTTTTGTAGGGTTTTATCGAGCATGATCGGACTTACAGATGTTATAAACTCGTTTGGAATAGTACCCTTCATAGTGCCCTTTGGCGGGAAAAATCCCTTAACAAAGGCATCAGGACTGAAGATACTATCGCCTACAGCATTCTGTGTTCCACGGTCTGCAATCTGCGCCTCCAACTGCTTCTGCAGAGTGAGCGCCAAATCGTCTCCCTCCTGTTGTTTGCGCCGAATAATATACTCGGAGTTATTCATATAGTACTCTAATACCTTTGATACGAATCTCTGTGCATCCTGGCAATCTGCATGCAAGAGTAACCGACTATCTTTAAAGCAGCTTGAGCGAGAAATCATCGATAAGTGATTCGAGAGTTCTACCTTCCATGCCGTTCCAAAGACCTTCTCATCTTGTAAAATACGGGGTGTAAACTGCATTGCATTTAAATATGCGGCCTCATCACTCGAGAATATACCATTATTCCAATCATTGACTACATCTGGTACTGGGCTTCGTATTGAATAGTCTATGGCGCCTACAGAAATATTCACCGTTGGAACATGTGTTTGTACTGCATTAGGACTTCCCGTAAATACATTCATCGTTTCATCCATCTGTATCGCGCCAGTTAGTTCTCCCTGCTTTAAATTAATAATGTACATATCTTTTGAGGTCATGGGTGGTGCTGTAAGCAATCTGTACTCTTTATAGTCCATGGTATCAAGGGTTGGTTCTCTCTTACTTGTATCCGAACGATACGCGATAGAACGTCTGGCGGTATTAGCATCATTGGTTTGAACATATTGGATTGGACTCTTAAATCCTGAATATGCCGCTGGAAGAGTTGGTTCTGTAGGTGTCGCAGCAGAAAAGAGCATCCCCCCCCTTCCTTGTTTAATCGCTTGAGGCGATTCGCTTGGTTTAGGCCCAAGTTTCTCTTTCTCGCTTGTTGCCTTCTCAACTGCATGTTGAGCCTTTGTTGCGACACCCTTTAATGCGGGGATGCTATTCGCTTGTTCGCTAGCAGTCTGATTTACTGCATTATATGCGGCAACATCGGCCTCACTTTTTGCTAATGCCTGTTCTAGCGCAGCCTTTGCGACGCCAATCTTTCCCTCTAGTACTGTTACTGCGGCGACTTTCGCAGCATAATCAGGGGAACCTGTATTACTTTTTGCGGCGTCACGCTGAAGGGTTGCGCCAGCAAGTTCGCTGTTTAGTGCGGTATATTTAGCATCTAGTTCAGCATAGTTGCTTCTTGAGGTATTTGCTTGTTGTAGAGCATCCCACGCATCGGTCTTCTGTTTCGCCAGCAGCTTTTCCGCAGCATCAGCCTTACTTGCTGCTTCATTGAATTTAGTTTGTAACTCTTTAATCCTGTTATCACTAGCTTGAACCCTTGCTGTATATTCAGTAAGCGCAGAATCAGTTGGCCCCGCAGTACTCTGTTCAATGCTAATCGTATAAGGATATATAATATATGTTGGCTCTAGCATTGGAAAAAGAGATGTCTTCATTCGCGTTGAAGCATAGGCATATTTTGTTTCATCCGTTAAAGGTAATGTCAAGGCATCTAAGACACCCTTTGCCTCCTTATTATTCAGTATTGCTTTAGATACGGCGGTAGTGGCTTGAATATTTTCAGTAGAATATTCTGGCAGTAAATACATTTCCCATGTAGGAAGAATTAATGTAGTTTTATACATAAGAAACAGACTGTATAGCGCAAAATTCGTCTCTGGAATCAGTCCAAAAAAAGGGGGTGAAAAAATATACACCCTGTATCTATCACTGCGACGCACAATGAGGTCATTGCGCACGGCTGATGCTATACGTTCAAACATTTGTAGTTCACCCTGCACGGCGGGGAGCACAACTATTGCGCTGGTATCTCTATGTAATACACGGCACAGCCTATCAGGCGTATATCGAACTATTTTTAGGGTGGCTTGTCCAAGCCCACTGGATACGCCAATATTATCTATCGTAGGAATGTTTGATATTTTTCCATGAAAATTTGGCATCAGCAGGGCTATCTTTCTCACCCATTGCTTATTCTTCTCTTCTAAATATGTGATTAATGATGTAAATGATTGAGTCCCATCCTTGTACTGCTTGATAGGAACTGGCTCCATATTAATCCTGGCTATGTGTAAGGTGTGCGCCTTATTTTCTTTATATTGTTCTTTAGCTACAAGGCTATAGTGATTATTACCACCCTCCTGTTCTACTGGCTTTCGTCTAGCCTTCTTTGTTCCTCGCGTTGCGCGCTTGCGGTTCTGTTTTCTCGATCGCTTCTTACGAAGCTTCTTCATTGCCGCCATAACTCTTCCTCCACCCATAACGGAAAGAATCGGCGCGGTTCCGCCTTGTAACATGGATTCCTCACTATATCCGGGTGGAGGCGAGCTCATCCTCTCTCTAGTCTCCCTGTATAAAAAAGGCTTAAGAACTTTACTCGAACACGAACAGACTCTCAGATGGACACCCTCATTGCTGGCACCGCTGTGCGCGTAGATCCTGATCCCCAAACTCGTAAGCGCAAGATTCACTGTAAGCAGGAGCTAATCGTTAACAGCTTACAGAAGTTCTATGCTGCGTGCGAGGACAAGGAGGAGGTTATGAAGCTGCTGGAGGGGACTTCTGAGATTTCTTTGCGGCTCATTGACTGGTTTGTGACAAACTATTCGAAGCAGCACAATGTCTCCTATATCCTGAACGGCCAGGAGTTTCTGATTTACACGAACTACAAGGCGCAGCTGAAGGCCTACAGTAAGAAGCTGTTCGACCCTTTCTGCCGTCGTGAGCGAATCATGTTTCAGATTGAGGGGTATCCCATGTTTCAGACGACAGTAGGGAAGCTGAATTTCTTTCGCTGGGCGATTGAGAAGGGAGTATTAAACTATATCAAGCTTAATATTCCTCGTATTGAGAAGGCGATGAATGCGTCGGCGAAGGAACTGAATACGGCCCGAAAGGCCATTAGCGCATCGACCACGTCGACGGCCTCCACGCGCGGCGAGACGCGTAAGCGCCTCCCTTCAACGGTCGCAGGCATTTCCACAAATATGCAGAAGCATGAGTACACGGTCGAGGTCCGTTTCGACTAGCGACGAGAACCCTCTGCGGGCGCAGTGAGCACCCCTCGGTAGTCATCGGCAATATTGTCGAGCTTGGGTCGCATTACCTCATAGGCCTGAAGACTCGCCTTCATCTCATCTAGGGAGGACCCCTCGGGCACCCAGCGGCTCGTATATCCTCTTGCCGTAAGACGTTTCGACTCTTCGAGGCCTCTGTCGGCCTCTTTTTCTTCATAGACTGCATTACGTAGCTCTCGAATCATATTGCGAGGATCACGGGTGGGATCATAGCGGTCAAAATAGGGGTTCATTGCGAGAGAGGGTCCGCCGGCGACATAGGGCTGCGACTGTCTATAGTCGCGCTTATCTGTGCGGCTACTCTGAGGCGCCATGTCATAGTACGTGGGCTTGATATCTATCACATCGGTTTCATCACTGGTTCCCTGTACAATAGGGACAGATGCCTGCCACGATTCAAACTGCCGTGCGTTGATTGTATCATATGTGCCCGTTTCTCGCCGGACACGTAGTTGCATGGTGGGGGGAGGGATTCGGACCTTGCCGGCATACATCGTAGGGTGAAACATGGCCGCTTGTCTAAAGAAGAATGATAACATATCTTTAAAGTGATGTACATTGTGCCTATTGCACTGCGCCCTAGGGGCCGCGATATACAGCAGGCCTGGGTTCTCCTTGAGCGAAACGGAACTCATCTAATGACTGTAGATACGGTCGGGAATAGCCCAGTATCTGCTGCGCGGGAATTTGCTGATGCCAATGGTCTGGTCCTTTCTTCTGACCCGGTTGAGTCAGGCACCCTGGTGTTTCTACCGGTAGATATTGACGCCACGGATTTTTCCTCCTTTTATACGTGGAGGGAGGTGCTTCCAGGGACGGTGCCCTCGAAAGAGGTATGGCGCCAGTTTGTCTGGGTATCAGATTCGCTCGATGTGAATCTGCTGTTGAATACTATACTGATAGGAGACCCCGATCATACGGTGTATAGTGTCTTGAATGCATACCTTAAGCCGAATCGATAATACTCTATAGAATGGCATCAAACCGTAATAGAACTGTGCGGCGTGGTAGTCACGATCTGAGTGCGAATTCTGTCGACTATTCGGCAAATGATTCTCTACAAAAGATGATTGCCGCGGAGGCCGATTCAGCCTTTAAGAAGCCGTGGCATCGCCTGGAGCGTGGACTGCGGATGAATCGTATTCGTGCCTTTGTGGAGGATTTAGCCTCAAAGCGTGGGTTCAAGGAGTCGGAGAAGCAGGCTCTGCTCTCCTTGCTCATGAAATCGCTGGACAAGAAGCTGCTGAACTCGAAGACATCTGTAGAGTATGATCCCGAAGAGGAGATGATTAAGGAGATTAAGCCGCTAGTCATGCATCAGGCGGCGAATGGCGATGTTTTGTTTCAACTCCTGGAGAAGAGGAATGCGGTTACATTCCGGAAGCGCGCTCCTGCAACTACAGAGCAGCAGCCAACCGCCTAAGACGAGCGAGATACTATCCTATACTAGGCTGGACACACACGGCCACACTAAGTTTGACGAGCCCATGCGTGTGTCGATACGTACAGTCAGTTCAATGTTTACCCCCGTTGCCGATATGATGAGATGGACTGATGCTGTCCAACCCGCCCCATCCTATCCTCATCATTATGAAAAATGGAAGCATGGCCTTCAGGACTCTATTGATGCCATTCTGAAGGATAGCGACGCTACGCTGACTGCGGAGGAAGAGTATTCCATGGATACTGCTGTAGGGATTGGCGCATCCATCTTTGAGCGATTTCTCAAGCAGGCGACAGCAGTTGGCTGGGCATCGCAGACAAGGGAGGAGCGGCAGCAGGCGGTCGATGCGATTCTCTCGCTTCCACAGATTCCCCAGCGGACGCAGGCATGGTATGCGCAGGGAAAGTCGGTTCTCACTGCTTCCGAGTTTGCAACGATATACGGGACTGAGCGCGCAGTCCGTCAACTCGCACAGCAGAAGATTCAGCCACCGGTGGTCTCTACAAATCGCCTCGCATGTCTTACGCATGAGATGGGTCCATTCGACTGGGGGATTCGGTTCGAGCCGGTGGTAAAGATGATTCTCGAGGAGCGCTGGGGTGCGAAGATCCTGGATGCGGGGCGCCTGCTTCATCCTACTGATTCTCTCTTGGCCGCTAGCCCGGATGGGCTAATTCATGATGCCGCAGATGATGCGCGAGTGGGGCGCCTTCTCGAGATTAAGTGCCCTGTTACACGGGAGATAACGGGGGTAATCCCCTTTGAGTACTGGTCTCAGATGCAGATTCAAATGGAAGTAACGGGCATTGATGAGTGCGAATACGTGGAAGTGAAGCTGGATTCGATTACAGCAAAGAAGACTGACCTCTCAGGCGCAAGCCCAGATGGATATGTCTGGCTATTCCAGAATCCGACGACATGCGAGATGAGTTATGCCTATACGGAGGAGCAGAAGAGTCTTGCTCACGTCGGTGGCTTGGACCTCGTTGAGACGATTCCTTGGCGGCTGGCCAAGGTCTTTACAAAGACTGTTGCGAGAGACAGAGCATGGTTTCAGGGAACTGCGCCTATGAGGCAGCACTTCTGGGAAACGGTTGAAAAGCTTCGCGCAGGGGAGATAGCACCCCTTGAGCCAAAACAGAGGCTGAAGGTCATTGTCGCGAAGGAGGGCGCATGCCTGATTATGGATGAGCCGCCGGAAGACAGTTAAGGAATCGGCGTGGTCTTGTAGAACGCCATAGTCAGGTCTTGAATCGGTCCAGAACACGAGTCAGGGTCGCCGCGCTTATAGTTATTTGTGAGTTGTCGGAAGTTCCCGGTGCGTTCCAGGCGAGGCTGGAAATCGAGGCCGCGACATCTTTCCGCAGTAGTGTATGTGGGTTCTGTAGCCAGTGGCAGCCAGCCTAGAAGCAGCGAGTATGGCTGCCTGGGCTGACTAAGAGATGCATCCGCAGGAGATATTCCCTGGAGACTAATGTCCTCCATATCCTCTACCTTGTTTCCGCTGTTCTGAAATGCTTCCTTGACATCGAGCCTTGAGCGGACAATGGGATTGGAGCCATAATACATTCTCGACTGTAGCAAAAAGACCACGAGAAGCGTTATAAGAAGCCATCCAAGAATGAAGAGCCATACCTTTCCTAATGGCTTTTTTAATACCATCCTTCTACCTATACGAATGATTTTATGGTTTCGCATAGGCTTCTGTCCAGAGAGTAGCCTGCTCCTTGTACGCGGCGCGGTCTGTTTTATACAGGTTCGCGATTTCTGGCACAAAGGGGTCGTCCGGATTCGGGTCAGTAAGAAGACTTTCAATGCTCAGAAGAACCTTTGCTATGGAGAGCGCCGGCGACCATTTATCCTTTAGGATATCGAGACAGATTGAGCCAGAAGAATTAATGTTCGGGTGATATACCTTGGTTAGAAACAGCACGTGTGGGGGCCGAAAGGGATAGTCCTCCGGGAATTCAATTGATAGTTTGAAGACACCGCCTTCATAGGGAGAATCAGTTGGCCCAAAGATGAATCCCTCCCATTTATACAGATTATCCCCCTCCGGTCCAGCACTACAGGTAGAGGGGGGGTCTTTCTGAAGTTCTTTCAGCTCATTCTGTATGCGTTTCGATGCCATTATGCCCTATTTATACTGGGGTATTATCCTTAGACCCGAGCGTGTATGACCCCTCCTAAGAAAATGTTCTCTAGTATAAGAATAATGGACTTTGTTAGTCTTGTCGCCGAGTTCCTTGGCACCTTCCTCCTTGTATTATCCGTATTTGCTTCTGGCGGTAATGCGTACGTAATTGGTGCGACGCTCGCCGTGATTGTTCTGCTGATTGGCAAACTGTCCGGTGCGCACGTGAACCCCGCCATCTCTTTTGCGATGTTCATGAAGGGCAGTCTGTCGGTGAAGGAGCTGGTGGGCTACAGCGTCGCACAGCTGCTGGGCGGCGTCTCCTCCCTCTATGCTTACCGCATTTTTGCCTAGGCGCAATGCCTAGGCGCAATGCCTAAGGCCTTCAGCCTAGCCCTTACAGAAATGGCTCCTCCACACCCCGCTATTGCAACACTCGCCACGGGTCCTGCACTAGAGGATTTACAGGTGCTTATGACTACTCTAGAACTTTTCAATGTGAATCCACCCACAGTTTATCTCTATTGCGACTCCATTATCGCAAAAGAGATTGCTGGTATCAAATATCGGGGAACCCTCCATGTGAAGGATGCGCTCAGCATGTACTCAGCATATGATAGGCGCGCTATGGAGTCGATGTCGGGTAAGCACTTCAAGACACTGTGGATGGATTTTATGACGGAGAAAATCAATCTGCTCCGCTGGGCGATGGGTGATTCTGCGGGGCCTGTGCTACTGTGCGATGCCGACATTTGTTTTATGGGGCCCTTGCCCGCGATTCCTGTGGATGCGAAGGTGTGTCTCAGCCCGCATGGCATCGTTGAGCGGGACGAAAAGCGATTTGGTAAATATAATGGAGGCTACGCATGCTTTTCTGAGATGGAGTACGTTGATGTCTGGTGGAATGCCTGCGCGAATGCCCGTTACTATGAGCAATCTGCCTTAGAGGATGTCGCCCAGTACGCTCTAGAAAAGGGTGGACCCGACGCACTCTATGAGTTTCCGCAGACCCATAACTATGGCTGGTGGCGCGTATGGCAGGGCGTGAAATCCGCTACAGAACTTCTGAAGGAATGGGGCATAAACAGGAATAAGGCGCCCGAAGCATCGGGCATCTGTATTAACGGAGTTCCGCTCAGCTCCGTTCATACCCACTTTTTTGAGCGAGTGGATGCTCCTACCAAACAGTTTAATGCAATGATTCTTGCATGGCTAAAGATGCTGTCTAATGCGCACCCGCCGGCCAGGAAGCTGCTGAATATTCTTGGTGCTAGGAACTAGGGTCTAAAGCCCCCGCTATTAAAATTTGATTTGGGTATCGCACGATACAGGCTTACCCCCGATGTCTCATACTCTCTTTCCAGGACTACATCGTCTCGCGGCTGAACAGAGCAAATACGACGGCTTTCAGGACGAGGTAAGGCCGACAAAGGATTTCGTGGAGTGTGTCAACTGCTTACAGCCGCGGGAGGATTGGCTCTTTGAGGACCATAGCGTCTGTACTGGCTGTGGGGAAATCATGGAGCGGCCTATTGATTGCGGTGCAGAATACCGGTTCTTTGGGCTCGAGGAGCGGGGTGGTGGCGACCCCTGCCGTGTGGGGGCCCCCATGGACACTCGATTCCCTACATCTGGCCTCGGGACGATGATTCTCTCCCATGCGCACGGGGGGAACTCGTCGACCAGGATTGCGATGGCACGTGTGCGGCGGTATCACACCTGGAATCTGCTGCCCTACAAGGAGCGGTCTCTGCTCCAGGTCTTCGAGCAGGTTGCGCTGGCCGCAACAAACTATGGATTTGATGTGCGGACGATGGATATTGCGAAAGACATGTACGTAAAGCTAGTTGAGCACTGTGACCGTCGCGGAATGTCAAGGACGTGTGTGGTAGCCTCATCGACCTATTCTGCGCTAAAACAGGTGGGGCAGCCGCGGAAGCCGAAGGAGATTGCAGATATCTTTCATCTCAGTACTGCGCAGTTCACAAAGTCCCTCAAGTATTTCCAGGAGATTCTCTGTATGGCGCACCAGCGCGGCCTACTCAAGGATGGGCATGCAGACCCAGCCGCAATGCCCTCCACCCGCGCCTCGGACTATATTTCGAATCCTCTCAGCAAGCTTCCCATTCGCCGTGACACCTTTCAACAGATTCGCGAGATCTCTATTGCTCTTGCGAATGAAATCGAGGAGAAGGAGGTGTGTTCTGAAAACATGCCCCCCTCTCTCGCAGCAGGGGTCATCACCTTCGTGGTGAATCATAGGCTAAAGAAGGAATACGCCGACATGATTACGGTGGAACGAATCGCTTCTGTGTGCGGAGTGAGCGAGGGCACCCTACAGAAGTGCCTGAAGAAGATTGAGGCGGCCTACACAGCAGGCACCCTTCAGTCGATGGCTTAAAATTGTTCGACCCCCTGCGACATATGTGATGTAGAATGCCCAAGGAACGCTGCGCCTTTTCCACCTGTAAGACTCCTCTCATGCTTACCAGCCCTGCGTGTAAGTGTGAGAAGAAATTTTGCGGTCAACACCGTCATGCGGAAATGCATGACTGTAGCTTTGACTATCGCGGCTCTGGAAAGGAGGGCCTTATGAAAACGATGAGCAAGCCCATTATCGCAGAGAAACTCGCATCAATCTAGAGCTTGAGATGATCCAAATACATTTTGACCAGGGTCGGTGACCAGCGCCCCATCATCTTTTTCTCTGGACTGTACCAGTCAATGGCATCCTTTTCCCGCTGATCTGCGCGAAAGGCCTTGAACTCTTCGGGGTGTTCCGCAATCCATGCAAAATCAGCAAAGGCATTATTAATCTGGACAGGGTGCGCGTAGCCGCTGAAGACATGATACTGGAAATATGTATTGGGCGGAAAATCCGGCTCAACACTTTGTAGCACGAGGCCAGTGTGCGACAGCTCACGAATATGTGCTATCTTTGCTTCTTCTTCCACTTCGCGGCGAATGTTCTCCTTCAGTAGCTGGAGCACGGGCTTGGCCTTGTCCTTCGCATCCCTTCCCTCCATCTGTCCCTTCGGAGGCTCCCAACTCGCCTTCTCGGGGTCCCCATCCGTCCGCTTCACAATAAGAAACCGGGTCGGCCGAAATGGCTTATAAAGCTCATGGACAAAGCATGCGGCGCGCAAGTAGACCCTCCATCCTTCTTCAGGATGCTCGACATAGAAATACTTTTTTCGGGGAGAATAGGGTAACACTTCTACACCACGCTTTAATCCAGCCTGAAACACATCAAAGACATTGCCCTTGGTTATGATATGTTGAGCCATGCCCTACGATGTGGAGCGTTTCTTTCTACATGTTTTTCCACGCGCCGATTTACTACAATCGCTTTTATAGTGCTGTAGCTCTTTACAGAGAGAGTTATAGGTAGTACTGTTGAGCAGTTCCAACTTCTTTTCCATATGGCGCCGAATCTCCCACAGACGTTTCAAGCACTCCTTTCGACAGATGGCCTTATTCAAGGAACTCGCGGCGTTCCAATGCGCGGTCCATTCCGGGAAGGGGAGAACAGAAGGAAGCAGTTTCCAAAACTGGGTGTAATAGATAAGTCTCTCCTCGGGTTCCATTACATTCCACCGGTTCCGCTCCAAGGGATCCACAATCGTTTCAATGGGCGGATGACCCTGAATCGGGATACTTGAGCGTATTTGACGACTTAAGGGGTGGGCTTCCGCAACGGAAAAGAGAAACTCCCAGCCCTCAAAGGTTGTTCTGCTGCATCCAGACTCGAGGCGTTCCTTATAGATTTGCTCCACGGCGTGAAAGCTCGGATCCACCGTCTGATGCCCCACATGCTGCGTGCGGAGTTTCGCATTCACCTTATTGTGCATTTTCCACAGCCATTTTGCTGGAGAGGCCGCCGCATCAATGGGTTCTTTCTCCATGTTTTCAGAGAAGCTCTTGCGACAGTACTTACAGGGGAGAATGTAGGGTATAGTCCAAAAGAAGGGAATAATATTCTTTGGATCAGCTGACGGTGAAAAACTTATTAAATGTAATAGGCGCCATCCTGATGGCCCCCAGTATCTGGTGTCCATTTCTTACTCAGTACTGGGGTTTTTGCTATCGACGAGAGCTTTAATAAAAGTTCTAGCTGATAGGATAATGATATACGCAGGTCTAGCCTTGGCCAAATCCAGTAACTCCAAGGGGTGCGAGAAACGGACGAACCGGGGTAGAATCAATTTCTTGCGATTTACATTTGACCGTTGTTTGTGGGCATACCGCACGAGGGCAGGGCGGTGGCGCCGGGCAGACGGTCGCAGGGGGGCAGCGAACCTCTGGGCAGCGAGGACGAGGGCACGGAGGGCAGTCGCCACATTTCCCCTTTCTGTCCTCGCTCGTATCAATGATAATCGGCTGCTGCTTGGGCACGGAGGATTTCAAGACATACTGGGAAAGGTCTGGAACAGGAGGACACTCGCTCTTTAGCATATAGTTGTTCATATCGGGGGCCGTGGGGCAGGGAGGAATGCTGGTCTTCAGGACATACTTCGACAGTTCTGGGACAGGGGGGCAGGAAGAAGGGCGGCCGCATTTATCGCAGTCGGAATCCTGAAATCCTTCACTGGACCCCTTCATCCCCCGAAGGATAATATAGGCAAGAAGGAACCCAAGAAGAAAGGGAACTATAAATGGTTTTAGATTTGACAGGCGCATACACCCACTCTACGGGGATATGGGAAAATAAAGGCTTACGGCCTCCAGCCTATCCACGCGGGCGGAGGGCATCCACACAGTTCGGGAATACTGGGATCAAATACCGTAGCGAGGCGAGTACACACCATCTTTGTGTATCCGCGCCACGAGAAGTTCTGCTGTCGTACAGCCTCAGAGTCCTTCAGGCAGCCAAACTCGTAGGGGTCCATGTTTCTCATCTTAATCTGCGCGCAGATCTGCTTTGAACGCTCCTTCCAGTCAAACTGATAGTGGCCGCCCTGGTGCGCAGAAGTCACCGCACCACTGCCTGATGTTGCACCCATAGCGACATTGAGGGTTGTTGGGCTCTGTCCAGTCACGGAAGTGATTACACTATCAAAGAGTCCCCTATAGGCGGCTGGCGCAGTAGAATTCGAATTTGATGCCGTAGGCGTCCCTGCCGTATCGGCAAAGTAGCGGGCATCCTTCATTGCAGATGCATAGTTTGCCGCAATATCCTGTTCAGCCTTCCCCTTGTAGCTCATACCAATATCCCAGGATAGATTATTAACATCATTCATGTATTTTCCAAAGAGTTGTTTCGCAATATCTGCGCCACTGATATCTCCCACCGCATAGGTGGGAAAGAGATTGGATAGACCGGAAGGAAGCCCCCAATCGCTCAGCATGTTTGTAAGAGGACTATTGGGATTACGAATGTTCTTCAGGAAAGAGGCTAACTGTCCCATGGTAAGTGTAATATCCCCTGGCTTGATTGTTCCATTCATGAGGCCGGTGGTCATATCCGTGACCGTTTGAAGAATGGTTGAGAGGAGCTTCATGCGGTTCTGTGTGGTCGAATCCTGTGCGCCCGATGACTGTAGGCGCACAATCTCTGCTGTAATGTTTGTGGTAAGATTCTGTAGGTCGGAGAGGCCGGCCTTACATGAGCTTCCTGAGCAGGTGCTGGAAGGAGGAGGACTGCCTGGGCTGCCTGGGCTGCCTGAAGAAGGAAGGCTGCCTCGAGGAAGGCTGCCTGGGCTGCCTGAAGAAGGAAGACTGCCTGGGCTGCCTGGAGAAGGAAGGCTACCTGGAGGAAGGCTCAGTAGATCACTACCCAGCTCACTACCCGAACCAGCCTGAAATCCCTCCTGTTCCCCTCCAAAGAAATCGCTAAACCAGCCACCTTTGGTCTGAAATCCCTCGCTCGCAGGCATCATCGGCGACGGCGCACCCATCGCATTTGCAGAAAGCCTCCACTTCTTTTGGAGATATGCAAGATTGCCCTCAATGTCATTCACATCATCCTGTGTAAGAGAACTCTCAAGGCCGGGATTTCTATCTATCGCACCCATCTCATCCCGTAATCGCATAACATCAGACTTTGCCGTATTCATTGGCAAGGTGATAGAAGAATCTCCACTCTCCTGAAGACCTGGCGCCTCATTCTTAAAAAAGCCTATGAGAGATTCATATACACTGTAGAGGCGTCTTGTATTACTCTTCTCGAGGGCTGGATCCTCCGCAGGTAAAGAGTTGATAGAAGCTGTCTGACCGGGAGGGGGCGCAAGAAGTGCCGTACTAGACTCAGTAAATGGCTTTACTTCTCCCGATGTAAGAGTCTGGCCTCTCGGAGAAATAATCGGCAGTGTTAGACCAGGATTCGCCCCAGGCGGTGTACTATCCTGAAACCCATCCCTATTGACAGTAGTTTTCCAGGCTATTGCTGCTATTACTAAAAATAGTGCGAGGAAGAGCAAACTCTTCATCCTTCTACCGTGTTGTGCTAATTTAAGTGTGCGCAAGGGAGACGCTTACCGCTAGAGTTCCTCGTAAAACTTCTTTACCAGGGGATGAGCACGAAAGGCACGCGGTGAAATCTCATAGATGAATAATGATTCAAGGCTTCGCACACGAGATAGCGCTACATAGGCCTGGCCATACTCAAAGGTGCTCGGGCCGACATCTATTAGTGCGGAGTCCAGTGATGCGCCCTGCGCCTTATGAATCGTCAGTGCATAGGCGAGGCGGAGAGGAATCTGCTCTCGCGTAACTCCGTCACGTTCATTCTCGGCATCGGATGTCCACGATGCCGGTGGAATCCGTACAGGAAAGGCAGGGCCATGTAAGAACTTCACTAGCGGATATCCTTCTGAAGTGAATCCAGTGACAACCCCACGCGAACCATTCACAAGCCCTGCCGCAGGGTCCTGATTGGTAAGAAGCATTACCTGGGATTTTTCCTTGATACAGAGTTCCACCTCATAGGGTGCATCGCGGTCAAGCTTCTCCACAATCATCTGAAGCACAGAGTCCTGCATGCGCGGAGGATGCTTAATCGTCTTTGCTGTGAAGATATGACTCTCTCCACCCAACTTCTCTAGCTGATGGGAGTTGATGGAATGTACATCCTGATTCTTGGTAAACAGAAGAGTTGGCTTAATCTCCTGACGCTTCCAGGTCATATTCTTACATCCCTCCAAGATCTCGTAGGATTCTGGAGTGAGATCACCCGTCCTCGCCTCATTCAGAATCTGTTGGAAGGCAGGATCCTTCTGGCGGAGAATCTGGGTCAGTTGAATCGTTTTACGAATCACTACCCGCCATAGCGGGGACTCAAACGCAAAGGTCCTTACCCGGTCCTGCGATACAGGAGGAAGCTGATAGAAATCCCCGACAAGGACAAGCTGAATGCCTCCAAAGGGAAGGTCCTTTTTGCGTATGCGGCGGCCGACAGCATCCAGATACTCAAGAAGCACGGGAGTCAGCATTGACACTTCATCAATAACTAGGCAGTCCGTCTGAAGCCACCGTTTCTTCTTGTGCTTGTCACTCAGGATTGCAGTAACAACCACATCAACCGGGCTGCGCCCAAGCCCAATCCCCGCCCAAGAATGGAGAGTCTTGGCCCAGGGCCCAAGGAGAAGAGCTGCGCACCCAGTCATTGCCGTAATGGATAGTTTCTTACCGCCAGAATAGCCCTTGTAGTTTGTATAAAGGGTTTGAAGGAGAAAGGATTTCCCCGTACCACCGGGGCCTGTGATAAAGATGGACTCACCTGAAATCACCGCATCAAACGCAGCCTTCTGTTCTGCGTTCAGAGCCACAGTCACAGCAGCCATCGTTTCTCCTATAGGTTCAACGACAGTTGCGGCCATATACGCTTCAGCCTCCTCCAGCGTAGGAAATCCCTTGAACATCGCGCCCGGAAAGGATGCGACCTGATCCCGGGCTTCCTCCCAGGTCTCATACAGACCCGGCTTACGGCCTGCTGCGACCGCATAGATCTTCGCCTTTGTCTTTGACAGTATAGTAAGGAATCGTTCCATCTCGTAGTATTGAATACTATGGGGTGAAAGCATGTAATTTTAGTCTCTCTGCTGGCTTATCTGCGGCTGCGGCTGCGTCTAGACCTAACGCGCTTCGAGCGCTTGGAGCGTTTTGTGCCGCCGCGGCGCTTACGTCTGGATCCTCCTGTAGTAGGAGGTGCGTTAGGAGGAGGCGCATTAGGGGGAGGCGCATTAGGGGGCGCATTCGTGGGAGGAGGCGGAGGCGCATTCGGGGGCGGAGGCGGAGGCACATTCGGGGGCGGAGGTGCAGTCTCCGTCTTAGTGCCAAAGCCAAAGAGACTTTTTACAGAGTTTAATAAACTCTTAGAGCTACTCGACATATCTACTTTATACCAATAGTTTTTTACAGAGAATCAGAAAGTCTTCTGCGCGCTGCGTGTAGACTTCATCACCACGAACAACGTGGCCGTATCCCTCCGTTATATGCAGAAGTTTCGGCTCCCCCTCACTTGTTCCGCGCAAGGCATCCATCCATTTCATTGATTCATACGCGTAGACTTGACGGTCATTTATCCCTACGCGACAGACAACATATATCCTAGGAGCACCCTCAGGTGCTAGCCCACTCACCGGAGACAGATGAAGGAGAAACTCAAAATCCGCAATCTTGTGCGCAGGATCACCAAATTCATTGTATTCGAACTTTGTCAGGGGGAGATCCACATTTGCCGCAGTCTGTAGGACATCCACATAGGGTGCCTCCGTATATACTGTGCTAAAGAGCTCACCCGTAGGATTTCGCACAGTCGCTGCACCAACCAGAAATCCTCCTGCTGAACGCCCAAATATGCAGGTGGCCTTAGGCTGTATATCTGTGATCCGCTGAACAGCACGAATACATGCCTCAAAATCTTCAATCCCCTGAAGTTTTCCATGAAGTCGCCCCTTTTGTGCCCATACCTCCGTATCATCTCCTCCGCCACGAATCAAGGCAAAGGCGATTGCGAAGCCGCGCTCCATATAGGGTCGCCAGCGCGTTGTTTCAAAGGGCGTGGTGATTCCATACGCGCCATAGCCAATCATAAGCAGCGCCTTTGGCATAGTATTCGCCTTCCATGTAGCAACCCAGCGCACCTTCTCCCCATCCTTGGATGTTGCGAGTCCAGAAAGCACCTCGCCACCATAGACACTCTTTGGCTTCTCTAAGCGGAGCCCTTCACCCACAGTATAGTGGGCCTTTACAGGAGTCTTACCTGGTATAATAAAGGTGAACTCAGCCGGTTTGGTATAGCCTACTTGACCATACCATACAGGCCAGTCATGAAGATGGATTTCTCCAAGAATCTTTGCTACCTGCTTGGTCGACCGGCGAGTACACGCATCCATAAAGCGCTCCCCCTGCGCCCGATAGATAATGAGACCGCAGCTCAAGATACAATACTCAATGCTAGAGCGCAGACAGTTTGCCGAACACTTCAGCTCCCTTAGGGCGTTTCCGCGGGCTTCCCAGCTAGCCTCGGGGCGACTCTTGACAAAATAGCAGGGTTCCGTGGAGCCGCGTGCAAACCCAACCGGCACGAAGGATGTCCCCTTCGATGAGAGCTGTTCGAGATGACCAGTCGCCTTCACATGAAAGAGATTCTGTAGGCCAGCATTTTCACACAGGAGAAAGAGGCAGCCATGTTCACCACGTATGAGGGATAATGCGACAGATTCGCGCTTCTCATCATAATGAACACGCTTCCCCCTTCCTGTTGCGAGATCCAGACTTACTAACCACTTATACTGAAGCGGCCCATGCGCCTCTAGAAGATAGACTCGCTTTCCCAGAATGGCAACATCAGAAGCAACCCCGTGGGAGCGCCCACTGAATCGCCAGATGGGTCGAGTTTGCTTTAGCGCGACCACCTCATATTCCCCGCCTCCCTTGCTGATATCATGGGTATAGACGATGTATCCATCTCGGCTGGTATCAACATCTCCAATAGTGATTTCATGTTTTGTATCGTGGGCATAGGACATGCGATATGTATTTCCTGATTCGAGTGTAATCTGTAGCTTTATTATTCCTTGCTCGATGACAAATGTACACTCTCTATCATGTTCTTCTTGAAACTGTCTAAACTTTTTTGCTGTAGCGGAGACGGAGCCTCGAGCATCGGACACCTCTTGCTCAAAGGCGGCATTTTCTTGCTTCACGCGTGCATTCCAGCGCGGCCCCTTCATTGTCTCCATCCAGTGCGAGGGATCTTTCCAGCTAAGAAACTCTGTGGAACGTATCATGCCGCTCCCTGCCTAAACATTCTTCAGGAATAAACTCTTAGATGACATCCCTCACGTTTTTGTTCAATAAATCGAACCCGTATGGCATTTCTAAGGACATTGAAGGCATGGCGGCGGCCTTGACTAAGCACATGCGCTCAAGCTGTAAGCAGCGGTATGCGGATCCGCTCGAGGTTCCGTACAGTTCTGATATTCTTGTTCATGTCGAGATTCCCATCTATACGTGGATGCCGTGGGCCGCCACCAATATTTTGGTCGTGAATCCTGAGTGGTTTCAGGAGGCATGGGTTCCTTATATGGGACGCTTTAGCACCGTAGTCTACAAGGATCCTCTCTCTGCAGCCGAGGCTGTAGCTGCAGGCTATGTGACTCAGGAGCAAGTGCGTGTGGTGCCATGGGGTTGCGCGAAGCCCGAGCCCCCGCGTAGGACATCCACTGGCGCAGTACCCAAGGGAACGGCGGATACGGGATTTGTCTGGTTTCTTGCGGGGTCGGCGTCCAAGCGGGCCTATGTTCCAAAGATGCTGGCCATGTGGAGGGAGCAGTATCCACCCCTACGGATTTATTCTGTGGAGCCGGTGGATCTTTCTGGTCTAACAGTGCCCTCGAATGTGCGGTTTGAGACGAAGGACCTTGACCCGAACATGAAGGCGGGGCTGGGCGCATTTTTCCGAGGTCACATTGGCTGTTCTGTTGCGGAGGGCTTTTCCTACGTGGCGGCCGAGGCCGAGTGGTCGGGCGCCTATACGATTCTGAATCGGCTGAACTGCTTCGTTTCTGACTATACGGGCTGTTCGGGCGTACAGATTCTTTCTGATGAGGAAGAGTCCCTGGCTGCGGCTATTGCGGCCTTTGAAGCGGCGGATCTGGATGTTATTGCGGCCTCGCGGATGGCTGCAGCAGCTGAGCGCTATGAGAGATTTCTTGCGAGATTTGCTGAGGTGATTCAAGAGTCTTCTGCGCGTGGTGCGAGTCCCATGGGCGCCCTACCACCCATTCTCTTGCCTGAAGACTGTCCTCCTATTTCTATTGTCACGATGCTCTATAATCGGCGGAAGTTTTTCGAGCTCGCCTGTCATAACATTATGATGACAGATTATCCGAAGGATAAACTTGAGTGGATTATTATTGAGGACTCGGACAATCCTATGGAGGATGCATCGGACCGTGTGGTGGCTGTTGCCGAGTCTGCTGCACCGGTCCGGGTTGTCTATGTGCCTCTGAAGAAAAAGCTCCCTGTCTCTGAGAAGCGGAACATGGCCGTAAGCAAGGCCACCACGCAGATTGTCCTGATGATGGATGACGATGACCATTATCCCGAGACGAGCTTCAGGCGACGTGTGGCCTGGCTAACAAAGCATCCGTGGCAGCCAAAATGCGTTACAGCAACGACCATTGCGTGTTATGATCTGGTAAAGGGGATTAGCGCGGTGAACACGCCGCCTCTGGGCCTACCGCTGGGTCAGCGTGTCTCGGAGGCAACCCTCACCTTCTACAAGAGTTGGTGGGAGCACAAGTCCTTTCCTACAGATGTTCAGGTGGGGGAGGGGGAGGGATTCCTTGCTGGACGCGAACATGAAGTTCTTGAGATTCCGCCGCAGCAGATTATTGTCGCCTTTAGTCATGGCGCGAACACAAGCAGCCGCCGCATTCCCTCGGGTGCCGAGGTAAAGCCGGGTTGTTTTTGGGGATTTCCTAAGGAGTTCTTAGTCTTTATTCATGGACTCGCTGGGGTGAAGCTGGTTGCGGAGTAATCTTGTCAAGTCTCTTATCTCCTCCCAGGCGCACGCGCCTTATATCCTTCTGTCATGGTGTTATTCATGCCGTTATTATTCATGCCGTTATTGTTCATGCCATTATTATTCATGCCATTATTGGTCATGCCATTATTAGTATTCATGTTAGCGGTCTCATTCATCATGTTATTCTGAAACCCCTCCCTCATCATGCGGGACACCATCTTATTAGTGAAGTACCAGACCACGACAAAAAGGACGGCGTGGACCAGCACCACCGTATACTTGTTGCCCCCCTTCGGCAGAGTCACCAGAACACCGGGCGTGAGTGCAACAAACAGAGCAGCCAGATATAAGCTCATGAAGAGTTTCATTGTATATTCATAGATTAGATTTAAGAAGAGCAGAAGAGGCAGCCCTCACCCTTCTCGGCATCCTCCTTTGCCTTTTTTACTGCATCCTCATACTCCTTGGAGAGTCGCTCCAGCTTCTGCTGACGCGTCTCAGGAGGGGGAGGGGGGACTTCCTCATCCGAATCGGTATCATACGCCTCATCCGGTAGAACAGCCGTAGTTGTCACTGTACTCTGATGCTCCAGGGCCGCCAGAAGACGCGGGTCCACCGTAAACTGCTGTGCGGCCACCGGTGCCTTTGTCCTGAGATAATAGCATCCCGTCTTGAGCCCTGTCTTCCATGCATAGAAATGCATAGACGTCAGCTTACTAATCGTAGGGTCGGCCATAAAGAGATTCAAACTCTGCGATTGGCAGATGAAGGCTCCACGCGATGCTGCCATATCAATCAGCGTCTTCTGGGGAATCTCCCATGCTGTCTTATAGCGTGCCTGGACCTCCTGGGGAATACCAGGAATACCCTGAACGGAGCCCTTACGCATAACAATCGCCTGCTTCATCCCCTCAGTCCAGAGCCCCAGGCCGAGCAGCTCCTTCACCAGATACTTATTGATTACAGTAAACTCGCCAGCCAGAACGCGGCGAGTGTACATGTTGCTGGTAAACGGCTCGAAACACTCCGTGTACCCAAGAATCTGGGATGTCGATGCTGTAGGCATTGGCGCAACCAGAAGAGAGTTTCTCATACCCAGAGTGGCCTTGTGCCGCAGACCCTGCCAGTCTAGGCTCCCATCCTTCTCAGTCAGCGGAGTCACACCCCACATATCGGGCTGGAGAATCCCCTGAGATGCAGGGGAGCCTGCGAAGGTCTCGTATGACCCCTCCTCCGCGGCAATGGCGCAGGACATCTCCGCAGCGGCATAATAGAGATGCTCAAAGATACGCTGGTTCAGCTCGGCCGCCTCTGATGACTCCCACGGTAGCTGAAGCATCGCAAAGACATCGGCGAGGCCCTGGACACCCAGTCCCACGGGCCGATGGCGCATATTCGACTTCTTCGTCTCAGGAGTAGGGTAGTAGTTAATGTCAATGACACGATTCAGATTGCGAATCGCAATCGCAACAGCCTTTCTCAGCGCCTCAAAGTTAAAGGAGGGGAAGCCAACCGCAATAGGCCCCACAAATGCTGGTAGCGCAATGGAGGCCAGATTACAGACAGCCGTCTCATCGGGCGCGGAATACTCGATAATCTCCGTACAGAGATTGGACGACCGGATTGTCCCCAGGTTCTTCTGGTTGGACTTCTGGTTCGCAGGATCCTTGTACAGAAGATACGGGGTGCCGGTCTCCATCTGCGTCTCCAGAATCTGGTACCACAGGGTCCTCGCATCGAGCACCTTGCGCGCGAGCCCCTTGGCCTCATAGCCCGTATAGAGGGTCTCAAACTCCGTGCCATAGACATCGGCGAGGCCCGGAGCCTCCGAAGGACAGAAGAGTGACCACTTCCCATCCGCCTCCACACGCTGCATGAAGAGATCCGAAATCCACAGCGCATAGAAGAGATCACGGGCGCGGTCCTCCTCCGAACCCGTATTCAGCTTCAGCCGCAGGAAATCCTCAACATCCGCGTGCCAGGGCTCCAAGTACACCGCAAAGGAGCCATTGCGTCTGCCACCTCCTTGATCAACATAGCGCGCCGTCGCATTAAAGTTTCTCAGCATCGGCACCAGCCCATTACTGGTACCGTTCGTCCCCTCAATCAGGGCGCCCCGCGCCCGAATATCATGGATGCTCAGACCAATGCCCCCCGCATGTTTGCTAATCAAGGCACAATCCTTCAGCGTATCATAGATACCTGCGATGCTGTCCTCCTTCATGGCGAGCAGGAAGCAGGAGGACAGCTGCTGCCTAGGCGTCCCCGCGTTGAAGAGAGTCGGGGTGGCGTGTGTGAGTACCTTCTGCGAAAGGAGGTCATACGTCTCAAAGGCGCGCTCCAGATGTGTACCCCACAGAGCCAGCGACACGCGCATCCACATGTGCTGGGGCCGCTCAATGACAACCTTGTTTGCATCCCGCAGCAGATAGGATTTTTCTAGCGTCTTGAAGCCGAAATAGTCGAACTCGTAGTCCCGCTCGGCCTTGATGTAGGCGTCTACCTGAGATCCCAGAGGACTGCTCATGATATCGACAATCTCCTGGGACAGATAGGTCATCGCCTTCCCCGTCTTCGGGGCTGTCTGATTCGACAAGATGCGCACGACCTCACTAAAGGCGGCGGGCGTATTCTTCTGATGATTACTGACAGCAATCTGCGCAGCAAGATAGCCCCAGTCGGGGTGTGTCGTAGACAGGGATGCTGCCATCTGTGCGGCTAGAATATCGAGCTCCGAAGTCTTGATGCCATCAATAATACGCGCCAGCACCTGTTGCGCGAGAATATCCGGGTTGACTGTGCGCCCACGGGACGCCTTGCGAATCCTCTGAAGTACCTTATCAAAGGACACATCCTCGAACTCACCATTACGCTTCTGGACTCGCATACTATAGGGCATTGGGGGAAAGATACGGTACGTTGTACCGCATAGTTTCCTCAACCGACCGCACAATTTTATTGTGGGCGCATCGCACATGACGCAAGACCGTCAAGAATATATTTATTTAGTTCCGCCGTGCTCAGCGTACTATAGTTGTAGATGATGGTGGTGTAAAAGAAGAACTCATAGGCGGCGAGTACACTGATAAAGAGCACATGCTCAACAAAGATGGGAGTCCACTTCACCTTCCATTGGTTCACTATACTGATAGCGGCGATTCCTATGCATAGGACTAAACAGGCAACCGAATATAGAGATGATTGGAGAACGAGTCGAGTATTATATGCGCTTCGTGCGGTGTATGCGGCAACCCCTTCCGCATCAACAGTGGTTTTATTGACCGCATAGGTGAAGAGTTCATGGACGAGCCACTTGGTCCCGTTTGCCCACCGCGTCGCACAGCCTTCAACAAGAGGCTGATAATATGTATTAATCGTACCAAAAATACCTGCATCCTCTGAGCGATTCACGTATAAGAAATAAAAGGTCGTTTCAAATACGGAGATACACAAAATATGAAATGACCCTTTAAAGATGAAGAACAGAATCGATTGAGACCAGGGCTCTGTAGTAGGCGCCTCTGGTTCCAGTAGGGTTTCTTCATAGTTTACTTTATGTCGAGGCGATATAAAAATAAAGGAATCCGAATAGGATGGCGGACGCCTCATTATTAGAACATGCATAATTTTTTTAAGCACTCCTCCTTACTTGATCTCAGACTTCTTAGGTTGGACTAGGCCCCTGAGCAACTTCTGATGCGTGATGATTCGGGATGAGATACACATTGTTTCTAGCTCCTGGAGCAGCAGCTTGTACGCATAGGGAATCTCAATCGCCGAGAACTTTGTCGAGTTTCCGCAGCCCTTACAGTTCCAAATGCCCTCCTTTGGATTCACAATCGCAATGAGGCCGCAGTCCTCACAACTCCAGCAGCGGAAGAGGTCCGAGCACTCCATAAATCGCTCCTTGGTAAACTCAGACATGCCGTGTGCGACGACGCAGTCGCGCTCCATCTCGCCAAAGCGCAAGCCACCCTCACGGGCCCTGCCCTCCGCTGGCTGCCGAGTCAGCATCACCAGTGGACCAGAAGACCTCGAGTGCATCTTATCCACCGAGCAGTGGCGCAGCCTCTGATAGAAGCACGGGCCCATAAAGATGCTCGTCTCCATCTGACGCCCCGTGAATCCATTGTACAGAAGCTCATTGCCCGCTGGCTCCAAGCCCAGCTCATCGCGCATAATCTTGGTAAGCCCCTCCAGCGTCACTGTATTAAAGGGCGAGCCATCGCCCAGCGCGCCAATCTCACGCCCCACCTTCCCCAGCAGCGTCTCTAGCAGCTGCGCAATCGTCATGCGCGACGGAATCGCATGTGGATTGATAATGATGTCAGGGACCATACCATCCTTTGTGGTAGGCATGTCCTCTGGGTCCAGAATCATCCCGCAGGTACCCTTCTGACCGTGCCTGGAGGAGTTACCTGTCCATACGCACACACCATTCCGTCGCACCATAAACACCTCGCTAGGGACGCGGAGGCAGTAGACCTTGCCGCTAAAGGGAGTCACCTGCTCTATCTGTCCACTCTGAGTGATAGCATGTCCATGATTCAGGGTAGGACGCAGGCGAGTTCGCCGAATACCAATATCCCAGGCATCCATCGTGGATGTAATAATTCGTCCATCCTGCAACTGGGCCTCATTCCCCGCAGGATACCGAACTGATGCATACGACGTGAATCCTGCGTGCTGGCACAGAATCTGAATATCATCGACCAGGCCACGAGAGGATGTGTAATAGTGAAGAGAGCTAGTTGTTTCATGGCCATCTCCCAGGCAGAGTGACTCCAATAGGTGTCGGCTTTGGCTCGCACTCAGCTGGAGGGCCCACCCGGGTAGGCGCTTATTCACGGCCCCCACACTCAGTTCTCTCAGATAGAGCGCAATATCCTTGACGTTAATGAAGAACTTGAAGGTCTTCTCATTCATAGAATAGCCCCATCCCAGCGTAGCACATGCCGCCTTTAGCGCAGCCTCCACCCGAGGCTTGTTTGCGGCAAACTCGATGCGCGCAATATAGTCCTTTTCCTTGATGTAGGTCCAGCCCTCCGCAACCCAAATACCGAAGATTGACAGCCACGCATCCGCAGTAGGGCCAGTAAAGTAGTGGTCGCCAATCTCTAGTGGAGTATCAGGCCTCGCCACCGGCCCGTCACACTGAAAGCGCACGCGCTTCCCAATCATATCCTTGGCCTCAATCAACTCAAACTCCGTCCTATCGCGCCTCTGCACCCACATGCGATGGTTCATCGTAGTCTTAAGGCTAACACCCTGTGTCTCCACCTCGTACATCTCTCCCTCGTGGTCAAAGATCAGCGTCTCTAGCGGCTGAACATACTCCATAGACCCCGCCTCCCGGTTCAGTTGCGCAACACGATCATTCATCGTGACATCGGCAATAGGAACCCATCCACGCGTCTCCGTCAAGACATCATGATCTGCTGTGAGGCAGAACTTATCGCCAATCTCGGGAATGCGGTCCTGGCGGACACGGACCTTTGCAAACGAGTACCCCTCCCCATTCCTGTTCTTGAAGATCTTGTCTACCCATCCCGTCTCATTATTACGCATCGTCCTAGACACGTCACGGAACCGCTTGGCCCCCGCGGGAATCACCATACCGGTGGGCACGCGCAGAGGCACATACTTGCCAATCAGAATGTCGTCCATGTTCACAAAGGTATTCTCTGGCACAAAGCCGCTCTCATCCAGCTTGTCGTAGTTCGCATTCTTCATCTGCTTCGTCATGGTCGGGTCAGGGCGTACAAAGCGCTCCTCCTCGCCCGACGACTGATTCTTGCGCTCCTCGTCCTTGTAGGTCCT
>Ga0214921_10003176_pt1 | contig 25462 bp, 24 predicted proteins | sample LL1505_MetaG_FD_177992 | JGI IMG/M metagenome (GOLD analysis project Ga0214921, IMG submission 177992) | Freshwater microbial communities from Lake Lanier, Atlanta, Georgia, United States - LL-1505 | ecosystem: Environmental > Aquatic > Freshwater > Lake | place: USA: Georgia | collected...
TCGGGTGATAAGCCCATTCCATTGGGCCTGCTAATTGGAAATATCAGCTGTTTGATAAACGACCCATCGGCTTTGGCGTAATAGACAGCACCTCTATCCATGTCGTGTTCACGTCTTTTCCCGGGATCACTGAAATAAAAACCACCAAACGAATCAAATACTAAATCATTGGCTCCGCGAATGCGGTGGCCATCACAGCTATCGTAGAGAACTTCAAATTTCCCTGTTTCAATATTGACACGCTCGATACGACCAGTTTGATAGTCATCGGGTTGACCCACAATATCCCATGCGCCGTCTGGGCGTTGCTTCCATTTGAAGCCACCATTGTTTGCGACATAGCAATAACCATCTGGTCCGATAGCCGCACCATTAGGTCCACCGCCCAAATGTGCAACGATATGTTTTCGTCCATCTAGCCATATTCGAGTCAAAGTTTGGCGGCGTATTTCAACAACGAGCAAACTGCCATCCCCTAGCCAAATCGGCCCCTCGGGAAACCACAAATCGTCCGCAATAACTTTAATGCTCATTCTGGTTTAATTCCAGCCGCTTCAATAACCTTCTTCCACTTTAGTCGTTCTAGATCAACCAGTTTGGCCATTTCTGAAGGAGTCACGGGTTTAGCCACGATGCCCAATTCAAGCAAACGCGTGCGCATCTCTAGCAAAAAGACATCGGAAAGAACTCCTCAAATAATAAAAAAATCAATCCGAAGGGGGGATATTGGCTTTGCGTGCAATTTCTCTCCAACGAACAACCTCTTCACGATAAAAAGAATCAGCTTGTGCTTGCGTCAAGGGTGAAGGAACAAATTCAAGGCTGGCAAGGCTGGCCTGTACTTCAGGTGAAGCTACTGCGCGACGAGCCGCCGCATGGAGTTTGGCAAGAATGTCTTTAGGCGTACCTGCATTGACATACATGCCAATGTGGGTTTTTTCGATATAGTCTGGAAAGCCCGCTTCTTTGGTTGTGGGCACATCGGGAAATGATGGCAGACGGGTTTCGTTGGCGACCGCCAAAATTTTGACCTTGCCGCTTTTGTACGGCGAGGCCAATGTGGTCGCATTGTTCAGTTGCAATTGAACATCGCCGGCCATCAGCGCCAAAGCCGCCGCACCGCCGCTGTTGTAGGAAATCTGTTCAAGCTTCACATCGAATTGAATCATGAATTTTTCCATGGTCATGCGCTGTCCCCCTGCGCCTGCAATGTTGTAGGTCAAGGGGGGGGCTTTTTTCAGCATAGCAATAAATTCGCCCAAAGTTTTGGCGGGCACAGATGCCGCGCTCACGCCAATCAAAGTGGCTGATTCACAAAATACAGACACCGCCACCAAATCTTTGAGGGGGTCGTAAGGCATGTTGCGAAATACCGCAGGGTTTTGTGTCACTGCAATAGACGTCATCAAAACGTTGTAGCCATCGGGCTTGCTGTTGGCCACTTGGCCCATGCCGATATTGCCGCCTGCACCCGGTCGATTAAGAATCACCATAGGTTGCTTTAGTTCGCGACTCATGGCGGTGGCAACCAAGCGGGAAACCACATCAGAGGGGCCCCCAGGCGCAAAGGGAATCACCACGTTGATGGGGCGATCTGGGTATTCTGCAGCAGCTGGTCCAACACTCAGCAGTCCCAAAACCATAGTGGCGAAAAGTAAGCTTATTTTTTTGAAGATAACTTTCATTTAATTTTCCTCGAAGGTTAGAAGAAGTTAATTTCTTAAGGGATTTATATCACCACACGATTAAATTACAAACTGGTTTTCCCTATGCTTACCCATAAAGTGACCCATAGGAGGCTCCCGTTGTCATGCGTTTGGTAAAAAAGGGATTCATTCGATTTTGAGAGCAATCAGAAAACGTGAAACCATGTTGTAAGTGGCAATAGAGGCAGTAAGTTCAACCATTCCAGTGGTGCTGACATGCGCTTGCATCGCATTAAAAATATCGTCGGGCACCTGCACATCCAGCGTCATGGCTACGGCATAGCGGATCACGTCGTATTCCACAGGCCCAAGTCCAGGTTCGGAAAAAGCTGCACGGGGATCGCCGCTCATCCACTTTTGCAACAGGTCGAGTTCTGCTTGTGTGCCGCCTGCGGCCAAAAAATCAGGCGCGTGATGATGGAATTCATACGTGGCTTTGGTGAGCAAGGCGATGGTGCAAATTCCAAGTTCTGTCCACTTGGCGGGCACCGACAAACCTTTACGAATATTTTTAAGGTGGATAGTCCATCCTCGCGCCACAGGTTCACTCCACAGCAAGGCGTAGTCGAGGGCGTGCAAATGACCTTGTCGCCGCTCTAACACCGCTTGAAACAAATCATCCGGTAGCGGGTGACTTTGTGCAGACCATTGTGGAATTCTCATGGGTGATCTTTCAGAAATTGCATTGCGTTTCAATGCCTACGGGAACAACTTGGTAGAGATTCGCGCGCAAACAATCGCTTGCTGGTGGATGAGTTGGATGGAAGGCAACGTCAATTACCTTCGCTTAACTCAAAGAAATTACTTGATCGACCCGTTCTCGCGCATCCGTTTGACCTCACTGGCCGCGATACCCAATCTTGACAGCACCGCGTCTGTGTCTTCTGCCAAGGATGGCGGGGCTTTGCGGATGGTGCCTGGCGTGCGCGACAACTTGATGGGAATGCCAGCCGATCGTACTTTGTCTACACCTTCGATGGGCACCATGGCTTCACGCGCCAGAGCTTGTTCTTGCACCACCACTTCGCTCATGTCGTTGATCATGCTGTGCGGAATTTCTAGGCGTATGCAGATGTCCACCCATTCCTGCGCTGTGCGCTGTTTGAAGATGGGCTCCAAAATCGCATACAACTCGTCTTGATGTTGAGTGCGGTCTGAATTGGTTTTGAAAACCGGCACGGCCATCAAATCAGTGCGGCCAATTTCTTCGCACAATTTTCCCCACATCGCATCGGTGGATGCGCCGATATAAATCTCGCGGTCTTTGGCCATGAAAATTCCATAAGGGGCCAAGAAAGGAAAGTACGGACCCCAGCGACCCGGCAACTTTTGAGTGCCGGTGTAGTCCACAAACATATGCGTCATCTGGGTGATGGCCGCCTCATACAGCGAGGTATCCACCCACTGCCCCAAACCACTGCGATCACGATCACGCAAGGCCAACAAAATGCCTACTACCGCGTGCATGCCGGTCATAAAGTCGATGGTGGAAGGACCGATACGAACAGCTGGACGGCCTTTTTCGCCAGTGATGCTTAAAGCGCCAGCATAAGCTTGCATCAACAGATCAAAGCCTGGGCGACGCGACAAGGGGCCGGTCTGACCAAAAGCAGAAATGCTGCAAAACACCATGCGTGGATTGAGTTTTGACATGGCCTCATAGCCAATACCCAAGCGGTCCATCACGCCAGGCTTGAAGTTTTCAAGCACCACATCCGATTTGGCGATGATGGCTTTCGCTAAAGCCAATCCATCTTCGGTCTTCAGATTCAAGGCGATGCTGTCTTTGTTTCGGTTGAGCGCCAAATATTCCGAACTTAAATCGCCTTTGGCGCCATATCGGGCCGAACCCCATTTGCGTGCTTTGTCGCCGGCCAAGGGTTCAATTTTGATGACCTCGGCCCCAAAATCGCCCAGCATCATGGCGCACATGGGCCCTGATGCGTGACCACTGAAATCGGCGACACGGATACCTTCTAGTGGCAGCATGGTTTTCTCCCTGAGATTTTGTTGTTTATGAAAAATTAATTAAGGGCAAACGACGACGCGGCCGACCACTTCACCCGACTCGACCAGCGCATGCGCTTGATCGGTTTGGGACAAGGGCATCACACGCGCCACTTGTGAATGAACCACGCCTTGAGCCACCAGTCGCACGGCGTCTTCGAGTTGATCTCGACGAGCACTGCCGACGCCAAGAAATTGCGCACGTTTAAAGAAAATACGCGCGGGGTTGATAGTGATGTCTTCGCGAAACAACTGTCCCACAAAGGCATACCGCCCGCCAATCGCCAAGCTTTTAAATGAAGGCGTGAAGACGCGGCTACCAACGTTGTCGATCACCACGTCCACGCCTTCGCCATGAGTGAGGGCTTTAACTTCTTCAGAAAAATCGTGACCATCAGGCGCTACTACTACATGGTGTGCACCCATTTTTAAAAGACTGTCTCGCTTGGCCGCACTGCGGGTCAAGGCAATCACTTGCGCGCCAGCGGCTTGGCTCAGTTCGATGGAAGGCAAACCCAATCCACCACTGGAACCCGTGATCAACACCTTGTCTCCCAGTTTGACCTTGGCCACATCACGCACGGCATTGAGTGCCACGCCCACCGTCGGACCAATCATGCAAGCCACTTCAAATGACAATTGATCAGGAATAGCGATCAGGGTTTCGGCCGCAAGGGATACAAATTCGGCATAACCACCGCGCACGCCTTTGCGCTGGGCGCAGGCGGTCTCCATGCCATTGCGACAACGACGGCACTCTCCGCAGCTGTAAAACGGTTTATTGCACACTCTGTTGCCCACTTTCAGGCCACGTACCCTTGAGCCGACCTCCACCACAGTGCCTGAGATTTCATATCCCAAGATGGCGGGGAAATGCGCGCCACGCGTGTAGGCGCCATTGCGCTCCACAATGTCGTGATAAGAAATACCACAAGCCGCGACTTGCAAAAGCACTTCATGATCGGCCACTGCTGGCATAGCCACGTCTTCATAACGCAATACCGATGGAGGCCCTTGCTCGTGCATCACGACTGCTTTCATTTGGTCTTCTCCAAGGGCTGAAACACAGGCACGCAACGACCATCGGGCCAGCGTTCAATTTGCATACGAACGGCTTGGCCGATATGCACGTCGGGTCCATCATCCACCAACCGCGCATACATGCGAACGCCTTCTTTGAGTTGGACTGTGGCCACCACATACGGCAATAAATCAGCGAAAGCCGCTAAGTAGCCTTTATGCAGACGCACCCAACTGTGGATCACGCCTGTGCCGTCCAACGTAGTCCATTGCGTTTGGGTAGAGCCACATGCGGGGCAAACGGGGGCGATGGGAAACCGGTGGGTCTTGCAATCGCTGCAACTTTGAACCTGCAAGCGCCCCTGGGCTAAAGCCGACCAATAGGGCTCGTTGTCGGGGGTTAGCGCAGGCAGTAACTCTTGCGGATCAACCGCAAAGCTCCGCTCTCTCACCAAAGAACTCATGACTTCTCTTTGGCCCATCAATCCACTGACGGAATCTTTGCGCGCACCACGATATCTTTCCAGACTTCAATTTCGCGCCGATACCACTGGGTGAATTCATCTACTGTGAAGGCGCTGGGTTCGGTGCCCAGCTTACGCAGCTTCTCGGCCACTTCTGGCATGGCGGTGATGTTGTTGATGGTGGCATTGAGCTTTTGCACAATGGCTGCGGGAGTGCCTGCAGCAACATAAACCCCAGCATTGGTTCCTGACTGATAGCCACCCATTCCGACCTCAACCGAATGCGGCACATTGGGCAAGGAAGGCATGCGCTTGTTGCTGGCTACCATCAAGGGCACGACGCTATTGCTGGCGAAAAATCCCATCATGCTGGACGCATCACAAATAGCAAAATCTACTTCGCCGGTGAACACCGCTTGGGCAGCTGGGCCGGTTCCACTGTAAGGGATGATTTGTAAATCGATGTCATTTTTAATTTTAAATAACTCGACCGATAACCGTGAGCCAATTCCCCCAGCGGAGGCATTTAGCTTGCCCGGATTTTTCTTGGCGTAATCGACCAATGCAGATGCGGTACGCACGGGCATTTTGGGGTTGATCCAGATCAAGTATGGGGCGCGGCCAATTTCGGCTACGGGTTGAATGTCTTTGATGGGGTCAAAGCGCAAGGCCTTGAATAAGGCCGGGTTTTGTGTCGATGCTGTGGCACTGAACAGCAAGGTGTAACCATCTGGAGTGGATTTCGCCGCAGCCTCGATGCCAATATTGCCTGCGGCACCAGCTTTGTTCTCCACGAACACGGGAGTGTTCAGCGCCGAACTGATGTAGGGAGCCATCAAGCGGGCCATGATGTCGTTGGTGCCGCCGGGGGCAAATGGCACGATGATGCGAATGGGTTTATTGGGATACTGCCCCTGCGCCATCACGGCGGTGGCTGAAAACAAAACCAATGCGCCCAACACCAGGACGCGTCTGAGGGAGCATAAATTAGCGTGGTTCATAAAACATCTCCTTAAAAATTATTGACGAATGACTTCTGTTTGACTTCACGCCTTAAGCGTGTTTACCAAAAATAATTGAGTCACCAATTGACGTCGCCCACTGCGCCAACTCCACATCAGCGATTTGTCGTGCGTTGGCTTGACCCCTGAGTTGGCGCACGATTTCAATCATCTGTCCCCACCCGTTGAGTTGTCCCTCGGACAAAAAACCACCGCTGGTGTTGACCGGTAATTCACCCCCTAAGCCAATGCGGCCGCCTTGAATCCAATCGGCAGCCTGGCCGCGCGCACAAAACCCGAACCGCTCCAAGGTCCACAACACGCAAGGTGAAAACGCATCATAAATATGCAATGTATCGATGTCTTGTGGGGTCACGCCTGCCATTTCATACACATGATGATTGGCGCCTGCGCCCGGCCGGTCATGGACAAAGGACTGATTCACACCTAAGCCGGGCTGACCAAAAATATATTCGTCAGTGCCCGCATGGATACCCTGAGCACCCAATAAATAAACCGGCTTAGATCGGGTGTCGCGGGCGCGATCCGAGCGCGTCATCACAATGGCGGCCGCACCATCAACTACCACCGAGCAATCAAACAAGCGCAAAGGCTCTGCGATGTAGCGGGCATTGAGGTACTGCTCCAAACTCAAGTCGTCACGTTTCGCCGCATCCGGGTTCAATTGCGCATGACGGCGCTGCGTCAAAGCCACGGTAGAGAGTTTTTCAGGTGTGACGCCGTATTGATGAAAGTAGCGCTGGGAGGCCATGGCCGCGCCAATCACGGGCGCAGAAAAACCGGTATGTGGCGCTTCCCCATGCGGGCCCCCGCCTTCACGTAGGTTTTCATGGAAGTTGGGTCGGGTGGCCACGCCGTGACGCCCATAAGCAGTATTGTTGTAAGAAGCGACACACACGATGCAGTCGGCCATACCCCAAGTTAGGGCCATGGCAGCTTGCTGTATCAAAGTGGCGGCAAAACGACCGTGGCTCCAAGGTTGGGCGCTAAAGCGCACCTGCAAACCCAACAAACTGGCCACCAAATCGTAGTCGGTGCCTCGAGGCGAACCAATATGCACCGCCAGACCATCGACTTCACTGCGCTCTATGCCAGCATCAGCCAGAGCTGCAGCCACTACGTCGCTGGCCATCTGAACCGGCGTTTGTGTGGCAGGCTTAGAAAAACCGGTAGAAGCGGCTCCCACAATCGCAGTCTGTCCGCTGTGATGACCCCTCTTGCCCATGTACCGCCTTCATTGGAATAAATCTGACTGAATTATTGAAACTTTCATTGGAAACATAAATATCATTAAACTTCTACCTGATATTCATTTTTCTCATAAATTTAATACCGATAACCGGCCGCTATGAACCTCAAACAGTTGGAATACTTTGTCCGCGTGGCTGAACTTGGCGGCTTCACCAGCGCAGCTCAGGTGCTGGAAGTTGCCCAGCCCGCCCTCAGCCGACAGGTTCGCCAACTCGAGGTGGAGTTGCGCCAAAACCTGTTTCAACGTCATGGCCGCGGAATCCAAGTGACCGAGGAAGGCGCGTTGATGCTGACTCGGGCCAAGGAGATACTGGCCCACGTCGACCAAGTCAGCAAGGAGATCGGCGACCTCAAAGGATCCCCCGTCGGTCGGGTGGTGGTGGGCGCGCCGCAGGCGGTAGGCAAAACCCTGATCGTGCGCTTGGTCAGCGCGTTTAGAGAGCGGTTTCCTCGTGCATCCCTAGAAATTGTGGAAGCCAACAGCTGGCTGGCCTACGAGCGTTTGCTCAGCGGCAGCATCGACATTGCGCTGCTCTACGACCCGCAGCATTCCCCACTGATTGAGATCAAACCGCTCATCAAGCAGGAGGTGCTGCTGGTCTCATCACACAAGCGACCTTTACTGAAACCCGATCAAAAGATATCGTTCAAAGCCTTGGCCGAGTTGCCGCTGATCTTGCCCAATTACCCGCACAAGATGCGCTCACTGATGGAGTCAGCAGCAGCCCGAGCACGGGTCAAGCTGAAAATCGCGCATCAAATTGAAGGCGTGTCTTTTATTCTAGAGTTGGTTGACGAAGGGTTTGGCTGCACCATGCTGGCTCGACATTTGGTTCAGGAAAGCAGCCAGCCGCACCGTTTTCAGCTTAACCATATCGGCGGCGCTCGTCTTGAGCGCAGTTTGTGCATGGCGGTGTCATCGCATCGTAAAACCAGCCCCCTGATGCAAGAAACACTGCATTTAATGACCCAATTCATCGATGAAGACCGGATCGCTGATACTTGAGAAGCTCGGTACTAAATCAGATTAGCAGCCAACCCCCGACAACAGGCTTTAGGACTTTCTTCATAGTCCACTTGCGTTTATCGAGTTGTCGTAGCCAGTGACACAGAACCGTGCTAATTGGTGGAAGAAAGATTGCGCTCTCGTGCAACTTTTTTCCATTTCGAAATCTCGTCGGTGTAATAAGCATTAAATTCAGCTGAATTCATTGGCACCGGGTCGGCTGACTCCTGCGCAAGTAGCTTGCGCATGTCAGGCTGCTCTGTGATCGTACGGATAACCGCATTGAGACGATCTACGATGGGCTTCGGCGTGGAACCTGGCGCGAAGACCCCCCACCAGGCTTCGGCTGTGTAGCCGGATATGTACTCGGCAGCGGTAGGTATCTCGGGCATTGCCTGGGAGCGTTCAAGCGAAGTCACAGCAAGGGAGCGAAGTTTGCCGGCCTTGATCTGCTCCCCTACCGAAGCAATCGTCGTGATCATGATCTGGATGTTGTTGCCCAACATGTCCGTAATTGCATTGGAGACACCTTTGTAGGGCACGTGCAAGGCAGTGGTACCTGCCATAGAGTGGAACAGCTCCGTCCCGATGTGGGCCAAACTACCGACACCGGCAGATCCATAATTTATCTTTAACTTGGGATCACGCATCGCCTCGATGGCCTGCGGAAGAGTTTTGTAGGGACTGTTCGCACTCACCACGACGATCATTGAAGCTTTTGCCACCATGGCAACCGGCACGAAAGATTTATTCATGTCGTATGGCAGCTTGGCGGTCATGGCTGCATTGGTGGTGAAAGAGTTGGAACTCAACATGAGGATGGAACCATCTGGATCTCCACGAGCCACCATCTCTGCACCAATCGCCCCGCCGGCGCCGGGTTTGTTTTCGACAATCACCGTTGTTCCAAGTCGGGCGCTCATACGCTGAGCCAAAGCCCGACCGAATAAATCGTTACTGGCACCTGGAGAAAACGGCACGATGATCTTGATGAGCTTGGGCAAGGGGGTTTCCTGGGCGAAGGCGGGTGGGACCGACAAGCCTGCGCCTAGCACCATGATGCTGGTCAAAAATATTGATTTCAGGGTGTTAATCACGATGGTCATCCTTCATTGGTTTATGAGCGTTAGATTAGATAAAAAATAAGGTGGCTTCAATTTCTCACCTTCAGCTTGAGCGCTTTTCATACACAAAAATTCAGTCAAGCGGAATTAGTTTTAGCCTGCGAGCCTGCAACACGATAGTTCTTGCTTGGTCAATCAGCGGACCATCAAGCAACCTACCGTCAACGACAAACGCCCCCACACCGTCGGCCAGTTTCTGACTCGCCATATCGACTACACGCAGTGCGTGGTCGATAGCCTCACGACTTGGCCGAAAGGACTTGTTGGCCAGCGCGACCTGGCTAGGATGAATACAACTTTTTCCTGCGTAGCCGAGTCGCGCCGCAACCATAGCGCTGCACTCGAAGCCCTCTAGATCACTGATATTTGGATACGCGCCGTCATAGGCATCGATGCCCGCTTCGCCAGCAGCCAGACGAACAGCCAGACGAACAGCATAGCTCGCCGCCGCATCAGTCGGATCAATCCCAAGCGGACCAAAGAGATCTCCAAAGCCGACCTGCAAACCCATCAAGCGCTTATCACTCGCAGCAATTTCGGAAGCCAGACGCAAGCCGCGCGGTGACTCGATATTGGCAAGAATTCTGATGGGGGTTTTTATGCCGCGCTGCTCTTCAAGCTGGGTGAGCAGACTGGCCGCTGCACGCACTTCATCGGGGCTCTCAACCATCGGTAAGTTCAGCACAGCAAGTGCCGGCCAAACGACTGCTGCCAAATCCGCAGCAAAGTGGGGAGTCGTTGAGGCATTAACCCGGACAAGCAATACCTTTGACGGTGCGGCGCCTTCAACGCTTCGCAAGAATTTTTCCAGTTCAATGCGTGCAGCTGGCTTACGGCTTTCTTCTACGGCATCTTCTAGATCAAAGGAGATGGCATCAGCATCGCCAGCAAGGGCCTTTAAAAACAGCTCGGGGCGACTTGCGGGCACAAACAATTTACTGCGCATGGGTTTTTTATCGTGAATGAAAACTTGCAAAAGTCAAAACGAGCGCAGTCCGAATTAGTCGAAGGATGCAGCCCAGTCAAGAAATCATTGGCTTTACCAGCTTTGCGAATGGCCGATGAGTAGCGTTAAGTAGTCAGTCCATCATGCGAACATTTTCCTTGCGCAATTCCTCAAGATTTGCATCGTGCCGGGACGGAAACTCGTTATAAGACTTGCGATGCAGACCCCAAAGGCGGTGGTCTTCAGCGGTGTGGAAGATCTGGCTCTCTGGCATGGCGGGCCAATCTGCCACCGACATCCACACGCGTAACAAATGACGCCGATCGGGTATCGCCTCGGCATCCGTGTAATCGGTGCGGCCGTGCACAATCATGCGGTTGTTCAGAAACTGGATATCCCCCTCCTTGAAGCCCATGTCCAAGTAGAACTCCGGCGATGCTGCCACCTTGCGGACGTGATAAAGCGCATCGGACTCTTCCTTGGTGTAGGGCCTTTCGCCGCTTTTTTCGGCAAGTCGCGCATACCCGATAGGCAAGTAGCAGATCACGTTATTTTCGGTTCTGGAAATGAACGGTACCCGGTCGGGACTGTACGTGCGCGTCGCATGTCGACCATCTTCGTCAGCACGTTTCAGGTACAAGCCTTTTTCCAAAATATCGTATATGTCGGGACGCTTTTCAACGATCTCGTTGAAGACGGCAAAAGCGCTCGCTATGCGGCTCTCGCCCCCTGAGGCTGCGGCGCGTAGACACATCAGGGCAACGATATCGCAGGAGTCCGTATGCATCATCAGACCTCCGCCTTTGCGGTAGCCGCGTGACTTGGGTTCGACATCACTCACATCGATCACATGGCCAACCACATCGCCAAGGTAGGACTGCACCATGGGTTTGCTGATGTAAGAACTCAAACCCAGGTAGATGCGGGCCATGTCATCGTCGGAATACTTCTCGCGAGGCAGCCCGCGCAGCATCAGAAAGCCCCGGCCGGTAGCCAAGCGCTCAGGCAGCGTACGCATAAAGTTACCCATCCGAGCGAGGGGGAAGGTACTGGGCGTGATGTCGGGGAAATCAAGATTACCCAAAGACAGCAAATGCGCCAATGCTTTATCGATGTCTTGTAGATCTTGTGCGTCGAGCATGTGCAATCCATCTTTCACCCAGTCGATTTCAGGGCCTTTCCAAGTGCCGGGGCCAGAGATCGGGAATCCAAGTTTCTTCATATTCATATCTCCACAGAATTAAGTTTTTGGTAAAGATGCATTGCGCTTTTTTGCCTGCTTGACGATGCTTTGTGAAACAAGCTTCTCGTAAGCAACAGCCCCTATCAAGGGCTCAAGCACTTCCTGAGTGTGTTCACCAATATCGGGGGCATGCATGCGCATCAAACCCGGAGTGATCGAGAGTCGCGGTACGACGTTATGCATTGGTAGAAAGCCCAGTTCCGGGTCTTCCAATTCAACCAGGCTCTCGCGCTCGATGACGTAGGGATCTATCGACAATTGAGCGGCGTCATAAACAGGGCCCACCGTAATCGCTTCCCGGTCGAATAAATCCATGTTCTCCTGAAGCGTCTTGCTCACGATGAATTCACCTATGACACGATCGACCTCGAGCACATTGAGCAACCTCACATCGTTCGAGTTGAAGCGTGGATCGCTATTCATATCTTCCCGCCCGATCACCGTGAATAAACGCGAGGCCGTCGACTGAGTGGAGGCCGACAAGCAAATCCATTTGTCGTCGGCAGTCTTGTAAACATTGCGCGGCGAGTTGGTGGTGGACCGGCTGCCAGTCCGTGGTTTGACCTTGCCGGTCAGTTTAAAATTGGCGGCTTGCGGTCCAAGTATTGACAAGGTTGAATCGAACAGGGAGAGCTCGACGACCTGGCCGGCGCCGGAATTAACCTTCACGTTCCACAAGGCAACCATCACTGCATAAGCGCCATAGAGACCTGTAGTCATATCGCCAAGAAAAATAGCCGGCAAGACAGGCTCGCGATCACCAAAACCGCTGATAGCTGCGTACCCCGAATACCCTTCTGCAAGCGTACCAAAGCCCGGCTTGTGTTTGTAGGGGCCACTATGACCCCAGCCGGAAATACGTACGATCACTAGACTAGGTTTGATGGCCAGCAGCACATCCGGTCCCAGACCCATTTCTTCCAGCACTCCGGGTCGGAAATTCTCAATCACGGCATCGGCCTGCTCGACCAGCTGCTTTATCAACTCGATCGTTTCGTCACGACGAAAGTCCACAGCGACGCTTTTCTTATTGCGTGAGTAGACTTTCCAATAGGTGGAAGCGCCATCGATCTTCATGCCGCGCAGGGTATCGCCAGTGACCGGCTCGAGTTTGATGACGTCAGCGCCAAAGTCGGCCAACTGAAGAGTCAGCATATTTCCCGCGGCCACACGGGATAGATCGATGATGCGCAAACCGCGCAAGGGCCCTTGCGCCTGAGGCGTCCATGGCTTCTTGTGTATTTTTGGGTCAGTCTGGTTTTTTGACATTTCAAAGCGTGTTGTGTAGATTCGCGCAGTTCTGCCGGATGGGACTTAGTGAAAGCGGCCTTACTTGCCCCTTGGCAAAATTATCAATCATGCACCCTGAGCGCCGAATTGCAGCACCATCACCTCACAGCCTTGGGTCTCGGCCTTGAACTGCAAGCAAGCATGATCGGGGCTGATAAAAATAGTTGACCACCGCGGATAGCTCACCCCATCAAGTTCAAGACTGCCGCTCAAGACCAGTAAATATTGGCCGCCACTGCCTTGCGGATCGGGACAGGTTATTTGCAGGTTAGCGCCAGCACGCAGCAACCATGCAGCCAGACCGTCATCAAACACGGCAGGGCCGCCCATGATCGATTCGCAGGTAACGTCTTTAAGGTAGGTTAGTACCGGAGTCGTGCAGAGAGCTACTTGAGCGGTAGAGTGACGTTTCTTTGAAGGCTTCAACCTTTCGCGATAGCCAGGCTTGTGCAGGTAGACCGGCCCGGGATCAGTCCTGGCGCGCAAAGTAAAGTAGGAATAGCCTTGGGGCCCGGCATGAATCGGACCATAGCCTGTATACCGATCCGCATAATGCAAGGTCACCGGCTGAACCGCATCGCCTCGGCCCATACCGCCCGCGCCCGCTACAAAAATTTGAAACTGATCGACCTCGTGAAAGTGCGGCAGAATTTCATCGTTCGACTGCATTTCCACCAGAAACGCCTGTGGCTCGGGGATGACCGCGCTACCGCCATGGGTGCCAAGAAAATCGGTGCGCCAACGTTCAGCTCCGTTGCCCGGTGACTTCATCATGATGCGGTTTGGAATGGCATCCATACTGCTCTTTGCTTGAAACATGTCATCTTCCTAAAAAATCAGAGAGGCCAACTACCGTACCGGGCGCTGCGTGCGGTCAAACTTATTGAAGGGGAATGCCCCGTTCGCTCGCAACCTTTTTCCACTTGGCAACTTCATCGACGACCAATTTTGAAAACTGCGTTGCCGACAACGTGCTGCGCTCAGCGCCTTCGCGGGCGAACAGGGCCTGCAATTCAGGGTCAGCCGTTGCAATTTGTATCTCTGCATTGAAGCGATCAACCAAGGCCTTGGGCGTCTGTGGTGGTGCGAACACGCCCCACCACACGTCGGCGGTGTAGTCACGAACAAAGTTTTTGACCAAGGGTAATTCGGGATTCAACTTCGAAGCCTCCAGCGAAGACACGGCCAGCGCGCGAACCTTGCCGGACTTGACCAGGCTGCCCGTCGAAGCAACCGTGGTCAGCATGAAATTAACTCTGCCACCAATCATGTCGACCAGCGCTTCGTTCATGCCCTTGTAGGGTAGATGCAAAGCGGTTGTGCCCGCCATTGAATGAAACAGCTCAGTGGCAATGTTGTTGACCGATCCGATGCCGGACGAACCATAGGTCATCTTGTTGTCGCGTTCGCGCAATGCCTGCAGCAGTTGCGGCACCGTCCGCCAGGGTGCATCGGCGCCAACGACCAGGATCAGCGAACTACTGGCCACCAAAGCAACCGGTGCGAAGCCATTGATCGGGTCGTAAGACAGGTTGGCGTTGACGGCCGGGCTGGTAGTGATGGCGCTCGACATGAACAGCAGCGTAGCGCCGTCAGGGGCAGCGCGCGAAACGCTTTCGGCGCCAATGGCACCGCCTGCGCCCGGCTTGTTTTCAATGACGATAGTGGAACCCAGACGCGTCGCCATGCGTCGCGCGAGGGCGCGTGCGAAAAGGTCATTACTAGCGCCAGGTGAGAACGGCACGACTATCTTGATGACTTTCGGGTAGGCCGGTTCTTGCGCCAGGGCCGAAGTCGGGAGGGCAGAAAAGCAAAGCGAGGCACCAATACCGCAAACCAAAGTAAGTAAGTTTTTGATGTTGGACAGCTGTCTCATTTTTGACATGTGTCTTCCTTATGTATTTACATCCATTGTGATTGATAAACGTGGAGAATGTCATCCATATTTCTACTGAAACCATTTTTCTATTCGCGAAAAATGGTTTCATGAAGATACTGTTGAAGAGATTCGCAAGGCTTTTCCACATGTTGAATACAGAAATGCACTCAAACTAGCCTCCGACAGTTTGGCACCTTTGGTCAATTGGCAGACTTCGTAAAAACCCTTGATAAGCTCATAACTTTTACCCCTAAAGAGACTTTGTGTGCCATTTGAAAGCGCACCTTCGCACATGATCTTTGTGCCCGATAGACTGTGCGTCTGCCATCATTCGCACAGATAGACAACCCACCGGAGCGCTACCGAGATGCTTTCAAAGCCCTCTGACGAATGGCAAACATTGCCTGAATTGATTTATTGGGACGCACAGCAAGTCGCTGACTGTTTGCGCGATACGACAGAACATGTCTTGATCGACGTGCGCGAAGAGGGCGTGTTTGCGACGGCTCATCTTTTTTATGCGGCCTGCATCTCTTTGTCGCGACTCGAGTTGCGACTCCCCTTCACAGTGCCACGACACGACACTTGCATTGTTTTATTGGCCGACGAATTTCAGACAGTGCACAGGGCCTATGAGGTGATGCGTCAAGCCGGCTACTCCAATCTGCATGCGCTTCGAGGCGGAAATACTGCATGGCGGGATGCAGGTTATCGACTTTTTTCCGGCATCTATGTGCCGAGCAAAGCGTTTGGAGAAGTTGTGGAGCATGAAGCCATGACGCCACGCATACAGGTTGCGAACGCACGCGAGCACTTGCTTGATGATGTGACCCATTGTTTTGTAGATTGCCGCCCTGAGTCCGAGTTTCAGGATTTCTCTCTTGAGGGGGCTGTCAATTGCCCGGGGGCAGAACTGTTGCTGCGCCTGCCGGCGATCGCCCAATCGCGCACCCTGGTGATCAACTGCGCTGGTCGCACCCGCAGCATCATCGGAGCGCAGTCACTCATCAATGCGGGATTGAGCAACCCTGTCTACGCTTTTGAAAACGGCACGATGGCCTGGCATCTGGATGGCGGCTCCCTTCAGCCCGGCGCCGCCGCTCTACTGCCACGGCCTAATGCAGAGGCGATTGAATGGGCTTCCCAACGCGCCTGCGCACTGGCCCAGGCGCTTCAGATTCCTTGGATTGAACCCGAAACACTGGCTCGCATGCAAAAGGAAAAAAATCGCACGACCTATTGTTTCGACGTGCGACTGCCTGGCGACCATGCGCGCGGTCATTGGCCAGGCTGTCTCAGTGCGCCGGGGGGTCAATTGGTGCAAAGCACTGACTTTTATGCGCCAGTTCGACGAGCTCGCCTGGTGCTTTGGGACACTGACCATGTTCAGGCTCCACTGACAGCCCATTGGTTGGTTCAGATGGGTTGGGAGGTTTATTTACTCAAGACGCCTCGTGACTTACCCAGTGAAAAAGAAGCGCGCCCTCAATGGCCCGTTGCACCGCTCAACACGCGCGCTTTGAGCGCTGCGGACTATTTGGCATTGGCTCAGCAGCAAACTGTCATGCTCATTGATTGCGACGACAGTCGCCACTACCGTCGTCGACATTTGAAAGAAGCACATTGGCTCACTCGCTCTCGCATTCCCGAGCTTCGTCACAGCGTGAAGATGGGCACTTGCTTGGTTTTCACCGCTTCAGACCCCCAGTGGGCCGCTTGGGCGGCCAGCGATGCGCACCAATTGGGGCTCGATTCGGCCTATTTGAATGCTCCCGGTCATGAGGCCGCGTCCTTGATCGGAACCGATACCGTCCTCAGATGGCTTGGCCCTACGGATGATGCTTGGTACAGTCCCTATCAACTCGATTCAGGGGTCGCTCAAGCCATGAAAGCCTACATTGAATGGGAAACGGACCTCCTGAGCCAATTGCATCAGGAGCCGGGCGTGAATTTTCAAATTTACAAAAGACCTGCCCAATGACCACACAACCCCAGTCCAAGCCCCTGCAAAGAAGACGGCCGGAGCCTTCTGAGTGGAGGAATATAGAAACTCGTTTGATGCATACCGGGGTCCCTCAAGGGGCATTGGCCGGCACAGTGGCACCACCCACTTATCATTTTTCAACGGTGATATTCCCCACCATGGCGGCATATGAGCAGGCTCACGATGCTCGGTTTGAGCAACTGATTTACGGCCGAGTCGGGTCTCCCACCATTTGGGCGCTCGAGGACGCACTGTGCGAAATCGAAGGCGCTCACGATGCAGTGTTAATGCCATCCGGATTGGCCGCGATTCACTTGGCGCTGGCCAGCACTTTGTCGGCCGGAGACCATCTGTTGATAACCGATGCTGTCTATCCACCGGTGAAACAATTGTGTCAAAACGTGCTGTCACGCGCAGGGATCGAATTCACGTTTTACGACCCTCTGGATTTGAAAGCCTTGGCCTCTCTCTTTCGACCCACGACACGAATCGTATATGCCGAGTCGCCAGCCTCTCACACGCTTGAAATCCAGGACTTGCCTGCTTTGTGCAACTTGGCCCACCAACATGGCGCACGCGTGATTGTGGATAACACCTGGTCTACCCCCCTGTTCCACAAGCCGTTTCAACTGGGCGCGGACATCGTCGTGCACGCGGGCTCCAAATACATTGTTGGCCACTCGGACGCCATGATGGGCGTCGTACTCAGTCAGCCGGCGCTGTCAAAACAGGTCCGAAGTTATTGGTCAGACACCGGAAGCTGCATCGGACCCGATGATGCGGCATTGGCTTTGCGAGGTTTACGGACCTTGGAAGTCAGACTGCGACGGCACCAGGCCAATGCACACCGCATCGCACAATGGCTGGAACTACGGCCGGAAGTCGAGCGGGTGTTTTATCCTGCTCTGCCGTCGCACCCCCAACACGCGCTTTGGCAACGCGATTTCAGTGGCGCTTCAGGCTTACTGACTTTTGTGCCGAAAACCAGTCACAAACACCAAGTGGATGCTTTTGCGGACGCCTTGAAACTCTTTGGTATTGGGGCCAGTTGGGGTGGGTTTGAAAGCTTGGTCCTCACAGCATTGCCCCAACGCAAGGTGAGCGCTTTGCCCTGGGCGTCCGGCCAATATGCGCTTCGCCTGCACATCGGCTTGGAGCATGTCGACGATTTGATTGAGGATCTAACGCAAGCCTTTGAGGCCTGGCGACTGGCCGGCTCCACTTAATTTTTGAAATTCGAAAGCGATGCAATGAGCTCATTCAAGGTTCATAACCCGGCCAATATTTTGGAGCCCCAAGGGCCCTACTCCCATGCGATCGAGATCCCGCCTAATTCGCGCATTTTGTTTGTATCTGGGCAAACCGCCGGTCTGCCCGATGGCCTTATTCCTGAGACCATCGAAGAACAAAGCCTGATAGTATGGAATCGCATCGTGAGTATTTTGCAGTCTGCAGATATGGACATCTCGGATGTGGTGAAGGTCAACACTTTTTTGCGTCGACGCGCCGATGCGCCTGCCTATTCAAAAGTCAGGGCCCAATTTTTAGGTTCTCACCGGCCGGCCGCTTTGGGTCTGGTGGTCAGTGAAATGTTCCGCGCCGAGTATTTGGTCGAAGTTGAAGTCGTAGCAGCCCAATCCGTTTGAAAAAACCTGGAGTCCCTGATGTCAATTCCACGCCGTCTTTTTCTATCCAGCACTTTATTGAGCATGACTGCTCTGCAAGCGCAGGAGGCATACCCCAATCGACCGATTCGATTGATCGTCCCGTTTGCCCCCGGTGGGTCCGCCGACGCCATGGGCAGGTTGATCTCCGAGCGGTTTTCCGCTGGCTTGGGTCAACCCGTGGTGGTGGAAATAAAAGCCGGAGCCGGTGGCGTGATCGGCTCCGAGATCGTGGCGAAAGCCCTGCCAGATGGATACACCCTATTACTAGGAATCGCAGCAACCCACGCGATACAGACGGCACTCGGGCAAAAACTGCCTTACGACGTGGTCAAAGATTTCACACCGATAGGACAGATTAGCACCGGCGTCATAGCGGTTTCGGTCCCCATGTCCATGCCGGTCAACAACTTGAAAGAGTTCATCGAATACGCTAAAGCCAACCCCGGCAAGGTCAGTTATGGGACCGGTGGCCACGCCTCCGGCGGACATTTGGTGGGCGAAGGTTTAAGCGCATTGGCAAACATCAAAATGACGCATATTCCCTACAAAGGAGGAGCGCCTGCGTTCAACGATTTGGTGGGTGGGCAATTGCAAGCCGTCATGACCGACACCACCACCACGGGGTCTTTTCATCGACTTGGCAAAATCCGCGTGATTGCTGTAGCCGGACCCCGACGCAGCCCGGCTTTTCCCGATGTCCCCACTACCACCGAACAAGGGGTTCCATTTGAGCCCGGTAGTTGGTTTGCTTTGTTCGCCCCTGCCGGCGCTTCTCCGGCTTTGGTCAAGCAACTTAATACGGAGCTCAACAAAATGCTCGGTAACAAAGACGTCCAAGATCGTATGCAGGTCATGGGCATCATCCCCACGCCTGGTGAACCCGATGCATTTCGCAAAACCCAGCAGCGCGACATTGAAGTCTGGACCCGAGTGGTCAAAACATCGGGCCTCAAAGTCGACTCATGAACAGCCCAAACATTCGCCTTGAACGCGCTCAACAAGTGAATAATTTTTTAGCGGGGCTGCGAACGCTACAACACAAGCATCCCGACGACTCGCCTGAATTTGCCGCAGCTGTCAGCCAGCATTTACAAGAATTGGCCGCGCGTGTGCATCTTTGGCAACCGGCAGATTTCCCAATCAATGCAGGGCATTTATGGGGCGTTTACCAACTCCACGAAGAGACCGATGGCAGTTTGGCTTTGTATGCTTCAGCGGCACTTGCAGGACATGCACAACCCCCGCATAACCACACCACTTGGGCGTGCATTGCCGGAGTTATGGGGCTCGAACGAAACAGATACTACCGCGCCCTAGCCGGAGGTTTGCATCCCGGTCCGGCCCAGTTGGCACTAGACGCGGTACAAGACCTTCAGGCCGGCGATGTCTGTTTCCTGGGACCAAAAGACATTCATGACATTGAAATCATGTCCGCCGGATCTGCCATGCATTTGCATTTGTATGGCAAAGGGCTGCCACATTTGACCCATCGACTGCGATACGACCTGGCAAACCAGCACTGCGAGTATTTCCCCGCTTTCACCGGAATTTTTATTTTTGATCTCACGCCATGAAACCCACCCACGACGGTTTTGTAAAAACCTCCCAACTCCAACTTCACTACGAGCAATGGCGCTCTGACGGACCCACAGTGGTTTGTTTGCATGGCACCTCACTAAACGGCAAGGTATGGTCCTGGCTGGCTGACTCTTTGCACCCCGAATTCAATCTCATCGGGCTCGATCAACGTGGCCATGGTGATTCAGGTGTGGCGCCAGCCGGTCAATATACGGTTGATCACTATTGCCAGGATTTGGTCGAATTCATGGATGCCAAGGCATGGCCTCAGGTCAGTTTTGTCGGCTCCTCTTTAGGCACTCGCGTGGCTTTGCAATATGCCTCTTTGCATCCGAGCCGAGTCGATCGATTGGTCTTTTTGGATCTCAGTTTCGAAATGCCCAAACACGCGTCTGACGAAATGATTCATGTGCACCGCACCCGGCCTCGCACCTTTGCAGACATAGAGGAGGCTATGACCTTTTCCCGCACCATGCCCCAGCGCTTGCGGTTTGATGAAGCCACGCACCGGCGCACCTTGGAAGGAGATTTAGCTTTAAATGCACAAGGCCGACTGGAATGGCGTTATGACCGCGAAGCGGCGATTGAAACGCTTTCGGTGGCTGCACGGGATATGTGGCATCACGTCCGCGCGGTGAAATGTCCTACCGTGGTGTTAAGAGGTGAACTCTCCAATGTGCTGACAGCACAAACATCACAGCGGCTCAATGAAGAGTTTCAACAGGGCCGTGTCCTGACCATTCCAGGTGCAGGTCATTCCATCTGGGGCGACAATCCCGGGGCCACGCAACGGGCTATTCAAACTTTTTTGCGAACAGCCGATTTCGACAAAACTCAAGCCGCCATTTTGCAAAAGAGTTAAAAATTCACGCCCTTGAAGATGTCACTTGACACCGGTTGTCGGGTGGATTGTTGACCCTCCTAATAAGCCCAACGAGGGCTGCAACTGAGCAGCGTAACTGGCCACCCCCTCAGCGCCGTGTCAGACAATACCGTCAATAGCCACCCATGCCAGCCCCCATCTCCCCGCCCGCCCCCTCTCACCTGCTCTTGCCTTTTGCGGCCAGTGCCGACGACGACTGGCTGCGGGCCATGCAGGCCCTGCCCGCCGAGCAAACGCGGCATGTGGCGCGGCTGTTGCGGGGCATGCGGCCGCTGGCGGCGGACGATGCGGGGGCAAACGCACTCTCGCCCCCGCATGAGCGGGTGCTGGCGCGGCTTGAAGGTTTGGCAGGGGATGAATTACAAGACGGATTGATTCCCTGGGCGGCCTGGGAGCGGGCACAAAGTGACGAGCCGGCCATCAGCACCGAAGCCTGGGCCTGGGTAACACCGTGCCACTGGGCCATGGGCCGCGAGCACGCCACGCTGACGGACCCGGCGGCGCTGGGTTTGAGCGAAGCCGATTCGCGCGCGCTGATGGCGGCGATGCAGGTTTACTTCAACGAGGACGGCATCACGCTGCATTACGCCGCGCCGCAGCGCTGGCTGGCGGCGGGCGAGTTGTTTCGCGGGCTGCCCACGGCCTCGCTTGACCGGGCGCTTGGCCGCAGCGTAGACCCTTGGCTGCCGGCCAGCAAGCACAGTGGTGCCTCAGGTGCATTCGCGGCGGGCAAAAAGCTGCGGCGCCTGCAAAACGAAATGCAGATGCTGATGTACACACACCCGATCAATGAGGCGCGCAGTGCGCAGCGGCAGTTGCCGGTTAATTCGATCTGGTTCAGCGGCACCGGAAATTTATCTGCGGGCTTCAAGCCGCACAACGCCACCCCGCAGGTGCACGCGCCGCGCATGCTGGCCGAAGCAGCGCTGCGTGGTGACTGGCCGGCTTATGCTGAAGGCTGGGCTGCCGTTGATACGCTGGCGCAAGCGATGTTGCTGCGGCAAGATGCCGGCGAGCGGCTGCAACTTACGCTGTGCGGCGAGCGCCGGGCCCAGACTTTTGAAAGTGCACCGACCAGCTGGCGCACACGTCTTGTGCGACTGTTTCCACCCAAGCCCCTGCTGGGCTTACTTGAGAGCTTATGAAAATCACCGTCAGAGACGCGCCTCCGCGCAGTGTTTGGGCCTTGCAGCAAGCCGGTGTGCACCCGCTGCTGGCGCAGTTGTTTGCCGCGCGCGGCGTGCTCGGCCCTGAGGAGCTGGACGACGGCCTGGCGCGTTTGCTGCCGCCTTCAGCCTTGCATGGCGCAGCTGATGCCGCCGTGTTGCTGGCCGACACCATGGCGGCGGGCCGCAAGATCTGCATCGTGGCCGACTACGACTGCGATGGCGCCACGGCCTGCGCGGTGGGCCTACGCGGGCTCAAGCTGCTGGGCGCACCACTCCACTTTTCAGCGGTCACCTACCTGGTGCCCGACCGAGTGGTCGATGGCTACGGCCTGACGGCCAGCATTGCAGAGCGCGTGAAGGCCGCCGGCGCCGACTTGCTGGTGACGGTAGACAACGGTATTGCCAGCCTGGAGGGCGTGGCGCGTGCCAAGGCGCTGGGCATGCAGGTGCTGGTGACAGACCACCATTTGCCGGCCGTGCTGGCGGGCGCCATTGTGCTGCCCGATGCCGATGTGATCGTCAACCCGAACCAGCCGGCCTGCACCTTTGAAAGCAAGGCCTTGGCTGGTGTGGGCGTGATGTTTTATGTGCTGCTGGCGCTGCGCGCCGAGCTGCGCAATCGAGGCGTGTTTGACGCGGCCAACCAGCCCAAGTTAGATGCGCTGCTGCCGCTGGTGGCGCTGGGCACGGTGGCCGACGTGGCCAAGCTGGACGCCAACAATCGCCGCCTGGTGTCGCAGGGGCTTAAGCGCATACGCGCAGGCGGCGCGCAGGCCGGGCTGGCGGCTTTGTTTGTTGCCGCTGCGCGCCAGGCCGATGTGGCCACGGCTTTTGACTTTGGCTTTGCACTGGGCCCACGCATCAATGCGGCGGGCCGGCTGTCTGATATGACGCTGGGCATTGAATGCCTGCTGACCGACGACCCCGCGCGCGGCGACGAGCTCGCCCGCACGCTGGACGGCATCAACCGCGAGCGGCGCACCATCGAGGCCGACATGCGCGAGCAGGCCGAGCTGGCCGCCGACGCGATGATTGACGAAGACGAAGAGCCGCCGCCGGCGGTGGCGATTTTTGACCCGGATTTTCATGAGGGCGTGGTGGGCATCGTGGCCTCGCGCATCAAAGACAAGCTGCACCGGCCGGCCTTTGTATTTGCGGCCAGCAGCGCGCTAGGCAAAGAGCATGAGCTCAAGGGCTCGGGCCGTTCGATCCCCGGCTTTCATTTGCGTGACGCGCTGGACCTGGTGGCCAAGCGACACCCTGGCGTGTTGCTGCGCTTTGGCGGCCACGCCATGGCAGCTGGTTGCACTGTGGCCGAAGAGCACTTTGACACCTTTGAACAAGCGCTGCAACAAGTAGCCCACGAATGGCTGGACGCCGCCACGCTGACGCGTCGCCTGGCCACCGACGGCCCGCTGGCGCCCGAGTACCGACGCATTGACGTGGTCGACACGCTGCACAAAGAGGTCTGGGGCCAGGGCTTTGCGGCGCCCACTTTCAGTGAAGAGCTGGAGGTGGTGTCGCAGCGGCTGGTGGGTGAAAAGCACTTGGCGCTCAAGCTCAAACACCAGGGCCAGCCGGTGGACGGCATCTGGTTTGGCCGCACTGAGTCACTGCCGGCCAGAGTGCGCCTGGCCTTCCGGCTGGACGCCGACGAATGGCAGGGCGTGCGGCGCGTGCGCTTTCTGGTCGAAGGGGCGGAGCTTTAAAAATACACAGATTGGGCTTACGGCCTAAAATCAACTGCGTGACCCCCCAAAACATTCTTAATGCAGACCTGCATTGCCACTCGGTCGTCTCTGACGGCACCCTGACCCCGGAAGCTCTGGCCGAGCGCGCCCAAGTCAACGGCGTGGAGTTGTGGGCACTGACGGACCATGACGAAATCGGCGGCCAGCAGCGCGCTGCCGCTGCCGCCAAAGCCCGTGGCATGCATTACCTGACGGGTACCGAAATTTCTGTCACCTTTGCCGGCGAGACGGTGCACATCGTTGGCTTGGGTTTTGACGCCGACAACGCCGAGCTGCGCCAGGGCCTGTACAACACCCGCAACGGCCGGCGCGAACGTGCGCAAGAAATGTCGGATGGCCTGGCCAAGGTCGGCATTCGTGGTGCTTACGAAGGCGCACTGAAGTTTGTCGGTAACCCCGAACTCATCTCGCGCACGCACTTTGCCCGCTTTCTGGTGGAGTCAGGGGTGTGCAAAGAAACGGCGGATGTCTTTCGCAAATACCTCACCGAAGGCAAGCCCGGCTTCGTGCCGCACCGCTGGGCCACGCTGCAAAACGCAGTGGGTTGGATCACGCGCGCCCAGGGCGTAGCGGTGATTGCGCACCCGGCGCGCTACAAGTTCACGCCCAACGAAGAGTACGCGTTGTTCACCGAGTTCAAAAACCACGGCGGCCAGGCGGTCGAGGTGGTGACCGGCAGTCACAGTGCACAAGAGTATGTGCAATACGCTGAGACGGCGATTGAGTTTGGCCTGGCGGCTTCGCGCGGCAGTGATTTTCACAGCCCCGACGAGAGTCACACAGACCTGGGCACCCTGCCCTTTTTGCCCGGCACGCTCAAGCCCGTGTGGGAACTGTTGGCTGATCGTATCCAGTGAGTTCGAGCCCGGCACGGCCGTCGGTGCTGACCGGCATTGCATTGGTGGTCACGGCGATGGCGTGCTTTGCGACGCTGGACACCACCGCCAAACTGGTCAGCGCCAGCGTGCCGCTGCTGATGGGCATCTGGTTTAGGTACTGCTTTCAGGCCCTTATGACCACGCTGGTCGTGGTGCCGCGTTTCGGCGTGGCGGTGCTCAAGACGCAGCACCCCCGGTTCCAGATATTGCGCGGCTTGCTGCTGCTCATCAGCAGTTTTTTTGCTTTTAGCAGCCTGTTATACCTGCCGGTGGCCGACTTCACCGCCATTGGCTCGCTGGTGCCGCTGATCATCACGCTGCTGGCGGCGCGCATGCTGGGCGAGCAAGTGTCCAAGCGGCGCTGGGTGTTGGTGCTGGGCGGTTTTGCCGGGGCCATGTTGATCATCCGCCCGGGCGGCGCTAACTTTATTTGGCCCATGCTGCTGCCGCTTGGCGCCGTTGTCACCTACTCCTGGTTTCAGCTGCTGACCAGCCACATGGTCAAGACAGAAAACCCCCTGACCATGCATCTTTACACCGGTTGGGTAGGCACACTGGTTCCGTCTTTGATGCTGCCTTTTGTGTGGGTTAATC
>Ga0214921_10003177_pt1 | contig 25452 bp, 19 predicted proteins | sample LL1505_MetaG_FD_177992 | JGI IMG/M metagenome (GOLD analysis project Ga0214921, IMG submission 177992) | Freshwater microbial communities from Lake Lanier, Atlanta, Georgia, United States - LL-1505 | ecosystem: Environmental > Aquatic > Freshwater > Lake | place: USA: Georgia | collected...
CATCGTCGGAACGCTCGGCCCGCTCGGCACCGGCGCCTACCAAACCAACGGCGTGCTCCTCAACCTCCCCGCCGCCAGCCTGCGCACCGAGTTCGCCCATTACGGCCTGCGCAACCCGTGGCGCATCAGTTTCGACCGTCCCACCGGTCGCCTCTTCATTGCCGACGTCGGCCAAAACGCGCGCGAGGAGATCAACCTCGTCACCTCCCTCGGTCGCAGCTACGGCTGGCCCTTCCGCGAGGGCGCCATCGCCTTTTCCAGCGCGCCCTCGCCCGTGCCGGCAGCCGCCACCTACCCGCGCCAGGAACCCATCCACGACTACGACCGCACCATCGGCAGCAGCATCACCGGCGGCATCGTCTACCGCGGCACGCGTCTGACCGAATTGTTCGAGGATTACGTCTTCGCCGACTACGGTTCGGGACGCGTCTTCGCCCTTCGCCCGAGCGGCGGCACCTGGACGCGCCGCACCCTCGTCAACAGCGGCGCGTCCATCGCCGGCATCGGTCCCGATCCGCGCAACGGCGACAGCCTCTTCGCCAATATCAACACCGGCGTCGTGCAACGCCTTGCGCGCAGCGGCACCACCGGCACCGCCCCGCCCGCCACGCTCTCCGCCACCGGCGCCTTCTCCAGCCTCGCCACCCTCGCCCCCGCCGCCGGCGTCGTGCCCTATGACATCAACCATCCCTTCTGGTCCGACCACGCCTTGAAACGCCGGTGGTTCGCCCCGCCCCGGTCCGTCGCGAGCGTCGCCACCGCCACCTACGCCGCCGAGGGCGCGTGGACCTTCCCCACCGGCACGGTCTGGGTGAAACACTTCGACTTGGAAACCACCAGAGGCGACCCCGCCACCGCCCGCCGCCTCGAGACGCGCTTCATCGTCAAGACCGACACCGGCGCCTACGGCCTCACCTACCGCTGGCGCGCCGACCAGAGCGACGCCGACCTCGTGCCCGAAGAAGGGGCCGACGTGGACTACAGCGTGGTCGTGAACGGACTCTCACAAACCCAGCGCTGGCGTTTCCCGAGTCGCAACGAATGCCGCACCTGCCACACCCCCGCCGCCGGCCACGCCCTCAGTTTCAACACCCGCCAGCTCAATCGCCCCCGCACCTACGGATCGCTCTCCGACAACCAGCTCAACCACCTCGCCTCCGCCGGTTACCTCGCGAGTTCCACCCGGCCCACCCGCGACGCCGTCGCCGCCCTGCCCGCCCACGCCGCGCTCACCGACACGACCCAGAGCCTCGAACACCGCGTGCGCAGCTACCTCGCGGTCAACTGCGTCTCCTGCCACGTCCCCGGCGGGGCCGCGCTGGGCAACTTCGACGTCACCGGCGCCCTTTCCACCGCCGCCACCGGCCTGCGGACCGCCGCGCTGGTCAACAACGCCGGCGACTCCACAAATCGCCTCTTCGCCCCCGCCGACGCCGCCCGCTCGATGATCCTCAAACGCATCCTTGGCGACGGCGTGCCACGCATGCCCCCGCTCGCCACCAACGAAATCGACCGCAGCGCGGAGACCCTCCTGCGCGCCTACATCGCGGAACTCGCCGCCCGCCCCACCTTCGCCGAGTGGCAGACCGCGAACTTCGCGTCCGCCGGCGCGCCCGCCGCCGCCGCGACAGCCGACCCCGACGGCGACGGCGCGAGCAACCGCCTCGAATACCTCGCCGGCAGCCCGCCCAACACCGCCGGCGCGGATCCCCTCGCGGTGGCGCTCTCGGTCGAAGCCGGCGACTTCGTCCTGGATTTCCGCCACCCCGCCGGACGCGACGCGATCATCGAGACGAGCACCGATCTTTCCGCCTGGACGCGCTGGTCGGCCCCGGGTAACACCGCGCCGCTCTGGCCCGCCGCCGATCTGATGCGCGAACTTCGCGCCCCACAGGACGCGCCCCGGCGCTTTTTCCGCGTTCGGCTGGAGGAACGCTGAAAACCGCTGATCGCCGAAAAGCCGTCCCGCCCGAATTAGGCGCCGCCGCCAGCGGCCTCGCTCTTGGGCTTAAAAGCCTGACGGAAGGTGGCGCCGAGGTAGTCGCGGTTCATGCGGGCGATGAAGTCATGGCTAATGAGCTTCGGGCAGGCGGCGGAGCACTCGTATTGGTTGGTGCAGTTGCCGAAGCCGAGCTCGTCCATCTTCGCGACCATGTTGAGCACGCGACTATCGCGCTCCGCTTGGCCCTGCGGGAGGAGGCCGAGGTGCCCGACCTTGGCCGAAACAAAGAGCATGGCGGAGGCGTTTTTGCAGGCTGCCACGCAGGCGCCACAGCCGATGCACTGGGCGGCGTCCATGGCGAGGTCGGCGGCGTCCTTCGGCACGGGGATGGCGTTGGCGTCGGGCGCAGAGCCGGGGCGAACAGTAATGAAACCGCCGACCTGCTGGATGGCGTCGAAGGCAGAGCGGTCGGTAATGAGGTCGCGGACGACCGGGAAGGGTTTGGCGCGGTAAGGCTCCACCACGATAACATCGCCGTCGTTGAACGAGCGCATATAGGTCTGGCAGCTAGCGATGCCACGGTGAGGGCCGTGGGGCTTGCCGTTGATGACGAGCGAGCAAGTCCCGCAGATGCCCTCACGGCAGTCGTGGGCGAAGGCGATGGGCTCCTCTCCCTTCGCCTCAAGGCCGTCGTTCACCACATCAAGCATCTCGAGGAAGGACATGTTCGGGTTGAGGTCCTTGGCGGGATACTCGACGAACTTGCCGGGCTGGTTCGGGCCGGCCTGGCGCCAGACGCGAAGGGTGATGCTGATCGGCGTGGTGGAAGGGGCGGTGTGGGCGGTGGCGACCATGGCGGAGAGGATAAAAGTAGCGGGTGGTGAGTAGCGGGTAGCGAGTAGGTCTGAAACGGAGCGGGCAGGCTGGTGGTGATTCGCGAGATGCTCGCTACTCACTACCCACTACTCGCTACTTCGATTATTTATAGGAGCGGACGCTCATCTTGACCGTTTCGTAGTTGAGGGGCTCGACGTTGCGGAGGGGTTCATTGCCTTCGCCTTGGAACTCCCAGGCGGCGACGTGGGCGAACTTCTCGTCGTCGCGTTTGCACTCGCCGTCGGGATGTTGGTGTTCCTCGCGGAAGTGACCACCGCAGCTCTCTTCGCGTGTGAGGGCGTCACGGCACATGAGTTCGCCGAGCTCGATGAAATCGGCCACGCGGCCGGCTTTTTCGAGGGCTTGGTTAAGCGACTCGGCGGAGCCTGGAATGTTCACGTTGCTCCAGAACTCTTTCTTAAGGGCTTGGATCTCGGCGATGGCGCGGGTGAGACCTTCCTTGGTGCGCGACATACCGCAGTAGTCCCACATGATCTTACCAAGGCGCTTGTGGTAGTGGGCGACGGGCTCCTTGCCCTTGATCGAGAGCAGCTTCGCGACGAGGTCGGCGACATTCTTCTCGGCGGCGGCAAAAGCGGCGTGGTCGGTCGAGGGGCGGCTGCCGGATTTCTGGCCGGCGAGGTAATCGCCGATGGTGTAAGGAACGACGAAGAAGCCGTCGGCGAGGCCCTGCATAAGGGCGGAGGCGCCAAGGCGGTTGGCGCCATGGTCGGAGAAGTTGGCCTCGCCAAGCACGAAGAGGCCGGGGACGTTGCTCATGAGGTTATAATCCACCCAGAGGCCGCCCATGGTGTAGTGGACGGCGGGGTAGATGCGCATGGGCTGCTTGTAGGCGCTCTCGTCGGTGATCTCCTTGTAAATATCAAAGAGGTTGCCGTAGCGCTCGGCGACGGCGGCCTCGCCGAGTTCGAGGATTTTCGCAGGCGAGGCGTCGTGCAGGTTGGCGCGGGCGGCGGCCTGTTTGCCGTAGCGCTGGATGGCATCGGCGAAGTCGAGGTAGACGCCGAGACCGGTCTCGCCGACGCCGCGGCCCTCGTCGCACATGCGTTTGGCGGCGCGGGAAGCGACGTCGCGGGGGGCGAGGTTGCCGAAACTGGGGTAGATGCGCTCGAGGAAGTAGTCGCGGTCGGCCTCGGCGATCGCGGCGGGGGCCTTTTTCACGTCCTCCTTTTTCTTCGGCACCCAGATGCGACCGTCGTTGCGCAACGACTCCGACATGAGCGTGAGCTTGGACTGGTAATCGCCGGAGACGGGGATGCAGGTCGGGTGGATCTGCGTGAAGCAGGGGTTGGCGAAACACGCGCCGCGTTTGTAGGCGCGCCAGATGGCAGTGGTGTTGGAGCCGCGGGCGTAAGTGGAGAGGTTGAAGACGTTGCCGTAGCCGCCGGTGGCGAGGATGACGGCATCGGCGGCGAGGCGGGCGAGTTTGCCGGTCTTCAGGTCGCGGGCGATGATGCCCTTGGCATGGCCGTCCACGACTACGAGGTCGTTCATCTCGTGCTGGGTGACGAGTTTAACCGTGCCCTGGCCGACGCAGCGAGAGAGCGAGGAGTAGGCGCCGAGCAGGAGTTGCTGGCCGGTCTGGCCGCGGGCGTAAAAGGTGCGGGATACCTGAGCGCCGCCAAAGGAGCGATTGGCCAGGAGGCCGCCGTATTCGCGGGCGAAAGGCACGCCAAGGGCAGCGCACTGATCGATGATGTTGACCGACACCTCGGCGAGGCGGTGGACGTTGGCCTCGCGGGCGCGGTAGTCGCCGCCCTTGATGGTGTCGTAGAAAAGCCGATACACGCTGTCGCCGTCGTTCTGGTAGTTCTTGGCGGCGTTGATGCCGCCCTGGGCGGCGATGGAGTGGGCGCGGCGGGGCGAGTCGTGGAAGACCACGCAGGTCACTTGATAACCGAGATCAGCCAGCGAAGCGGCGGCGGAGGCGCCGGCGAGGCCCGCACCAACCACGACAACGTGGTATTTTCGCTTGTTGGCCGGATTGACCAATTTGATGTCGATCTTGTGCTTACGCCACTTGTCGGCGAGCGGGCCGGAGGGGATCTTGGAGTCGAGGGTGGCCATGTCCGAAAAAGGGTTGGGGTTAGAAGGGCTAGGTTAGACTTAGCTCAACGGGCGAGACCCGACTCGCAAGACGAGCAAGAAGTGCTAGCGGACCGCTCAGCTGCGGCGGTGCCGGGCGCGGGTCGCAAAAGGCCCGTCAGGATGGAACCAGGGATAGCGAGGTTGCCGAGGAAGTAACCGAGGGCCAAGAGGGCGACGACTTTGCGGAGGCAGCAGGACCACTTGGCGTTGCGCAGTCCCAGAGTCTGGAACATCGACTCAACGCCGTGCAGAAGGTGGACCGAGAGCAGGCCGGTCGCGAGAATGTAGAACCCGGCGATCCAAGAGGAGTTGAATCCGATGAAAATCATGCTGTAGACGTCATGGACCACGGCGCCCTTCGCGGCGAGGGGCAGGCCAAATTCACGCGCGTCCTCGGTCATGATCCACTCAGGGAGGGAGGCCTTAAAGTTAGCCGGATCGGTCAATCCGACGGTAAAATGCAGCAAATGATAAACGATAAAAGCCAACACCACTAAGCCACTCATGCGCATATAACGGGAGGCCCAGGCGGCGGCGAGCCAGCGGTGCACGCCGTAGTCTTGGGGGCCGCGGGCCGCGCGGCTTTCGAGACTCAGCGCGACCGCCGCCCAGACATGCACGGCAACCGCAGCAAGCAGGAAGAGGCGAACCGCCCACAAGGCCGGCCCCAGGCTTTGCAGGAAATGGGCGTAGCCGTTGATTTGGTCAGGGTGACCGAAAATCTGGAGGTTGCCCACAAGGTGCCCGAAGGCAAAACCGGTCAGGATGAGGCCGGAGACCGCCATCAGGACTTTACGGCCGATCGAGGATTGGAAAAGATTGGCAAGGAGACTCATCGCAAGGGGCGGGTAAAAACGGTGTGTTGAATCGCGGGAAAAAACGAACGCGAACATGGACTTAACGGCTCACTCCAGCGCTTGTAAAGGGTGGCGGACGAACAGGACTGGCGCTAACTATGGCTATTAGGTGAACTGAGGCACACCCTCAGGCGGGAAAATGACCACCTAGGCGCAAAACCATAGGCCTCGGCCTAGTTGGACGCCAGAGGCAGGGAAACCTGAAAAACCGTCCAATCCGCAACCGATTCTAGTAAAAGGATTTCTCCTTCATGAGCCCGCACAATTTCGCGGGCGAGTGCTAGGCCCAGGCCAGTGCCAGAGGCTCGGTCGGCCCGAACCGTCGCGCCGCGATAAAAACGTTCGAAGACCTGCGCACGGTCAGCGGCGGCGATGCCCGCACCAGTGTTGCCCACCTCGATCAGGACCCAAGCTTCGATCACCCGCACGACCAACTCGATGCGCCCGTCCGGACGATTGTATTTGAGGGCATTGGTCGCGAGATTCTGGAAGGCCTGCTCCAGCAAATCAGCGTCAGCCGCCACCCAAGCGTCCGCGTCGACCTGAAACCCGACCACGACCTCTGGGGCGCGAGCGCGCAGGTCTTCCACCACATTTCGCAGCAATGCAGTCAGGGCTAAGGGCGCACGATGCAGCGACAGGCGACCAGCATCGGCGAGAGAGAGGATCAACAATTTGTGCACGATGGCCTTCAGCCGTTGCACGTCCTCAAGCATACTCGCGCAGGCCGCTTGGGTGGACGAACCGGGCGGGGCGGCTTCGATGGTTTGCTCCAGCGCGCCCTGCAGCAGGCTCAGCGGGGTCTTTAACTCGTGCGAAGCATCAGCGCTGAAACGCGTGGCTTGGTGAAATGAACGCTCGAGCCGGTTGAGCATGGCGTTGAACCCCGCCGCCAGACGCTGAAAATCGGGATCATCGACCGGCGCCGCAATCCGCTGGTCGAGCCCGCGCGCGGTGATCGCCTCCACCGCCTCAGTCAAACGCTCCACAGGTCGAAGCGCGCTGCGCGCTAGCCACCAAGCCCCGCCGACTACGAGCAACCAAGCCCCTGCCATAGTCACAGCAAAAGCGGCGCCTAGGCGGGCTAACCCAGCATCAAATTCAGCCAGATCTGCGCCTAGGGCTAGGGTGACATACGGGTTGCCCATCAGCCCGATCCGCCAAGCGCGGCCCTCCGCCTTGACGGTGAAAAATCGCGGCACAAGCAACGGCAGGGCAGGGTTCTCGCGAGAGATGGGTCGATCGCGGCGCGGAAGAGGTGGCGTGTCTGGCACAGCGAAGACGTTATTTAAATGCGGAAACCGCTCCGGCGCCAAGCCTGCCGGCCAAGCCGCGGAACGGTAGACTACGCGGTCCGCACCCCGCGCCCAGATGACATAGCCCGGGGCTCGTTCCTCGCCAGCCACGAAGCCGAGGGCATTTTCCAGACGCGCCCAGTGGCTCGGACCAACCACACGCTCGAGATTGGCCTGACCAAGGTTGCGAATTTCGCGATCGAGCCGATCGAGCGCAAAGTCGCGGGTAAGTCGCCAGAAAACGGCGCCCGAAACCAGCAACAGAACGGTCGAGACCAGACCAGCAAGCAAAGCGAAACGGAAGCGGAAGGACGATGCGTTCATCCGGAGGCGGACGGGGCTGATTCGGCGCAGATGCGATAGCCCACCCCGCGCACGGTATCGATTAGGGTCTGATCAGTATCGCCGAGTTTCTTGCGCAAGTGCTGCACGTAGACGTCCACTAAATTGGTGCCGGGATCGAAGTGGTAGTTCCAGACCTGCTCGCAAATCTGGGCGCGGGTGAACGTGCGGCCCGGCGAACGCAGGAGGTAGGCAAGCAAGGCAAACTCCCGCGCGGTCAACTCGACCACCACGCCCGCCCGCCGCACCTCGCGAGTCAGCAGATTCACGCTGAGATCGCCCGCCGCCAGCACGCCAGCGGGCGCTCCGATGGTGCGTCGCAACACCGCCTGCAGACGCGCGGCAAGTTCCTCGACGTAGAAAGGTTTAGTGAGGTAGTCGTCAGCCCCGAGCCCTAAGCCATCCAATCGCTCGTTGAGCGCGCTGCGAGCGGTGACCAAAATCACCGGAACTGTCGCCCGACTTTCACGTAGTTGGCGCAAAATACTCAGCCCATCCCGACCCGGCACCATGATGTCGAGCACGAGAGCGTCGTAGACCCGCGTCGTGGCCAGCAACAGGCCGTCGTCGCCGTTGTCGCACTGGTCGACCACAAAGCCGCGTGCCTCGAGCCCCTTGCGAACGAGGCCGGAGAGTTTTCCGTCGTCTTCCACGAGCAGGACTTTCACCCCTCCATCCGCGAATCGGAAGGGCCACGGGTCAAGCGATGAAAGATGAAGATCTTTTAACGAAAAAAATCGGGCGGCCTTCATGTTCATCAGGTTTACTCGCACCATGTCCCCCACCCCACGCACCGCACTAGTCATGGCAACTCTGTTGGCCGCGCTCGCCACGACTTCCCCGCTGCGCGCCCACTTGCTCCAGGATCATGACGATGCCGGTGTGCTCATCGCCGGCTACGACGCGCGCATCGAGCCGCCCCGCTTGCTCGCCGCGACCCCGAGCCCTGCAGCCCGCCAAACCAAGCCCACCGCCAAAACCCCATCGCAAGCCCAGACCTTCGCGCCTTTTGCGCCGAAGGTCGCCACCCGCTGGGACAAGGAATTTTTCTACGTCGAGTCGGATGGCCTACCCGACCACCGGTTGATGGTCGGTATCACCGCTTGGCAACAACAGGTGCCGCTACCGCAAGCCTACCTCGGCGAAAACGCCTGGCGCTTCCCACTCCAACCCAGTCCCGCCGCTCAACCACTTTCGGCCAAGGACCATTTTTTCCGCGGTGCTATCGCCATCGCCGCAAATGGCGTGCCGATCTTCAACCCGATCAAAAACGACGGCCGCACCGATACTTTCCTCGCCGGCGAACTCGATGAATTCGGCGGCCACGCCGGTCGCGCCGATGATTACCATTACCACCTAGCTCCGCTCCATTTGCAGGAGCAGGTGGGCGCTGGACTGCCACTGGCCTACGCGCTCGACGGCTACCCCCTCTACGGCCTTGCCGAGCCGGACGGCAAGCCGGCAACCGGCCTCGATGCCTTGAATGGCCACACCACCAACGCGCTCGGTTACCACTACCACGCCTCCAAAACCTACCCCTACTTAAACGGCGGCTTCCATGGCGAGGTAACCGAACGTGAAGGCCAGGTAGACCCGCAGCCCCGCGCCAAGTCAGTCCGCCCCGCGCAAAAACCCCTACGGGGCGCAACCATCACCGACTTCACCCGGACCTCAACGGGAAGCTTCAAACTAGGATACCGACTCAATAGCCAAACCCACGCCGTGCGCTACGCAATCAAACCCGACGGTTCGGTCCACTTCGAGTCGGATTTAGACAGCGCTGCCGGCCCACCAACCTCCGACCCGACCCCGCCCCGCGAACCTCCGCCGGCCGACCGGCCCACCCAAGCGCGGCAACCCTGGTTCAAAGTCCATGCCAAGGAAATGGACGCCAATCATGACGGCACGCTAACCCGAGAGGAGTTGGCCGCAGAAACGAAGAAGGTCTTCGCCGGCTACGACCACGACGGCGACCGCCGGCTAACCACCGCGGAATACGCTGGTTCCGGCCCCGGCGTGCGCTCTGCGATGGGCGGCTTTCTCCGCCAACACGCGAAGGAAATCGATGCCGACGGCGACGGTGTGATCCTGCCCGCTGAACTCGAAGCCACCGCCGAGCGGATGTTTACCAAAACCGATACCAACCACGACGATTGCCTAGCCCCGGACGAACTAATCCTCCCGCCCGGCTACCAAGCGACACCTCCTAGCCCAGAAAACCGCCCGCCGCGTCCATGAAGTCGCTTCGCCTTTTAGCCTTACTCGCCCCCCTCGCCGGCTTTGCCGCGCCGCTCGTGGATCCGCCGCCCAACTTTATTGTGATCTTGGCCGAGGCCCAGGGCTGGGCCAACACCTCCACGCCGATGGATGCCGCCGACTCCACGTCGCGTAGCCAAAATTTAAAGACACCCGCCATCGAGCGCCTCGCCCGCGAGGGTATGCGCTTTGCCCGGGGCTACGCCGCGTCTCCGCGGTGCACGCCCTCCCGCGCCGCCTTGCTGACCGGCAAAACCCCCGGCGCACTGCACATGACCTACGTCGGCGTTGGCCGGCGCGATCAATCCACCGCAGAGCAACGTGTGCTCACACCCACTCCGCTGCTCGAACTGCCCACTGAAGAAACCACCATCGCGGAACTGCTTAAAGACGTGGGCTATCTAACGGCGCACTTCGGCAAATGGCACCTCGGCCGCGTCGATCCCGCCCGCCACGGCTTTGATGCCAGCGACGGACCGACCAACAACGGTGGACCAGATAATGTCGCCGTCCCCAACCCCAAGCAGGCCGAAGGAATGACCGATCGCGGTATAGCGTTCATGGAACATGCAATCCAGACGGGCCGCCCCTTTTACCTCCAACTTTCCCATTACCCGGACCAGGAAACCAAAGGCGGCGGCAAACGGCGCGATCCACAATCGGAGAGCGATCTGGTCGATCGCACCGTAGCTCGCCTGCTCGAGGCCGTCGACCGCCTCGGTCTCGCCGGCCGCACTTACATTTTCTACACCGCCGACCACGGCGCGCAGGGACGCCACGGCAACGAGCCACTCGCCGGCGGAAAAGGCTCGCTCTCCGAGGGCGGTCTGCGCGTCCCGTTCCTTGTGCGTGGTCCAGACGTGGCCGCCGGCGCCTGCGCCCGCACGCCAGTGACGGCCTGTGATATACTTCCCACCTTGGCCGAGCTCGCGGGCTTCCACGGCCGCACCCCACCCGGACTAGAGGGAGGCAGCCTCGCTGCCCTACTTCATGACCCCGAGGGCCGCACCTCGGTGCACCGGCCACGCGAGGAAATCGTCTTCCACTTTCCCCACTACGATCTGGGCAACGGCGGCCCGGCTTCCGCCCTGATGCTTGGATCGGTGAAGTTGATCCGAAACTACGCCACCGGCACCCGCCGCCTCTACGACTTGGATCGTGACCCCTCAGAAAGTCGGGATATCGCCGCCGAGCGCCAGACCGAAGCCACCGTATTGGACGCGAAATTAACCGCCTACCTCACGTCCATTCACGCCGAACTCCCGAGATCTAATCCCGCCTTCACCACCGAGAAAGCGATCAATCATGAGTAACCCGCGCCGCGTCATTACCCGGATCCTATTGATCGTAACCGCCATCGTCTTTTCCGCCGCTGAAAAGCCCGAGGGACGGCGCGCCGCGGCAGTCTTCCACACCGAAGTTCCAGTCCAGCCGCTGAACATCTTGCTGGGCCGCCCCACCAAAAGCTCGATCACCCTTAGCGTGATTTTTCAGGCGAAGACCCGCGCCGAGATCACCTACGGGCCGGAAATTGACGGCCGGCCTACCACGCTGCCAGCGCGCGATTTCCCGGCTGGCGAGCCCGTAGAGGTCACCCTGAACGGTCTACGTGCCGGCACCCGGCACCGTTACCGCATCAAACCCGTCGGCGCCACAGCAGCAGATATCCAAACCGGAACCTTCACCACCGCGCGGTCGGCCGGTGAAACCTTCGTTTTTACCCTGCAGGCCGACTCACACCTCGACGGCGGCACCGACCCCGTGCTCTACCGTCGCAGCCTCTCCTTGGTGACCAGCGCCAACGCCGATTTTCACATCGACCTCGGCGATACCTTTATGACCGACAAGCGGTCCGACTTCCGCGACGCCCTGCCGCAGTATTTGGCACAACGTCACTACTTTGGCCTGCTTGGACAAAGCACGCCGGTCTTTCTCGTGCTAGGCAACCACGACGGCGAAGACCCATCACGCGGCGGCGACGGTGCCGACTCAATGTCGGTCTGGGCAAACGCGACACGGAAACACTTTTTCCCCAACCCCGAACCTAACACTTTTTACACCGGCAACGCAACGCCCCACCCGATTGCTGGCCCGCTCCAGAATTACTACGCTTGGACTTGGGGCGACGCGCTTTTTGTGGTGTTGGATCCCTTCTGGTTCACTCGAAACCGATCTCGTGAAGGCGACAACTGGCCGCGCACGCTCGGACGCGCGCAATACGACTGGCTGGAGCGCACCCTTGCCGCCAGTCACGCCCGTCACAAATTCGTCTTCATTCACCACCTCGCCGGAGGGGAGGGGAAAGAAGGGCGCGGCGGAGCGGAAGCATCGCGATTTTTTGAATGGGGTGGCCTGAATCCTGACGGAACGGATACCTTCTCCGCTCGGCGCCCCGAGTGGCCACGCCCCATCCACGCGCTGTTGGTCGCATACGGCGTCAGTGCGGTTTTCCACGGCCATGACCATCTCTTCGTAAAACAGGAACGCGACGGAATCGTTTACCAGGAGGTCCCCCAACCTGGTCATCCGCGCGCAGAGGCCAGGAGCGCGGCGGACTACGGTTACCGCTCGGGCGTCATCCTGCCAGGCACCGGCATTCTCCGCGTGAGGGTAACACCAGAGGTGGCGACGATAGACTTCCTGCGCGTCGACCGCGATCAACCAGCTTATTCCTACGAAATTCCCGCGACTGTTAAAAATTAGCCGAGCTCAGCGCGCGAGCGGCTTGAGCAGGGCGAACTTACCACTCGCTGCCGGCGCGATGAGACGCTTGCGGAAAGCCACCACGCGCGCGCCGTCGCCGAGCACGTCGGCGAGGGTAGAATCAAGACCGGCAGGCACGACTTCGTCGGCCACATACTCAAAATTCCACCGGGCCTCGCCCGACTGAACGAGGCTGTAGTGCCAACAGCGGAACGCTGCCGGGATGACAGCATCGATCTCGGTCGGGGACACCACCGAGCCATCGGCCCGGAAATGCAGCCCAGCCTCGCGCCCGAGCACGCGGTAGCCCGTCGGCAGACGCCGCACAACATCGCCAGTGTGGTAACGCAAGAGCGGCATGGCCTCACGGCCGCGGGTCGTGACGTAGAGCTGGAAAACATCCGTCAAGCGTCGGTAGGGCGCGAGTTCCACAAAGACGTTATCGTCGATCACCTGAGAATCGTCTTGGAAAGCGCCGCCTACAAAGATGTAGCCGGCCTCCGTCGAGCCGTAGAGATCCACTTGGGCGGCGGACGGAAACGCCTCCGCGATGCGCCGACTATGGACGAGACTGGCCTTGCCGTAGGTGAGAATGACCACGCGCAGAGACGGCACCGACACGTGCCGCCGCAATGCCGCCCGCGCCAACAGGGCGAGGTAGATCGGCTCGCCCTCGAGAATCTCGGGCTGCACGGCCTGCAACTCGGTGATGATCCTATCCCACTCGGTCTCGGGAAACACAAACGGATCACTGGTGAGATTGAGGTAAACCACTCCGTCGAAATAGCGGTGCGGAAAGGGATGATCTTCGTAAGGACACAGGTTCGAGGAGCAACCGACCGGGGCCAAAACGCACTTGCGGTGCGGCCGGTCGGCGTAGGGCGAGAGCAGCGGATACGCTCGGTAAGCACGAGCAGTCTGGGCGTTCCACCATCCCTCCTCCATGATCACAGTCATCGGTCCTTGGGTCGTGCCCGAGGTGGACTCGTATTCGTAGCGCTTCTCATCGAGTCCTTTTTGAATAACCCGATAGTCCTCGAAAAACGCCTCGTGGCCGTGGGTCACGATATCTTTTTTCGAAAGGGACGGAATCTCGCGATAACAACTCCAGTGCAGCGGGTCCGGATGAAGCGGGAAACGTTGCCCGTAGATTGGGCTGCGCTCGTAGATCCGCCGTATCTCCTGCTCAAGGGGCAGAGGCAGGCGCGTGACCGCTTCGCTGGCAAGGAGAGCGGGGGAATTAGCGAAGACGGGCGAAACGGACATGGAAGCGATAATCCGAGACAAACCAAACGGCGCGCCGAGTCAAACGGCGGAACGCACACCACCCGCCCGCCAGATCGGCTCGAAAAAAAACAAAGCGTCGAGCACTAGGCTATGAGTGATCTCACCGGCGCGCGCCCGCGCGAAAATCTCCGCCACGGGCGGAGCAGAGACTGCGATCTCCTCGTCGGCATCCCAGGCAGGCGGCGCCGCCAATCGGCAGTTCTCCACCAAAACGAGGTGGCAGCGGTTGCTCATGAAGGCGGGATTCGGGTGCACACAGGCAAGCAGGCGGGCACGCTCGCCAACGTAGCCGGTTTCCTCGGCCAACTCGCGCAGTCCGGCTACGATCGGATCTTCACCCGGCTCTACTACCCCACCTGGAATCTCAAGGGAAAAGTCGTCGATACCGTAGCGAAACTGATTCACCAGCACGAGACGATCATCGAAGGTGTGGGCGAGCACATTCACCCAATCGGGCGCATCCACTACGGTAAAGTCGCGCGTCACCGCCCGGCGCGGATGCGTGAACGGCACGGCCTGCAAACCCAAGATGCGGGTGCGGGCCAACTGGCGCGCCTCGCCCCGATGCCAGCGGGCGGGCACGGCGCTGTTAACCAGCGGCGGAGCAGGCGAAGAATCATTGGACACAGGCAAAAAAAACCTCCCGCTGGGAAAGCGGGAGGGAAAGGAAACCGTTTAACGAAGGTCGGGAACCAAACTTACTTCTTGGCGGGAAGCTTGACCTTCTGGCCGACCTTGAGCCCGGTCCAATTGACACCAGGATTTACGGAGACGAGGTCGGCGAGGGCGACGCCTTTAGCGCGGGCGATCTTGGCGCCGGTATCACCACCGACGACGATGTATTCATCGGGACCAGCCACGACGGGGCCAGCGGACTTCGCGCCGGCAGCCTTCGCGGCAGGACCTTTGGTGGCAGCTTCTTGAAGCTTGGCGAGCTCGCCATTGACCTTGCCAATCTCGCCGGCGACAGCGGTGAATGCCTCTTGGGTGGAGCGCTGGAGGGAGGCGACATTTGTAGCAGCTCGGTCAGCGGCGGAACTGGCGGAAGTCGCAGTGGCCTCGACCCCGTCCACCTTGGTGGAGAGGGTGGTTACCTGCTCGACGGCACCGGCCGCAGCCTTATTGGCCTTGGAGGCGTTGGCGAGGGCGATACCCCCGAGAAGCAAGCCGACCAAGCCGGCAATAAGACCCGCGATTGGCAGGTAGCTGGGGGAAGATTCGCGCGAAATCGTGTCCATTTGTTTAAAATTGAAAAATATTGGGTAGGCGGTGCAAGCGGGGGATTCAAGCAGAGATTGACCCCGCAATGTGAATAAAAGTGCTCGGATACAGAAAATACGCAGTGGTCGGGGCGATAGGATTCGAACCTACGACCTCCTGGTCCCAAACCAGGCGCTCTACCAGGCTAAGCTACACCCCGAAACCACGTGCGAAGGACCATCGAGGGGGCGGATGGCGGCCAAGTCAATGCTAGCATCGAGATATCCAGACAAAACGAAACCCGCCGTTTGGGGCCGCGGCGGGCTCGTCGGGTGTCCCCCAGAACCAGTGGGAGAAAGAGACTGGAAAAACGTTTTTATTGCTTTCCAGGAAAGGTGACTGAGCTCGGCTCGGCCGCGGCGGGCGTGGCAGCCGGTGAAGTGCCAGCCGAGACGGGCGTAGGCGCGGAAACCGCGGGGATGGACTCGCGAAGCTGGTTGGCGCGATTAGCCCAAGCGCCCTGCGGCTCCACGGTAGTCACGAGCTCGATCCAGCGCGTCGCGTCAGCGTTCTGGCCGGCTTCGTGAGCCACGACGGCGAGATGGTAAGCCGCCTCGGCACGATAGGCCCGGGCCAGCGTGGTGTCATTGGCAAGAGCCTCGAGCGCGGGCTTAGCCGCAGCCGTATCGCCGGTCTGTAGGGGAGCAAAGGCGGCACCTAGACGGGCACGGGCGGCGAGAGCATTGTCCGCCAGCAGGGGCGCGGCGGCAGTGTAAGCCTCGCGGGCGGCGAAATAGTTGCCAGCCGCATAAGCCTCATCCGCCAACCGCAACTGGGCGACTCCCGCAAGGATAGCAGAGGGGTGGCTTTGAACGAAAGCCTGTAACTGCGCGGTCGTGGCGGCAGCGGCATAATCAGCCTGCACCTCACGCTCGCGGTATGCAGCGTAAGACTCGAAGGCATAACGGCCAACTAGCACCGCAGAAACAATACCGGTCAGTGCCCAGACCTTGCCGGAATGTTTTGACCAAAAAATTTGGAGCCGATCCTCGAGCGTGGGGGCTAGATAATTTTCGTCGATGGTGACGAGGTTGCGATCGTCGCCGGCGGGGGACTGTTGAGGGTTTGCGGCCATGCGGAAGAAAATAGGGGGAACGTGAACAAAACACCCCGTTCACCCACCGTAAAGCCGCGAATTTTTAAGTTTTAATTACATAACTAATAACAACTTAAAAAGTCATCAGGCAAACACGACGGTGCGCTTCCCGTAAACCAAAACCCGATTCTCCAGATGCACGCGGACCGCTTGAGCCAAAACCATTCGCTCAAGGTCACGGCCCATCCGCACCAAATCAGCCACATCGTGGCGGTGCGTGACCCTAGCCACGTCTTGCTGAATAATCGGGCCGTCGTCCAGAATCGCCGTCGCATAGTGGGCGGTTGCACCGATCAATTTTACGCCCCGCTCATAGGCCTGATGGTAGGGCCGGCCACCCGCGAAGGCAGGCAAGAAGGAATGGTGGATATTAATCACCGGCGCGGGGCTTTGCTCCAAAAACCAAGCGGACAAGACCTGCATGTAACGCGCCATCACCACGAGGTCGACCCGCAATTCGCGAAGCAACGCGACCTGACGCGCCTCGGCCACCGCCTTAGTGTCGGCCGTCACGGGGATGTGATAGTAGGGCAGCCCATAACCTCGCGCCGCCGCCTCGAGGTCAGGGTGGTTGGAAACGACAGCCACAAAGTCCGCGTCAAAGTCGCCTGTGCGCCAGCGCAGGATGAGATCATGAAAACAATGGTCAAACTTCGACACGAAAAGGGCCACGCGCGGCCTCACCTCGCTGCGCGCCACCCGCGTCTGCATGCCCAGCCCTTGCCCGAAGGCCTCAAACTCAGCCGCCATCGCCACGCCGTTGGCAGCGGCACCAGGCTCCCACTCAACCCGCTGAAAAAATACTCCCGCCTCCATATCGCGGTGCTGGTCGGCGTGTAGAATGTTGCCGCCACGCTCAAAAATCCAACCCGACACGCGGGCCACGAGGCCGGGTTGATCGGGACCGTGAAGCAGTGCGACGAGACGGGGAAGGTCGAAGGCGGACATGGGAAGGCAAAGTTACCTCCACCACGCACGCGCCCCAAGCCACCCGGCGCAAGCTTCTTGTCAATCCAAGCTCGGCCCTGAAGCGACCGCACCCAGCAACTAAAGTCTCTGAGATTTGGGGTGGCTACGGCGGCTACGTTCGCTTTTCTAGACTGCGGTGTGCCTCAGCCCGAGTGGCGGAACGGTAGACGCTCCAGACTTAAAATCTGTTGTCCGCAAGGACGTGCGGGTTCGAATCCCGCCTCGGGCACCACCGCTTCAGCGGAACGGGAAGAACCCCGCCCCGCAGCTGGCCGCATCGCTCAAAGCACGTAACCGTCTGGCACCGCCACACCCTTCGGCACCACCAGAACTCCGTCTCGAATAATGATTCCATGCGGGTAGTTGCCGTCGGCATTGCCATGGGCGCTGAGCTTCACGTTCGCGCCGATGCGGGCGTTTTTATCAATGATCGCGTGCTCGATTTGGGCCCCCGGCCCTACCCCCAAGTGCGGCCGGCCGCGGGTCACGTTCTCCTGCAACTGGTCCTCGCTCTCGTAAAAATCAGCGCCCATCATAACAACGTCCTTCAAAACCGCGCCAGCCCGCACAAAGGAACGCATGCCGAGCACGCAATGCAGAATGGTTGAATCCTCGATGATCGAACCATCCCCGAAGACGGCGTAGTCGATCTGACATTTGTTGATCTTGGAGGGCGGCAGGTAGCGATCCTGAGTGTAGATTGGCGCGCCGGGATCGAAAAAATTAAATGGTGGCAACGGTTGGGCTAGCGCCAAGTTGGCGTCGAAAAATGCCTTCACCGTGCCAATGTCCTCCCAATAACCTTCGAAGACATGAGCGTAGAGCTTCTTAACGCCGAGCAAACCCGGGATGACTTCCTTGCCGAAGTCGGTCATCTTGTTATCCAACGCATCGGCCAGAGCCTTGCGGTTGAAAACATAGATGCCCATCGAGGCCAGACAGTGTTTTTCGGCGATGGGCTTAGCCAGGCGAGCTTCCACCGCTGGAGTGAGCGTGAGGCTATCGATAACCTTGGGGTCCTTAGGTTTCTCGACAAATTGCGCGATCGAGAGGTCGTCGTTCACCCGCATCAAACCTAGGCCCTCGATCTTGGAAACAGGGAACGGGATCGCGGCGATGGTGACGTCCGCGCCGGTCGCGATGTGCTGGTCAATGATCTTCTGGAAATCCATCCGGTAGAGCTGGTCACCCGAAAGAATAAGCACGAAATCATGCGGGAAGTTACGGAAGTGCTGGAGATTGCGCCGCACCGCATCCGCCGTTCCCTGATACCAATCCGTGCTTTTCTCCGTCTGCTCAGCGGACAGGATATCCACGAAACCGCCCCCGAACGGATCAAAGTGAAACGTATTTTGAATGTGCCTATGCAACGAAGCCGTGTGGAACTGCGTGAGAAGGAAAATACGGTTGATCGCACTGTTGATGCAGTTGCTGATCGGGATGTCCACTAGGCGATACTTACCAGCAAGGGGCACCGCCGGTTTGCAACGCTCTTGGGTAAGAGGATGCAAGCGCGTGCCGCGCCCGCCACCCATGATTACGGCCAGGACATTCTTTTTAGGGGTCATGATAATGAGGCTAAAACCTTGCGGATCTTCTTTAGCAGCGCGTAGGTTCGCCAGCTAAAACCTTAAAAAAACCATGTGCGGAATCGTAGGTTACGTCGGTCGCCAGCGCGCGGCTACCATCATGATCGAAGGCCTGAAGCGCCTCGAATACCGCGGATATGACTCCGCGGGGCTCGCCGTGCTTCAAAATGGCGGCCTGACCGTAGTTAAGACCGTCGGTCGCGTCGCCGCCCTAGCCAAACTCGCCGTCGGAAAAAAACTCTCCGGCACCTCAGGTATCTCCCACACCCGCTGGGCCACCCACGGCGGCGTGACCGACGCCAACGCCCACCCCCACATGTCTAGCGACGGCCAGATCGCTCTCGTGCACAACGGCGTGATCGAAAATTACGTCGCGATCAAAAAATTCCTGCTCACTAAAGGCTACTCCTTCGCGTCCGAGACCGACACCGAGGTGCTGGCAAATCTGATAGCTTATCACTTAGCCAAGGAACCGGAAAACTCCCCCGAGGGCCCACGCTTCCTCAACGCCGTCCGGAAGACCCTGCTGCACGTCGAGGGCACTTACGGTATCGCCGTCCTCTCCCCCGCCCACCCCGATCAACTGGTTGCCGCCCGAAAGGGGTCCCCTCTAATTCTCGGCGTCGGCGATCAGGAATACCTCATCGCGTCCGACGTCTCGGCCCTCGTTTCCCGCACCCAGAACGTGGTCTACCTTAAGGACGGTGAACTGGTTCACATCACGACCGGCGGCTTTACCCTCAATACCCTCGATCTTGCCGATATTTCTCCGGTGATCGACAAGGTTACCTGGGCGGTAGACGAAGCCGAACTCGGCGACTACCCTCACTTCATGCTGAAGGAGATCTTCGAGCAGCCCCAGGCCCTCGAAAACGCCATGCGCGGCCGCTTTTCCGCTGATGGTTCCTCCGCTAATTTTGGTGGCCTTAATCTCACCGCCGCCGATTTCCGCCTGATCGATCGCTTCGTGTTCACCTCGTGCGGCACTGGTTGGCACGCCTGCCTCGTCGCCGAGCACCTGATCGAACGCTACGCCCGCATACCGGTGGAGGTAGATTACGCCTCGGAATTCCGCTACCGCAACGCTCCGCTCGACCGCAACGCCCTGTTCTTCGTCGTCTCCCAGTCAGGCGAGACGATCGATACCCTCGCCGCCCTCCGCGAAGCCAAACGCAAAGGCTACAAGTGCATGGCCATTTGCAACGTCGTCGGCTCCACCATCGCCCGCGAGGCCGACGGCGGCATCTACCAGCACGCCGGCCCCGAGATTGGCGTCGCCTCGACCAAGGCCTTCACCAGCCAGCTCCTCATCTCCGCCATGTTCGCGCTCTACGTGGCCCGCATGCGCGACCTGTCCTTCGCCGATGGCGTCGAATACGTCGCCGGCCTCCGCCGCGTGCCCGACCTCGCCCGCCGCGCCCTCGAACAGGCCCCGCACATTCGCGAGATCGCCCTGCGCTACGCGCGATTCAACGACTTCCTCTTCCTCGGCCGCCTCTCCCTCTTCCCCATCGCTCTGGAAGGCGCGCTGAAGCTCAAGGAAATCTCCTATATCCACGCCGAGGGCTACCCCGCCGCCGAGATGAAACACGGCCCCATCGCTTTGATCAGCGAGCAATGCCCGAGCGTGTTCCTCGTGCCCAAGGGAGAGCTGTTCAACAAGGTCGTGTCCTCAATGCAGGAGATCAAGGCGCGCAAGGGCCTGATCATCGCCATCGCACCCGATAGCGTCGAACTGCCCGAGGGCCTGGCCGACGAGCTCATCACCATCCCCGACTGCCACGAAGCCGCCCTACCCATCCTCGCGACCATCCCAGTCCAGCTCCTGAGCTACTACATCGCCGTCGCCCGCAAGTGCGACGTGGACAAACCCCGTAACCTCGCGAAATCCGTCACGGTGGAGTGATTGATCGAAGTAGCGAGCAGCGGGTAGAGAGTAGCGAGCATACGACCCATTTTCCGGCTTAACCTCCACCCAACTCCGCTTGCTGCCTTCTCTACTCGCTACCCGCTACTCACTACTCGCTACTTTTTACAATCTTCCGCCATGACCATTCTCCCCTCCGCCGCCAACTTCGTCCGCCTCGCCGCGCAGGGCAACCTCATCCCGGTCTACGCCGACCTGATGGCCGACTTCGAGACGCCCGTCTCAGCCTACGCCAAGCTCCGCGCCCACGGCCCCTCCTACCTGCTCGAATCAGTCGAGGGCGGCGACACCCTCTCGCGTTACTCTTTCATCGGCTGCCGCCCGCGCAAAACCCTCGCCTGCGGCCCGGTCACCACACTCATCCGCGAACCCGGCCGGCCCGATCGCACCGTCCCAACCCCCCCCGATCCGCTCACCTTGGTTGAAGCCGAACTCGCCGGCCACCAACCGGTAAAACTCCCCGGCCTACCCCGCTTCACGGGCGGCGCAGTGGGTTTCATCGCCTACGAATACGCCACCCGCATCGAACCCAGCATCCCCGCGCCCGCTAAAGACGAATTAGGCACGCCCCTGCTCTATTTCATGCTGTCGGATTCGCTCCTGATTTTCGACCGCGCCAAGCAAACCCTGCGCCTTTGCGTAAACGCTCGTATCGCCGACGGCGAGGCCCCCGCGGCCGCCCACGCCCGCGCCGTCGCCGAGCTGGAGGCTCTTCACGGCCTCATCTCACAGCCCAGCACCCTCGCCCCCGCCCCGCTGATCGACCCCGGCTTCGTGCCCACCCCTCGCGGTAATTTCACCCAATCCGCCTTCGAAGAGGCCGTCACCGCAGGCCAAGAATTTATCCGCTCCGGTGACATTATCCAGTTCGTCCCTTCCCAGCGTTTCTCGAAGGATTTCGACCGCACCCCGCTCGAGCTCTACCGCGCCCTGCGCACCGTCAATCCATCCCCCTACATGTTCATACTAGACGCCGGCGACTTCGCCATCGTCGGGGCCTCGCCCGAGGTCCACGTGCGCCTCACAGACGGTCTAGTCGAGATCCGCCCCATCGCCGGCACCCGCAAACGCGGCGCCACCTTGGCCGAGGACCTTGCCCTCGAAAAAGATCTCCTCGCCGACCATAAGGAACGCGCCGAACACCTCATGCTGGTCGACCTCGCCCGCAACGACATCGGCCGCGTCTGCCAGTTCGGCTCCGTGACCGTGCCCGAGAGCTTCGTGATCGAGCGTTACTCTCACGTCATGCACATCGTGTCGCAGGTTGAGGGTCAGATCGCTCCGGAAAAAACCGCCTTCGACCTGATGCGCGCCACCTTCCCCGCCGGCACGGTCAGCGGCGCGCCCAAAATCCGCGCCATGCAGATCATCGCCGCCACCGAGCCCGTGCAGCGCGGCTTCTACGCCGGCGCACTTGGCTACTTCGGCTACGACGGCAACAGCGACACTTGTATCATGCTGCGCACCGCTCTGTTAAAAGACGGCCGGATCCACATCCAGACCGGTGCTGGCGTAGTAGCCGATAGCGTGCCCGAAAGCGAATTTCAAGAGACGGTTAACAAGGGTTCGGCCCTGTTCAAAGCCGTCGCCATAGCGGAACGCCTCTGAATCGGCATAAATCACGCCCAAAGTTTTTCCCCGCCCCGCCAAATTGTCCTTGCACGGCCCGACAACAGACTCTGTTATCTCACCTTTATTTCCATGAAAGCGACCATCAAAACTCAGGGTCAGCAGTTCGCCGTCACCGAAGGCGACGTCCTTTTCGTAAACCGTTTCCCGAACACCGAGGCCGGTTCCATCGTCGAGATCACCGAAGTCCTTTCTTCCGGTGAAGGCGCCTCCTTCAAGGTCGGCACCCCCACCCTCGCCGGTGCTAAAGTCACCGCGAAAATCCTCGAAAATAAACGCGGCGATAAGGTCATCGTGTTCAAAAAGCGCAAGCGCAAGGGCTACCAGCGCAAGCGCGGTCACCGCCAGGAGCTTTCCGTGATCAAGATCCAGACCATCTCAGTCTGATCACTCCCTTTAACCAAATACCAACCGGAGATCCTAAGTCATGGCCCATAAAAAAGGTGCAGGCACAACCAGCAACGGTCGCGAGAGCCACAGCAAACGTCGCGGCGTCAAAAAGTTCGGCGGCCAGTCCGTCATCGCCGGCAACATCATCGTCCGCCAATGCGGCTCCAAGCTGCACGCCGGCGAAAACGTCGGCATCGGCCGCGATTGGACCCTCTTCGCCCTGAAGGATGGCGTTGTCCAGTTCGACAAGGCCCGCCGCAAGGTGGCCGTCGTCGAGCTCGTCGCCCCTACCACAGTCTGAGTCGGACCCAAGTCTCACCCCCTCTGCCCAAGCCGACCTCCGGGTCGGCTTTTTTGTGCCCACACGGATCATCGCCCTTTCGCGTTGCCCGGACCCTTCGCCGGACGTGTGCTCAAACCCTTCCCGAACACCATGGCAAAATCCTCTCAAGCCTCCTGGGGCGGCCGCTTCTCCTCCGGCCCCGCCGCCCTGATGCTCCGCTTCAGCGAGTCCGTGTCCTTCGACCGCCGCCTCGCCCCCTTCGACATCGCCGGCAGCAAGGCCCACTCGGCCATGCTCGCCCACGTCGGCCTGATCACCGCCAAGGAACGCGACGCCATCCATGCGGGCCTCGACGCCATCCTTGGCGAGATCGCGGCGAATAAGTTCACTTGGAGCACCCAGCTTGAGGACGTTCACATGAACATCGAGCAGGCCCTGACTAAAAAAGTGCCCGCCGCCGCCAAGCTCCACACCGCCCGCTCCCGTAACGACCAGGTCGCCACCGACATGCGCCTGTGGTTCAAATGGGCCTGCACCGAACTTCAGGCCCGCGTCCGCGCCGCCCAGCACGCTCTCCTCGACCTCGCCACCCGTGAGGGCCACGTGCTCATCCCCGGCTATACCCACCTCCAGCGCGCCCAGCCCGTCTTCCTCGCCCACCACCTTTTCGCCTGGCTGGAGATGCTCGAACGCGACCACGCCCGCTTCGCCGCCGTCGCTAAACACGCTAACTGGTGCCCCCTCGGCGCCGGCGCCATCGCCGGCACCACCCTACCGATCGACCGCGAGTTCACCGCCGTCCAGCTCGGCTTCGTGGACAAAAAGGGCCGCCCCCGCGTCACCCAGAACTCGATGGACACCGTCGCCGACCGCGACCTGTTCCTCGAGTTCGCCGCCGCCGGCGCCATGTTCGGGCTGCACGCCTCCCGCATCGCCGAGGACCTCATCCTGTGGTCGTCCGCCGAGTTCAAATTCATCGAGCTACCCGACGCCTTCTGCACCGGTTCGTCCCTCATGCCGCAGAAGAAAAACCCCGATTCCTGCGAACTCCTGCGCGGCAAGTCCGGCCGCCTCGCAGGCAACCTCTCCGCCCTTGTGACCATGGTCAAGGGTCTGCCCCTAACCTATAACCGCGACCTGCAGGAAGACAAACCGCCCGTATTCGACACCTACGATACCGTCGCGATCTGCGCCGAGGTCCTCGCCGGCACCCTCGCCGGGATCTCCATTCACCCTGCCCGCTGCGCAGCCGCCGTAGCCGACCCCGCCCTCCTCGCCACTGATCTCGCTGATTACTTGGTCGAGCGCGGTGTCCCCTTCCGCGAAGCGCACCACGCTGTCGGCGCAGTCGTAAAACTCGCCGAGACCCAGGGCAAACCGCTCAACCAACTCGCCACCGCCGACGTGAAAAAATGCCACGCCGGCTACGGAGATGATTGGGCAACCGTATTTGACCTTAAACGCGCCATGGCCAAACGCCGGGGCACCGGCATGCCCGGCCCTGCCCAAATCAAAAAACAAACCGCCCGCTGGACCAAGCTGCTGAAAGAAGGAACTGGAAGCTAGGAACGAGAAGCCCGATCCCACCCTCGCTGCCGGTCTATATTTTTAGCTCCTAGATTCTAGCTCCTTTTCTGTGGCCAAGGTCCGCATCCTCCCCGCCCGGGTCGCCAACCAGATCGCTGCCGGCGAGGTGGTCGAACGCCCCGCTGCCGTGGTGAAAGAGCTACTGGAAAACGCCCTCGACGCCGGCGCCACCCGCATCGAGGTCGAGTTCGCCCACGGTGGTCGTGCACTGATGCGCGTCGAGGACAACGGCTCGGGCATGGATCGCGAAGATGCGCTCCTCGCCCTCGAACGCCACGCCACCAGCAAGATCAACGAGGCCGCTGACCTCGACCGTCTTGCGACCCTCGGCTTTCGCGGCGAGGCCCTGCCATCCATCGCCAGCGTCTCCCGCTTCACCCTCCAGACCGCCCCCGCTGAAGGCCTCGGCACCGAGGTTGTCGTGAACGGCGGCCGCCTCGTCCACGTGCGCGACCACGGCCGCCCGCGCGGCACCCGCATAGAGGTCGCCCAGTTGTTCAACTCCGTCCCTGCCCGCCGCAAGTTCCTAAAAACCGACGCCACTGAGGCCGCCCACATCGTCGCCGCCGTGCGCCTACACGCCCTCGCCGCCCCCCATTGCGGCTTCACCCTCATCGAGGACGGCCGCATCGTCTTCCGCTCCCCCAACTGCCCCGCCCTCGCCGACCGCGTGGCCGAGATCTTCGGCCACCAACTCGCCGATACCCTGATGCCGATCGACGCCCGGGAGGGCGGTCTCCACCTGCATGGACTGATTGCGCGGCCCGGCACGCCCGGTCGCGCCACCCGCCACGAGACCATCACCTTCGTCAACCGCCGCCCGGTCGAAAGTCGCACCCTAGCTTACGGTCTGATCGAGAGCTATCACGAGGTCCTGCCCAAGGGCCGCCACCCCGCCGCATTCGTCTTCCTCGACCTCGACCCCGCCGCCGTGGACGTGAACGTTCACCCCGCCAAGCGCGAGGTCCGCTTCCGCGCGGACGCCCAGGTGCGTTCGTTCGTTATCCGCAGCGTCCTCGCCCTCCTGCGTAGCGAGGCCCCGCCACCCGCCACCC
>Ga0214921_10003178_pt1 | contig 25433 bp, 24 predicted proteins | sample LL1505_MetaG_FD_177992 | JGI IMG/M metagenome (GOLD analysis project Ga0214921, IMG submission 177992) | Freshwater microbial communities from Lake Lanier, Atlanta, Georgia, United States - LL-1505 | ecosystem: Environmental > Aquatic > Freshwater > Lake | place: USA: Georgia | collected...
TATTTAGACAAAAATATAAATATCTGTATTATATATAGATATTTATATTTTTATTTAGACAAAAATATAAATATCTGTATTATATATAGATATTTATATTTTTATTTAGACAAAAATATAAATATCTGTATTATATATAGATATTTATATTTTTATTTAGACAAAAATATAAATATCTGTATTATATATAGATATTTATATTTTTATTTAGACAAAAATATAAATATCTGTATTATATATAGATATTTATATTTTTATTTAGACAAAAATATAAATATCTATATTATATATATGACATCACCAGGAGAATTATTATTAAAACAAAAATATAAAAAAATGTTAGGATTAGAAAATATTGATAATATTGCAGATATTAATAAAGTTTTATCTATTTCTCAAATTTCTAATTTACAAACTTCTTTAGATAGTAAATTAAATAATACTAATAGTATATTACAAAATAATCTTACTATAAATAATAGTTTATTTGTTTCTTATACATCTATTTTACAAGGTACTTGTTCTATATTATCCAATCTTAAAGTATCTGGTAATTCTCAATTATTATCTAATTTAAATGTTTCAGGAACAGCTAATCTTAATAATATTAGAACTTTTAATATTAAATCTAATAATGATAATTATAATAATGATAATGATTTAGATTCTACAATTAATATATATTCTAATTATATTAATATAGGCACAACTAATTCAATAGTTAATATTCAAGGAACTACAAATTATGTTAATCAGTATGTAAATTTATATTATGATAAATTATTAAATATTAATGTTTCTTCTTCATCATCAGCTATTGATAATGGTAATTTATCAGGTATTAATATTTATGGTATAAGTGGAAATGGATATATTAAAACTAATACTACATCATCTAATTTTTTAATTAAAGCACCCTTAATTAATAATGATAAATATATAGCAACAACAGATTTAAATAATAATTTTGTAGTATCAGGAACAACAATATTAAATACAACGACAATAAATTCTAATTTATTAGTAAATAATGATACAACATTATTAACAAATTTATATGTATCAAATAATAGTATATTAAATAATATATTATCTAATAATAATTTAAATATTTCAACTAATACAATTTTAAAAGGTATGTTATCTTTAAACTCCACTTTAAATGTATCAGGTAATACTATACTCAATAATAATTTAAATGTATCAGGGAGCAGTATCCTCAATAATAATTTAACTGTATCAGGGAGCAGTATACTCAATAATAATTTATCTTGTTTATCAAATATGTATATTTTAGGAACTACATTATTACAAGGAGATATAAGTATACTATCACGATTAAATATATCAGGTAATACTAATATATCATCAAATTTATTAGTTAATAATACTTCTATTTTTAATAATAATGTTTCAATATTATCTAATTTAAATGTTTCAAATAATACTGTAATTCAAGGAAATACTAATATTAATTCTAATTTATCAGTATCAGGAACATCTATATTTCAAGGTAATTCAACGTTTATAACTTCAGTATCTATTTTAGGACCTGCTAATTTATTATCAATTAATGTTAATAGTGTTAATATTACTAATAATTCTATTATATATGGTAATTTATCAATTGGTTCTAATTTAAATATTTCAGGAAATACAATATTAAATAATACTACTATTTTATCTAATTTAAATGCAAATAATGCAATATTAAATAATACTACAGTTTTATCTAATTTAAATGTAAATAATGCAATATTAAATAATAATACTGTTTTATCTAATTTAAATGCAAATAATGCAATATTAAATAATAATACTGTTTTATCTAATTTAAATGTTTCAGGAAATACAATATTAAATATAGTATCTATATCATCACTTAATAATATTAATAATTTAACTATTGGTTCTAGATTATTAGTTCAAAATAATAGTATTATGAATGGAATATCTAATTTAACAAATTTAAATGTTTCAGGTAATACATTATTAAATAATACAACAATTTTATCTAATTTAAATGTAAATAATGCTGCTACATTATATGTAGCTACAATATTATCTAATTTAAATATATCATGTAATACTAGTATATCATCTAATTTAAATGTTGTAGGTGATATTGGTATAATGTCTAATTTAAATGTATCAGGTAATGCTATAATATTGTCTGGATTAAATGTATCAGGTAATACTAGTATATCATCTAATTTAAATGTATTAGGTAATATTAGTATATCATCTAATTTAAATGTATTAGGTAATATTAGTATATCATCTAATTCTTATTTATATAATTTAACAACTTTAGGAAATAATAATTTAAATAATTTATTAGTATCTAATAATACAACATTATTATCAGATTTAAATGTATCAGGAAATAGTTTATTTAATAATGCTACATTTAATAATATTAGAGGAATGAATATTAAACCACAAAGTGATGCTTTTACTGATATTAATAATCCTGAACAAATAATAAATATTGTAGGACATGTTATTAATATAGGTAGTAGTAATTCACATATTAATATATTAGGAACAACCACATATGTAGCAACATCAGAATTAACTATTAAAGATAAAAATATATCATTAAATTTAAATGACCAATTACTTGCATATGATATAGGAAGTGATACAGGAATAGATATATTAGGAATATCAGGAAATGGATATATAAGAACTTCATCAGATGCAACAAGATTTTTAATAAAAACCCCACTAGATGATAATATAAATTATATAGCTACATTAGATAATAATAATAATTTATTAGTGTCAGGTAGTAGTTGGTTTAATAATACAACAGTATTATCTAATTTAAATGTATCAGGAACATCATTATTAAATGATTTAACTATATCAGGATTATCATTATTAAATAATACAACTGTATTATCTAATTTAAATGTATCAGGAACATCTTTATTAAATGATTTAACTATATCCGGATTATCATTATTAAATAATACAACGGTTTTGTCTAATTTAAATGTATCAGGAACATCTTTATTAAATGATTTAAATGTATTGGGATTATCATTATTAAATAATACAACGGTTTTGTCTAATTTAAATGTATCAGGAACATCTTTATTAAATGATTTAACTATATCCGGATTATCATTATTAAATAATACAACCGTATTATCTAATTTAAATGTATCAGGAACATCTTTATTAAATGATTTAACTATATCCGGATTATCATTATTAAATAATACAACAGTATTATCTAATTTAAATGTATCAGGAACATCTTTATTAAATGATTTAAATGTATTGGGATTATCATTATTAAATAATACAACGGTTTTGTCTAATTTAAATGTATCAGGAACATCTTTATTAAATGATTTAAATGTATTGGGATTATCATTATTAAATAATACAACGGTTTTGTCTAATTTAAATGTATCAGGAACATCTTTATTAAATGATTTAAATGTATTGGGATTATCATTATTAAATAATACAACGGTTTTGTCTAATTTAAATGTATCAGGAACATCTTTATTAAATGATTTAACTATAAATTCTAATTTAAATGTATCTGGATTATCTTTATTAAATGATGTATCTATATTGAACAATATAACAGTTCAATCTAATTTATTTGTTTCTAATACTAGTTTATTAAATTTTACATATATTAATTCAGATTTAAATTTAAGTGCTAATAAACTAATTACTACTCCATCTAATTTAACATCATTAAGTTCATTATTAATACTTAATACTTTAGCTAATTTTACAGATGATTCACAAGCTAAATTAGGTGGGATACCTCAATGGGGAGTTTATAGAACAGGTTCTATATTAAAAATAAGAGCATTACCTAATAATCCTGTAGTTAATTTAGTATTATCAGGATTATCTACAATTAGTATAGAAGTAGGTAATGATTATATAGAACCTGGTGTTTTAGCATATGATTATGATAATAATTTATTAACACCATATTTAACATCTATATCAAATACTACAACATCAAATATAATATCTAATAATATAAATGTATCAGGAACAACAACAATAACTGAAACTAGCGCATTATCAGTTGGAACATATACTATATCATATACTGCTACTGATAATATAGGAACAATAGGAATAATATCACGTGAATTAATAATTTTTTCTTAAATATATAATTTATATCTAATATTTAATAATGACTAATTTAACATTAGATGATAAATTAATTTTAAAATACAAAGAAATGTTTGGATTTAATAATATTGATGTTAATTCAACTAATCTTACATTTAAAGGTGATTTAGGAAGTTTAAATATATTTATATCAGGAAATACTTTTATAAAGGATAATATTACTGCAAATTCTAATTTAAATGTATTACAAAATACTAATATAATAGGAAATTTAACATGTAATAATAATTTAAATATAAATAATAATTTATATACTCAAAATTTAACTGGTAATAATTTATATATTTCTAATAACACTACAATAAATAATAATTTATATGTTAGTGGATTTTCATTAATTAATGGTAATACTAGTATATTATCAACATTATATATTTCAGGTTTTACTAAAATTGAAAATATATTAAATACTACTAATTTATTATCATTAGATACCATTAATATTAATGCAAATAATATTAATATTGGTTCAACAAATTCACAAATTATAATACAAGGAACCACAAATTATATTTCAACAAATGATATGAAAATAGCAGATAAATATATTACATTAAATGTATCTAATAATAGTGCTATAGATAATGGTAATTCATGTGGTTTTGAAATAATTGGAACTAGTGGAATAGGATATTTAAAATCAGATATTAATGCTAATAGATTTATATTAAAATCACCATTAAAAACAAATTCCTCATATATATTATCATCTGATATAAATAATAATATTATTATATCAGGATATAGTATATTAAATAATAATTCATATTTTAATAATGCTAATATTACAAATAATTTAACATCATCTAATTTATCTTGTAATAGTTTATTAACAAGTAATTATATAGGTAATAATAATAATACATTTAATAGTATATTTATAAATAATAATACTGTTATTAATGGTTCTCATAGTATAAATTCTAATTTAAATATTAGTGGTTATGCTATAATAAATGATAACACAACAATTAATAATACTTTATTTGTTTCAGGATTAAGTAATATATATGGTAATTTTATTAGTAATAATTTAGTAAATAGCAATATATTAATAAATAATAATACAACATTTAATAGTAATTTTAATAATTCAAATAATTCTATAATAAATCTTAATTTATCATTATTATCTACATTAAATAATAATAATACAATTATAAATAATAATGCTACAATTAATTCAAATTTATATATAAGTAATAATTCTAATATTAATGGAAGTGTATCATTATTATCTAATTTATATGTATCTGGAAATTCTTCATTTAATAATACTTATATTGGTAATAATTTAAATATATTAGCTCCAAATATATATTTACAATTATCAGAAAATTTAACTAATAGCGATGCCGCTAATAATGGTGTTCCATTATGGGGTTTTTATAGAACAGGTGGAATTTTAAAAATAAGATTAGATACAATTCCTCCTGTATTAACATTAAATGGAAATACTACAATGAATATATTAATAAATGATACTTTTATAGAACCTGGTTTAATGGCTACTGATAATCTTGATACTAATATTATTCCATATATAAAATATATTTATAACACATCAAATACACAATTATTATCATCATATATTTATATTACACAACCTACAACATTAAATACAATTGATACAACAACAGTTAATAAATATACTATAATATATGAAGCTAAAGATAGTGTTGGTAATATAGGAACAACAACTAGAATTGTAAATGTAAATTGAAGAGTTTACAAAATATAATTATATAATATTATAATAATGCAAAATTATTATAATATTTTACAAGTTGATATAACTAGCAATAATATTGTTATCAAAAATAGTTATGATAATAAAATATCACAATTTTATAATAAAATAAATTTATCACATGAAGATATAAACTATATTAAACTATTAAAAATTAGTCTATATATATTAACATCTCCTAATCTAAAATTATATTATAATAAATTATTATTTAATAATAATAATAATATTAATAATAATAATAATAATATTAATAATAATAATAATAATAATATTAATAATAATAATAATAATAATAATAATAATAATAATATGATAGATAATAATAATATTAATATGATAGATAATAATAATATAATGGAATCTAATAATGATAATTATAATAATTATGATAATATGGATGAATTATTTCAATTAAATAATAAATGGATGGATAGTATGTCAGTATCTAATGATGATAAAAAGCTAGATAATAATATGATTAATAATAGAATATTTACATTACCAACATATAACAATAAAGTTAATGATAATTTTCTAAAACCTATATCATGTAGAGAAAATAATAAAAACATTAAATGATTTTAATAAATTAAATAAATTTAATGAAAACATTAAATGATTTTAATAAAACATAATCAATAGCTTTTAATCTTCTATCAATTGGTGTTCCTCCATATTTTTTACTAATATTTTTAATTTTCCTTTCATAACTTAGTGCTAAATTTTTAGTTAATTTATCAATTATACCATAACATAACCAATTACCATTATTTTTATTATTATGAGTATATCTAGCCCCGCCTTTTATTTCTCCATTATGTTGTCTTAATCTTCTAGTTAAATTATTAGTTATACCAACATAAGTTTTATTATTATTAGTATTAAATAATAAATATACACAATAATTTTCAGTCATTATAATTAAATATAATAATATTATATTTAATTATAATGGTATTATAATGATATTATATTTAATTATAATATTTTTATTATATATAGTTTTTCAATCTAATAATATAATAGAAAAATTATCTTATATATATCCTGATGGGGAAAAATCATGTTGTTTAATAAAAAAAGAGTATGTTATAGATAATAATCATCCTTATGGAGGTGATTTTAAATATATAATTAATAATATAAAAGATTGTAATTATAATGCATATATATTAGATGATAAACAGCAAATAAATTATGGTGATAATTGTAAAAAAGAAAATATTGGTTCTTGTAGAAATATAAATAAAGAATGTATAGATTTTGTATCTAAAGATTTTTGTGATAAATATAATATGACTTGGTCTAATAAAACTTGTCAACATCCATTAGATTTTGTTTGGAAAGACCCAATTAAAATAACATTACCTTCTAATTATAAAAAAAATAATGATAATGGAGAAGTTAAATTATTTACTTAATATATTATTATTTATAAAACTGAATAATAATATATAAGTTATAAATTTTATTTTTATAAAAATCTAATATATTTATATGATTTCTGTAGAAGAATGTCTAGGACCATGTTTACCATACTGTAATAATAATTTTAATATTTATGTATATGTAATTATTGGTATAATTATTGGTATGTTTATATCTTATATAAAAACATCATATTATAATAATACTAAAAATAAACACAACCGACCTACACCATATACTTAAATACTCATTTTATATATTTTATTATATAATCTTTAATTCAATTTTTTTATAAATAATATCATAAAAAAATCTTTAATTATTTATAAAAATTGAAATATATATTTAATATTACTATATATTATTAAACATAATAATGATTACTATTTCATATTTATCAGGAGAAACTTTTAGTATTAATGAGTCAAATACAGTATATGAATTATTTGGGAATATAATAGATTATATTAAAATAACTAAACCATTTATATCAATATGTGATATAAGTTTAGTTTTCACTCAAGATGAAATTGTACATATAATTAGTTATGATTCATTAGGACAGCGTAGCGCCGTGGAAAACGGACAGCGTAGCGCCGTGGAAAACGGACAGCGTAGCGCCGTGGAAAACGGACAGCGTAGCGCCGTGGAAAACGGGCTTGATATAATTAATTATGATTCAACTATAACTAATTATACATTAATTATTAAACAATCTAAATATCCAAAAATGAATTATTATTATAATGGAAAGTCTAGAAATGTTAATATAATATCATATCTAAAAAATTATAATATACATAAACTATTAAAAATTATATGTACATCTGAAGATATAGATAGTGGATTTTATATATTGATATTAAAAATTAGTAATGATATTATATATCAATGTAATATTAATGTAATTATAAATGAATATTGGTGTTATACTGAGAAAGAATATGCTTTTACAAAATCATATAATATTACTCATAGTAATTTATATGATTTTCCACAAGATATTAATTTTTCAAATGTTATTTTTAATCTTGAACTAAAAAATATTTAATTAATAGATATTATCTATATATTTTTATAAATATTATTTAATTAATAGATTTTATAAATTTAGAATATAATTTAAAAAAAACATCTCTAGTTAATTCTAATTTAGTTTTATCTGAGATTTCTTTAATTTTTAAATTATTAGCTAAATTATGTAAATTTATAAAACCATATTTATGATAAAAATTAATAGTATCAATTATAATATAATTATTAAAATTTATATCAATGTTATATTTTAATGATTCTGCAATAATTGTTTTTAAATGAAAATTTATATTATGACTAATTATAATATCTACTTTTTTTATATCATTCAAAAAAGTATTAATACATTCTTCAGGGTCTATTCCATTATCTAATGCAAAATCATTAGTAATACCATGACATGCTATAGATTCATCTGTTATATGCATACATCTTGGTTTACATATCATTTTAATATTTTTGATTTCATTAAATAAATTATCTTTAACTGTCCCTATAATATAATTAATAACTACTGGTCTTGCAAATAAATATAAATTTTTCTTATATATAGCATGTTGAGTTTTATGTAATCCATTAGTTTCTGTATATAAAAAACATATAGTTTTTGTCATCTTATTTAATAATACTAAATAAATGTTTAAATAAAAATTGAATAAAAAATATAATAAGATTAAAGTATTAAATAATATAATGTCATATTATTTAATAGATTTTACTAAAAATACTAATGATTTTAATTTTGATAATTTAATAATAGGAAAAAAGGTTAATACAAGACATTATATATATTATCAAGATGATGAAATATTTGAACCAAAAGAAATATATATAAAATTGCCAAAAATTAGGTCAATATATAAATTAGGAATATCTCAATATAATCAAGAAAATATACCATTATATCCTCATTATAATTTATTAAATAATTTTATATCATTTATAAAAAATTTAGAAGATAATATTCATTCATGTTTTATTCAAAAATATCCTAATATATTATTATCTAGTATTATTAACAAAAGAAATAATATACAACATATTAAAATTAATATAACAGATAATTATATTATATCATCTAATACTAATAAAAAAATTAAATTAAATGATATTAAAATAAATAGTGAATTAAATATTGTGATTAAATTAAGTTTAATATGGAATAAAGATAATGAAAAAATTGGATTATCTTGTGAATTATATCAAATTAAATATAATCCTATTCCATTTGATATTAATATTAATTTTTTTGATATCTCAAAACCAATTGAAGAATCTTCTATCATAGAAAAGCCTCAAAATACTGATTCAAAACCCTTAAATGATCTTTCTCCTCCATCTCCACCTAGAATATCATTGATTCCATCTGTTGCTGATTTACAATCAGCTATTAAAAAATTAAAACCCAAGATAAATAATTAATCATTTTTATATACATTATAAACTACAGGAACCATAGGTGTTGGACCTCTTGTATAAGGATACATTTGAGGTAATGGTGTAGGAACAACAATTTTATGTGATAGTTCTTTTTCCTCTTTCTTTTCCTCTTTCTTTTCTGATTCATCTTTTTTTGAATCTTCCTCTTTTTTTAGTTTAATAAACATAGGATAAGGCATATTTTTATTAATAATAGGAATATAATTTAATGGATATGTATCAATACCAACTTTATTTCTTTGATTTTGTTGATAATATTTCATATTTGCCATTCTATATTTTTGTCCATCCATAAACATCATTTGACGTATTCTCATTTCATGATTAAATTTAATAAAATCTTTAATGGCATCTGTATAATTATCGCCTTCTATTTCATATTGAAAAGGAGAAACTATTTTATATATCATTAATAATATATAGATAAAAAATAATTATAATTTTTTTATAAAGAGATATTATTTTTTATCTATTAATGGGAATTAAAAATTTATTAACATTTTTATCAAACTTTCCTAATGTTTTTGAAGAGAAAGAAATAGATTATTATAAAGGAAAAAAGATAGCAATAGATATATCATTATTATTATATCAAATTATTATTTCTACTAGAAATTCAGGAAGTGATATTGTTAATGATAATGGTGTTTCTATAACACATATTGTAGGTTTATTCAATAGAACAATAATGTTATTAGAAAAAGGTATAACTCCAATATATGTATTTGATGGGAAACCATCAGAATTAAAAAATAGTATTTTAATGAGAAGAAAAAATAATAGGAAAAATGCAATGATTAAATTATGTAATTGTGATGAAAATGATAAAATTAAATATTTTAAAAGAAGTTCATATATATCAAAAGAACAATATATGGAATGTAAAGAGTTATTAAAATTAATGGGAATATCATATATAGATTCTGAATGTGAAGCAGATATTATTTTAGCAAATTTATGTAAAAATAATATAGTACATGGAGTATATTCTGATGATATGGATATATTAGCATTAGGTTCACATAGACTAATTAAAAATTTATTTTCACATAAAAGTAATCCAATAGAAATAAATTTAGATAAAATATTATCAGAATTAAAATTATCTTATGATGAATTTTTAGAATTATGTATATTATTTGGATGTGATTATTGTAAAAGAATTACACTTATAAAATCAGAAGATTTATATAAAATATATAAACAATATAAAAACATTCCATCAACTATACAAAAATTAATTAGTTTAGGTTATTATGTTAAAATTAATAATGATTATAATTTAATTAAAAAACAATATAATATTAATGTTGATTATAAAATATTGAATTATAAGCCAAATTGTAATGTGTTATTAAATTTTTTAATTAATACTCACGGATTATTAAAACATAAAATTATTAATAAAATTAATAAAAATAAATTATTTTTTTGATATTTTTTTTATTTATAAATAATATAAAGAATTATTTATATTGATTATAAATAATGGCAGATAATAATAATGAAGTTATGAATTATATTAATTATATAAATAAATCTAGTAAGAAAAAAAGGAAAAATAATGATATTACTTATGAAGAAGCAGTACATAATTTCTCAATATTAGCAATAGATAGATTATATAAATCTAATAAAGAGTATTTAAATTTTAAAGGATGTAAGTTATATACATTATTAAGTAATATGATTTGGGTATATTCACAAATAATAAATAATTTAAAAAATAATAAAAATATTATTGAAAAAGTTGATACATCTACTAGATTATATATTATAGCAGAATTATCAATTTGTTTATTTTATTTAAAGACTTTTATGAAATCAAAAAGTTCAGATACATTAGAAGATTGTTTAAATGAACATAAATATAAATTATCTAATAAAAAACGTAAATTGGAAGATTTGGAAGATAATGTTATATATATAGAATTAGAAGATGAAGAACAAGAATCATATAATGAAATTGATATTATGAGTAAAATTTTTAATAATAAAGTATCAGATACATCATCTAAAATTTTAGATTATTATACTAATTTATCTAATGATATGAAGAAACAAATTAATGATAATATAGATAGTATAAATAACCATCTATTTAATGATAAACCGTTTGCATTTCAAATTTTAGATTTACCATTATGTTTAGACCAAAAAAAGACAATATTAGACACATATAAAACATTAGAAAGTAGCATGTATCCAGATAATAAATTAAGGACATGGTTTGATTCATTGTTAAAAATTCCATTTGGCAAGTATAAAGGTGTTGATTTAAATAATTCTAATGATATAAGTAGTTTTTTAGTAAAATTGCAAAATATTATGGATAATGCAGTATATGGTCATAATGATGCTAAAAGACAAATTATACAAATTATGGGACAACAAATTAAAAATCCACAAGCAAAAGGTAATATGGTTGGATTATGGGGTCCACCTGGGACAGGTAAAACATCTTTAATAAAGGATGGAATAGCTAAAGCCATGGATAAACCATTTATATTTATATCTTTAGGAGGGGCTACAGATGCTTCATTTTTAGAGGGTCATTCATATACTTATGAAGGTTCTGTTTATGGAAGAATAGTAAATAGTTTAATATCAAGTAATTGTATGAATCCAATAATTTATTTTGATGAGTTAGATAAAATATCACAAACTCATAGGGGAGAAGAGATAACAAATATATTAGTTCATTTAACAGACCCAATACAAAATTCACATTTTAGAGATAAATATTTTCATGGTGTAGATATAGATTTATCTAAAGCTACATTTATTTTTAGTTTTAATAATCCCAGAAATGTTAATCCAATATTATTAGATAGAATTACATGTATAGAAACTAAATATTTATTATTATCACATAAAATTAATATTGTAAATAATTATTTATTACCTGATATGTTAAAAGATATTAATTTTGATAAAGATGACATTCATATAGATAATGATAATATTAAATATTTGATTAATAAATATACTTTAGAAGGAGGTATTAGAAAATTAAAATCATTATTATATAATATTATTAGAGAAATTAACATTGAATTATTAACAAATCCTGATATTCAAAAACCATATTATATAACAAATACAATAATTGATAATTTTTTACATAATAAATATGAATATGTTCCAGATAAAATTAATACTACTCCAAAAGTTGGAATTGTATATGGATTATATGCAGGTTGTTCAGGTGTAGGCGGTGTATTACCTATTCAAGCAGTATGGGTTCCATCTAATAATGCATTAACATTAAAAACAACTGGATATTTAGAAAGAGTTATTAAGGAAAGTACAGAAGTAGCAAATAGTTTAGCATGGAATAGTATATCTCAAGAATTAAAAGATAAATATTTATTAGAATGGAAAGAAAAACCATTAGGATTTCATATTCATTGTCCAGATGGTGCACAACCTAAAGATGGTCCATCAGCAGGAGCAGCATTAACATTAGTATTATATTCTTTATTAACTAATCTTAAGATTGATAATTATATAGCAATGACAGGAGAGATTAATTTAGAAGGTAATATAACAGCAATTGGAGGATTAGAAGAAAAATTAGAAGGAGCCAAAAGAGTAGGGATTAAAAAGGTATTAATTCCTGAAGAAAATAGAAAAGATTTAGTAAAAATAATGAAAAGAAATAAAATATTATTAGATAATAATTTTAAAGTTAAGATAGTATCACATTTTAATGATGTTATAAAAGAAGCAATTATAAATTAATAAAAATTAGATTTTAATTTTTTTATCATTGTTTTAATTTTTAGAAATAATAATAAAAAAATTAAAATTAGATTTTAATTTTTTTATCATTGTTTTAATTTTTAGAAATAATAATAAAAAAATTAAAATTAGATTTTAATTTTTTTATCATTAAATATTATAAAAAATATAATTTCTAATATTAATTTAATGGACAAAATTAATATTAGAAATTTAGTTAAATTATCAGAAAATAATTATAATTTAGTTAATGAAACTGAATCTATATTAACTAAAGTAAATAATCAGAAATCAAAATATAATAATATTCATAAACAATTAAATGAAATGGAATCTAAACTAAATAAGATTACTAGTAATAAAGTCATTAATAAGAAATAAATATTTTTGGGGAATATTATTAAAATCAATTAATAATGAATTAGATTGATATTTTTGTTTAGCTTCGGGATATTTTTCAAAATAATCATATAATATTTTATCATTTAATAAATCATTTTTTTTAATTTTAGATTTTTTTATAATTATACTTTTAATACAATCTGATTTATCTCCAAATAAAATTTTCTTGAGTAATAATAATTTAGCTTCATCTTCAGTTAATATTATTTTTTTCTTATTTTTATAATTAATAAATATTATATTATCTCTACCTAATTGTAAAAAATCTTCATCACCAGATATTATATATATTTCTTTTGTTTTATCATATTCTTTATAAAACATACAAATTCCTGCTATAATATCATCAGCTTCAATATTATTAATTTTTAAAATCATACAATTACTATGTTTACTTAATATATTAGGTATAATATAATTTAAAGTATAATTAAAAATAGCATCAAAATTATATTTATTATTTCTATTACTTTTATAATGACAATTAAGTTCATTTCTCCATAATGTTGTTCTTGGTGAATCTAAACAAAATATTATTTTAGATTTATTAAAAATTTTTTTTAATATTAATTTTAATATTGATTCTAAAAACATTTTCTCATATTTTTCAATAAAAATTTTATTTTTATCCCATTCATAATTTGGATTAGTTTTAATTAATGCATATTCATCAGGAGAATTAAATGAAAACCATCTAATAGTAGCATAAAATCTATAAAATATAGTATATGATGTATCAATTAAAATTAATGACATAAAATTATTATATATTATAATAATTTTATGTTTATATTACATTTTATTGTTTATATTACATTTTATAAGATAATATAATTTTATGTTAGTGTGCTTCATTCATCAATATTAACTGGTTTTTGTTCAGTAGTATACATAAAAATAACTCCTCTAGTTTCTGCTAATGCTTTATAATTAACAACTACATCACCAATTAAACCATCAGATTCTAGAATTTGTTCAATAGGAGCTAATTCGTATTTAGTTCCTGTACTATCCATTAATGATAGTTTAGATGGATGATAATAATAATAAGTAGGTGTTACCATACCATTATTACGATCTACTATAATAGCAGACGAACCTACAACAATATTTTTTTCAGCAAAACTAGGATTTATTTCAGTTAATACTACTGATTTAATAAAAAATTCTGTGTCTTTAATTTCTATTCTATCAGGAACCTCAATTCTATCTGTTCTTATTCTTTCAAATCCTGATACAGATATTGGTAATTTATTAATATTAAATGGTTGTAGATTACTGAATTTAATTGTATTTTCTGTTCTATTAACATAAAAAAATAATACATCTCTTGAATGTATTACAGAAGTATTTTTCATTTGTATAAGACCATTTTGTAAAACTCCTTGTTCTTGTTTTAATGCATTTGCTAATGAAGGTGCGTCAGTATCTGTATTATCTAAAGATAAATTAAAGTTTATCATAGGAATATGACTTACAACAGGTCTAACATTTTGTTGATATGGATTCATGTTTACCATATTATATATAGGTTGAGTATATACAACGGTTGGTCTAAATGAAAATGCAGATAATAATCTTTTAAGTATTGTTCCATCATTTCTACCATAAATAAAATCTGGTGTATCTTGTCTATTCATTCTACACATATCAATAGCACCAATAAATTCTCTAAATTGTGCTCCATAATAAGTTCCACTTCTAAGACTTAGTACATTATTCCATAATTGATTTTGAATTTTGGCTCTATCTAATAAATCTAATAATATAGAACGATTATCACATACAATATCATTAGGGTCATATACTAATGAATCAATTAATTCAAAATCTCCTCTTGTTTTAATAGGTTCATTATTATATCTAGCTTTAATAATTCTACTTAAATTTGAATGTAAAAAGTGAGATTCTAATACATTAATCTTTGGTAAAAATAACGCTGCAATAACAGGATTTACACAATCAATTTGTCTACCGTTCCAAAAATTATACGTTCCATTTATTGCTTGTGTATCACAATCAGTATATTCTAATGATTGCATTACAACTTGAGAATGTAATAGTTCAGATGATGCATGTAATTTTAATATTTCTTGTAAATGCTTATAATCAATATCATTTAATTTATAATTAAATCCGGACATATCAATTGTTACTGAACCTAATACTTTCATTAAATTAGTTGAGGGTTGAATAACTTCAGAACTTTTCATACCAACTAAATCATTTTCATAAATTCTTTGAAACTCTGCAAATTCTTCTTCTGATAATCCATATTTTGTTTTAAATAATTTAGAATTTTCTAAAAGAGTATGAAATGGTAATTGTTGTAATCCATACTTTTCTCTAATTAATTTAGCAAATTTCTTAGCTTTTTTACTAATTAAATGATGTCTTTCTAAAAATTGTTTTTGAATTTTATCATAAGTTCCATCATCATATTTTTGTTTTAATCTATTTAAATTATTATTTATTCCTGTTTCTCCTTTACGGAATAATTTTTGAACTTCATCATTAACATCAATATTAGAAGATTCATAAGATTTATTGCGTGTAGGTTTATTATCCATACTTATATATAATGAATTAGAAATTTTTTTTAAATTTAATTTTTAAAGATTTTTATATTAAATAATAATCTCATAGTTTGGTTATAAAACTATAATAACAATTTTATATATATGAAACATTCTGATTTATGGATTAATAAATATTGTCCTAAAAATATTAATCAAGTTATTGGCAATTATAATCAAATAAAAATATTTAATAATTGGATATCATCTATTAATTCTCATAAAAACCAATCAATTATAATTTCCGGGAATCAAGGTATTGGTAAAACTTTAATTATTAAATTAATTTTAGAAGAACATAATTATATTGTAAAAATTATTAATCCTAATGAAATTAAAGACCATAGATGTTATGATGACCTTAATGATTATTATAATTTTGTTAACTCTATATATTCTAAAATTAATTTTAATAATAATAAAAATAAAAAAATAGCACTTGTTTTTGATGAAACTGAAAATATAACATTAACTAGTGAAAAAAAATATATTATGGATATTTATAAAGAAAATAACAAAAATAAAAATTTCCCATTAATTTTTATATCTAATAATCAACATTCTAAATTATTATATGATTTAAAAAAAGGTTGTAATGAAATTGTTTTTAATCAACCTACTATAAATGAACTTATAAAATTAATTAATAATATATGTAATAATGAAAATATTATTATTAATAATAATAATATATATGAAAAAATTATATCATTTTCACAATTTGATATTAGAAGATTAATTAATATATTACAAGAATTATCTTTTCATATTATTGATAAAACTATTACTAATGACATTATAGATGAATTTATATTGAAATCTAGATATAAAAATATTGATATAGGATTATTTGATGCAACATTTAGTATTCTTAATAATTATCTATCATATGATAATATTATAAAACTTTATGAATCTGAAAAAGTTCTTTTACCATTAATGATTCATGAAAATTATATTAAAAAAATATTATATAAATCTAATGATAATATTAATAATATTATTGATTATTTAGTTGATATTTCTAATTCTATTTCTATAGGTGATAATATTGAAACTAGTATTTATACTGACCAAAATTGGTATCTTCAAAATATTCATGGTTTTTTTACATGTATCAATACTTCTTATACAATTAATAAACTGAAAAATACATATAATTTATTATATGATGATATTAAATTTAGTGCAGATTTAAATAAAACTTCTCTTAAAAATATTAATAGAAAAAATATTAATAATCTTGGCAAATTTATTAATAATAAATCTATTGAAGAAATTTTAATGCTAAATAGAATATGCAACTCTATTTTATATAATCCTGAAAAAACTAAATGTAATCAAGATTTAATTAATATATTAAATGGTTATAAAAATATATCAATTAAAGATATTGAATTATGTCTTAAAATTGATAAAACTACACAATTTACTACTTTATCTACTAAAGATAAAAAATCTATTACTAAATTAATCCAAAAATAATAAATCAATAATATTTTTCAATTATTGATTTATTTTTGTAATAAAAAATAAATCAATAATATTTTTCAATTATTGATTTATTTTTGTAATAAAAAATAAATCAATAATATTTTTCAATTTTTGATTTATTTTTGTAATAAAAAATAAATCAATAATATTTTTCAATTATTGATTTATTTTTGTAATAAATAATAAATCAATAATATTTTTCAATTATTGATTTATTTTTGTAATAAAAAATAAATCAATAATATTTTTCAATTATATTAGTTAATCCTATAAATTGTATATTTCCTTGTGAATTAGTTGGATTAAAATAAATTAAATCTTTATATAAATATATTAATAATTCATTTATCCATGTTAATAAATTTATATCTGATATATATATTACATCTTGTGTTAATAATTGATAATAAAAATTCATTCTTGTATCATCACTTGATTCAAACATATAACTATATGATTTAATTTTATCAATTGCATCTATATATCTTCTATCTATTCCTGGTATTGATGAAGCCCATATCCATAATTTTGTTGATTTTTGATATATACCATAAAAATGATATTTTCCTGTTAATATTTTATTATTATTATCATCATATAATTCTAATAATTTATTTTTATTTTTTCTACTAAATGATATTTTATATTTTTTTTTTAAATTTATTATGTTAGATATATATTTATTTTTTAAGAATATATAATCTGATATTTTATTTATCATTAATTTTATACAGAAAAAATATCTAATACTATATATATAATGTTAAACTCAAAATCAAATCAAAATTATACTCTATTTTATATAATTGGTTTTATAATTATTTTTTACTTATTTATAATGCCATATTTTGATAAATATAATTCTCCATCCCCAACACCAACTTTTAATGAACCTCCTAATATGAATGCACATCAAATTGAACCTAATATAATTACACATCAAGTTCAACCTTATATGACTACACATCAAATTGAACCTACTATGACTACAACATATAGTGTTGAACCAAAAACAATACAAATAAATAGTAATAATAATATACAAAAATATGACCCACATCTTATAAATAATGAATTATTAAATACACAAGAATATACAAATGAACATATTAAATTATTTGATAAAGAATATAAACCTATTGAAAAATTAGAAAATATTGAAGGAGAAATAACAATGAATCCTACAAGTATTCCTATAGAAAATACTCATGATAATCCTAAAAGTATTTCTACAGATAATACTAATTATATTCCTAAAATTGATATGAATGAATGTAAGAAATCTTGTTGTAAACATAATCAATGGCTACCCCCATTTATGACAGAAGAACCTACAAATGATTATGTTGGTTCTAACTTTTCTTGTAATTTTGGTTCAGGTAGCGGATGTGTGTGTATAACTAATAATGATTTAAACTTTTTAACAAATAGAGGATTTATTAAATAAATAATTTACTAAATAAATTATTTATTTAACAAATAGATAATTTACTAAATAAATTATTTATTAAATATTATTATTTAATAAATAGTTTTTTAATAAATAGATAATTTACTAAATAAATTATTTATTAAATATTATTATTTAATAAATAGTTTTTTAATAAATAGATAATTTACTAAATAAATTATTTATTAAATATTATTATTTAATAAATAGTTTATCCATATCAAAAAAATATCTAAATATTAATATATGCTTAATTTATTAGTAGAAACTAAAAATGAGTATACTACACATTTATCTAATATATTAACACCATTAATATTTCAAGGATTACAATCTATATATAATGAAGCTAAAAGTGTTATTACTGATAATGGAGAATCTCATATGGTTTTAAAAATATTTCAATCTTGTCTTAAATCTATATTAACTTGGAATACAATTACTATAGATAAGGCTACTAATGCTATTATTAAATCATCACAAAGTTATGAATGGTTAAATGATTTAATTAAAGCAACTTTAAAAGCTAATCTTATGGTTTTAATTTATAATCCAAGTTGTAAAAATCAAACTAAAATAGATCCAAAATTATATCAATCAATTAAAACTTCTGAATTTATACATAGAGTATATATAGAATGTGCTAGAGAATTATGGAATAATCCTTATTTATTGTATCATGATTATCCACCAATAGAAATTAAAAGAAATCAGAGAGATTGTATGATGATTATAAAAGAATCAATAAAAGAATCATTAAGAAAATTATTACCTTTAAAACATATTTTACATGTATATTTAGGCGAAGATATAAATTTAAATAATGAACATGTAGAATTTGATAAAGCTATGAGTGATGTTGAAGAAAATTATTTACCTAAATTAATTGATAAAGATTTAAATCAAGTATTATCTGATAAAAAATCAACTGAAAAATCTAATAAAACTGATAAATTTAATAATACTGATAAATCTAATAAAACTGATAAATCTAATAAAACTGATAAAAGTCAAGGTTCTATAATATTAGATATTATTAATAATACCACAAATTCAGTATTAAAAAAACAAAATATAGATAGTTCTACATCATCAAATAATCTAATTATTACAGATAAACAAGAAACTGATAATCCAGTTATATCTATTAAAAATAAATCTGAAATAAATTTATCTGCAAGTAATACAATTAATAATAAAATAAATAATAATATTGATGCTAAAATAAAAAAAATATTAAAAAAAGATTTAGCTGTAGAATCTGATAATATTGATACAAGTTTAACTTTTGATAATTATCAAGAAATATTCTCTAATTCTTATGAAATTAATAAATAAATTAATATAATATAATATAATGATTACAGATTTCAAAACACCACATATAACTGGTGAAACAATATTAGATAGAATATTAGAACATTTTAAAATTAATGATATACATTTTGATACATCAGAAGATGCACAACCTCAAATGCATATTTTAACTAAAAATGAATATTGTGATTTATTAAAACCTCATATAGATTAATGTTTAAATAATGAATTAGAAATAGATTTAGATAAATCTATATTAATATTTATAAACATATTATTAGATAAACATAAAATATATGATTATAAAAATGAAGAATTTAATTTTAAATTTTTAGGTATACAACGTTTTTATGATAATGTATCAACAATACTTATATACTATTTAATTAAAAATATGAAAAAAATAATTTATATAACATTAGACCATCAATTACAAGAATATGAAAAACATATTTTTGACCAAAAATGTACAAAATGTATATGCAAATTTATTTATATTGATATTAAAGATTTTAGTGCACCAACTCCTGATTCATTTTCAACTAATGATACATATTCATTTCCAACTGAAGATACAAATATTAAGAGTTATTTAATTGAATTAAAAACTTCTCTTGAAGGTGATAAAAATGTTAAAGAAAGTTGTCATGATTTTAACATTGCTAATTTTTTAAACTCTGCAAATATTGATGATTCAGCTATAAACTTTATATATTATTATTTAACTTATGATGATATAGACCTATCATATATTAAATATGCATTAATTATGTTATTATTAAGTACTAATAAAAAAATTATTTTTATATTATTATTATTAACAATAGATGAAATTTATAATGCTTTTAAACAATTATTACCATATACATCTAATCTATTCTTAATTTCTCACAAAATTGTGCAATTAATGAAATATTAAGTGTTGATAAGGATGATATTAGTCTTTTATATAACAGAATATATAATATGATTGATGCTATGACTATTCCTAATACTAATGATGATAAATTTGAAGAACTTATAAAATGTAATGATAGTATAACTACGCCAACACAATTATGTTTATTATTAAATTATTGTAAAGAACAATATACTATAGATAATTGTAGTAAAATTAGAGATATATTAGAAACTGGTAATTTAACAGAACAATATAAAGAAATACTTACAAATGCAACTATTACAAAACCATATGATGACTCATTATTAGAACAAGCAAAACATATATTTGATTATATAGATACACTACCTCAAGACTATGAATTAGAATTTAAACAAAAGTATATGAAATATAAAAATAAATATTTAATGTTAAAACATAAATTACTTTATCATTTTAATACTAGGTGATAACATATCCATACTCGCAAAAGTAATAGAACTAATACAACTAACCATTACAATATCATTAGTATCTATATTTTGGGATGGTATATATTTTAATGATAAACTAATGATTAGAGCAAATATAATATATTTTATAATTTTCATTGTTATATTTTGATTTTGTTGTTTATACATATATATAATGTATAAAAAAAATAAAATCTATATTATTTTAATGAATCAAGTTATTGTTATTGCTATAATATTTTTTTTAATATTTTGGTTTCAAAATATTGAAGATACTAAATATAAAAAAAATAGAATTACATTTTATGAAAAATATAAATATCCGGTATTTGTAAGTGCATTAGTTGGATTAGTATTTTCATATTGTAATGTATCAGAAACTATTAATAAAATTAAACCTAATATAAGAGAACAACAAATATATATAGACCCATCACCATTCTAAAATTTTTTCTAATACTTTATATATGACAACAAAAGAAGTTAAGTTTGGTGCTACAAAAATACAAATTAAAAAATTTAATATTCATGATATGGTTGACCATTGCACAATTGCAATGATTGCTAAAAGAGCAACTGGAAAATCATTTTTAACTAAAGAAATAATGTTCCAAAAACGGAATATATCTTGTGCTATTGCAATAAGTAGAACAGAGAAATTAAATTCTTTTTATTCTGATTTTATTCCTGATTGTTATATATATCCAGAATATGATAGTTCTATTTTGACTAGAATATATGAAAGACAATCTATTATGAATGAAGAAAATAAAATAAGAATTAAAAATGATAAAAAACCAAAAGATGATTCATTAATATTAATTATGGATGATTGTATGAGTTCTAAAGGAACATGGTTAAAAGATCCAAATATATTAGAATTATTTTTTAATGGTAGACATCATCATATATCATATATATTAACAATGCAATATGCGGTTGGTATTCCTCCTGAATTACGTTCTAATTTTGATTATATTTTTTTATTAGCTGAAGATACCATTTCTAATAGAAAAAGATTATATGACCATTATGCAGGTATGTTTCCTACATTTGATATATTTCAACAAGTCTTTTCTGACATAACTGAAGATTATGGTATTCTTGTTATAAATAATAGAATTCATAGCAAGAATATAACAGATAAAGTATTTTGGTATAAGGCTAAACCAGTCCCAAAATTTAAGGTTGGTTCTAAAAAATTTAAAAAATTTCATGAATCTAATTATGATGAAAATTGGAATAAAAAAATAGATATTTATAATAATGACCAATTAGGTGTTCATAAAAGAAATAGTATTAAAGTTATTGTTGAAAAAATTAAATAAATAATTATTTTATTATAATAGTTAATTATTAATAACTTAATATTAACTTTTATAGTATCTTTAAACTTTATAGATATTAATATATCTATAAAGTTTCAATATCTTCAACTTTATAATATTTAATGTCATAATATTTAGGTAATGATTATAATTCAGTATTAATTTATTATAAAATTAATTTATATGGTTAAATCAGTTTTTTCATTTACACATTCAAAAGTATGAACTAATACAAAACCTTTAATTATGTATTAGTTGTTTTTCAATACTTTTATACATCTACTAAATAATTGAAAATTTATTATTATTTATCAAATATGTAAAAAAAATGATAACTATACATTTTTCCCCTAATTAAATTTATTATCTTATTAATTTATTATAATATTTTGTTAATTCAATTAATATTTTTTTTAATTTATTTATTGGTAATTTTAATAATTGTGTTTTTTCATAAGATGGATTATTAACAATATTGTTTTTTATAAACTTAATTGTTTCGGGTGCTACTGCTGGTGCTACTGCTGGTACTGGTGCTGCTGGTACTAGTGCTGATATTGCTTTTTGTTCTGCTGGTGCTGCTGGTACTAGTGCTGATATTGATTTTTGTGTTGCTGCTGCTACTGCTGCTTTTGCTGCTGCTGCTGCTTTTGCTGCTGCTGCTGCTACTGCTGCTGCTGCTGCTACTGATTGTGCTGTTGATGCTGATGGTGCTGGTGCTGGTGCTATTGTTGGTGCTGGCGCTGGTGCTGATGCCTCTGGTGCTGGTTCTTGTTCTGGTGCTGATGTTTCTTCTGGCGCTGATGGTGCAGCTGGTGGCGATGATGGTGCTGCTGGTGCATCTGGTGCATCTGATGCTGGTGTTGGTGCTGGCGCTGATGCCTCTGGTGCTTGTGTTGGTGCTGGTGTTGGTGCTGGTTCTTGTTCTAGTCGTTGTTGTTTTGCTTCTTGTTCTTGCGCTAGTCGTTGTCGTTCTGCTTCTTGTTCTTGCGTTAGTCGTTGTCGTTCTGCTTCTTCTTGCGCTTGTCGTTCTGCTTCTTGTTCTTGCGCTAGTCGTTGTCGGTCTGCTTCTTCTTGCGCTTGTCGTTCTGCTTCTTGTTCTTGCGCTAGTCGTTGTCGTTCTGCTTCTTGTTCTTGCGCTAGTCGTTGTCGTTCTGCTTCTTCTTGCGCTTGTCGTTCTGCTTCTTCTTGCGCTAGTCGTTGTCGTTCTGCTTCTTGTTCTTGCGCTAGTCGTTGTCGGTCTGCTTCTTGTTCTTGCGCTAGTCGTTGTCGGTCTGCTTCTTCTTGCGCTTGTCGTTCTGCTTCTCGTTCTGCAGCAGCTGCTGCTGCTGCTACTGCTGCTACTGCTTGCGCTCTTCGTTCTATTGCTTCTAGTTCTGCTTCTTCTCGTTCTGCTGCTAAACGTGCTGCTTCTTCTTGCGCTCTTCGTTCTGTTTCTTCTTGAGTTCTTCGTTCTGTTTCTTCTTGCGCTCTTCGTTCTGCTGCTTCTCGTTCTGCTTTTCGTTCTAGCACTCGTTTTGCTGCTGCTGCTTTTGCTGCTGCTGCTTTTGCTGCTGCTACTGCTGCTTCTTCTCGTTCTTGTGCTGCTACTGCTGCTACTGCTGCTGATACTGATGCTGGTTGATGGCTGGTGCTTGCTAGTTGCTGGCTTTTACTGCTGCTGCTGCTGCTTGCTGGTAGTGCTGGTGCAGGTGCTGCTACTTGTGGTGCTAGTTCATAATTAGAGTGTTGTATTGTATAATCTTCTAATTCGGATTGTTCTGTTAATAATATATCTGTTATATCGGAATTGGACTGTAAATTTGCTGGTATTTGTATTGATGTTGTTCTTACATTTGTTTGTTCTGCTGGTATGAGTACTTCTGAGCGTGGTATTCCATTTGATGGTGCTGCTGATGGTAAGTGTTGTATGAGTGAATCACCTAATAAGT
>Ga0214921_10003179_pt1 | contig 25431 bp, 14 predicted proteins | sample LL1505_MetaG_FD_177992 | JGI IMG/M metagenome (GOLD analysis project Ga0214921, IMG submission 177992) | Freshwater microbial communities from Lake Lanier, Atlanta, Georgia, United States - LL-1505 | ecosystem: Environmental > Aquatic > Freshwater > Lake | place: USA: Georgia | collected...
TTTCCCATTCTGCTTTGAAGGTTGAATAATCCACAGCCGTCGAAACGGTTTGTATTTGCTCTCGCAAAATATCTTCGGCCTTGCGGTATTTGAGATTGTAGTACACCGAAGATTCGTTGGATTCCTTACGCAGGTAATCCTCGGCATATTTACGCAATGGAATTTGTTCTGGCGAAATACCGTAGGAAGAAAATTGTCTAAAGAGCCTCTCTTCGGCTTCTTGCAACAAGTCTTCTCGGGTAATTTCTACGCGATGGTTTTTGAGCAAGACATCGATCACCAAATCCCTCCTGAGTTGCTTGGCAAAAGACTCGTATCGAGTGCCAGGTTCATCGTGGTCATGCTCATGCCCTGAATGATCGTGATCTGCATGATCGTGATCATGGCCCGCATGGTCGTGATCATGGCCCGCATGGTCGTGGTGATCGTGATGGTCATGACCTTGTTTGTCATCTTTGATCAAACGGCGAAGAAAAGCGTCCGGGAGATCCATAGGATATTCCTCAAAGAACTTCTCCATCATGCGGAATCGAAGCAGTTGTTCAGCCTCCTGATCCCAACCGGCTTTGATAAATTCTTCAGTGCGGCTACGGAACTCTGCCTCATCCATGCTGGACCCAAATACCTTCGTAAAAAAAGCCTCGTTCAAATCGGCTTTCCCCTCCCGCAGAATATTGGACACCTCAAAATCAAAACGAGTCTGTGGGTCCAGTTGCTCACCCTCGTTGAGCTTGAAGCCTTTGGCGATGGCCTCGCTGTGATCACCGTACAGGTCAAACGGGGTCAAGGTGCCGGTAAAGCCTTTGCCTTTGCCCAGAAGATCTGCCTTGAGGGCATCCTGGACAATTTCGTCCAAGGCAACCAAGGTGACACCTTTGCGAGCCCCTTGCCCGTGGAGGTCTTGGCCCTCGGAGGGGGTAACCCTCAAAAAAATCCGGTCACCGGCCTCGGCTGTTTCTGGATATGCTCCCTCAAAATACCGACTTCTCCACTGCTCTATAAGTTCATCCACTTCGGCTGCACCCGGTTGGGGTTCTGCCTTGTCGAATGATTGTTGGAAAGGCTGCAGTTCAACGTTGGGACGTAAACCCAAATCGTACTGAAAATCAAAGGTCATTCCGTCTTCCAACCCGTTGGGGAAGGGCTCGTGACCCGGCACCGGTAGGGGCTGCCCAAAAAAATCCATGTTGTTCTGGCTGGCATAATCCATTAAGTGGTCGTTGACCAACTTTCCCATTTCTTCCTGCAAGACAGACAAACCGTACTGCTTCCGAATTAATCCGTCCGGCACCATCCCGGGTCTAAAACCGGGCATTTTGATGTTTTTGCGAACCTCTTTGAGGCCTTTTTCGACCCGTGGGCGGTAATCCTCCGGGCTAAGGGTCAAGGTCAAGCGAATCTCCAAAGGAGATAGAAATTCCTGAGTAATATTCAAAATATGGATTTAAGGTGGTTAATGAAGGTAAAGTCAAGATTCGAGGTACTATGCTGGAGAGCCGCTGAAGGTTTCCAAACATGCTTGGTGCGGATGGAGGGACTCGAACCCACACGCCTTGCGGCACCAGATCCTAAGTCTGGCACGTCTACCAATTTCGCCACATCCGCATAAACAAAGAGCAAAAGGAAAGGTTTGGAGGCATTTCCTTGGAGGCCCAAAGATAGATAGCGGAGCGGCCGCATTGTATTTTTGTATGGTGGAAAATAACCCCTCTTCCCTCGTTGCATGGAGCCTTTCGGCTGAAGAAGAGGTCAAAGAAATTTCCAAAAGGTACCGTTCCCTGCTCAAAACATGCCGTCCCTTCCTGGACAAGGGTAACCGCAAATTGATCCGAAGGGCCTTCGAATTGGCGGTGGACGCCCACAAGGATATGCGCCGTAAGTCAGGGGAGCCTTACATCTTTCATCCCATAGAAGTTGCACGCATTACTGCAGAAGACATTGGATTAGGAACCACCGCCGTCGTGGCCGCCCTCCTTCACGATACCGTCGAGGACACCGATCTGACCCTGGCCGAAATCGAAAATGAATTCGGCAATATCGTGGCCAGAATAATCGAGGGTCTTACCAAGATTTCGGGCCTTTACAACAAGTCCAGTGATTCAAGCCAGCAACTGGAGAATTTTCGGAAAATGTTGCTCACCCTGGCAGATGATATCCGGGTTATCCTGATCAAGCTGGCTGATCGCCTCCACAACATGAGAACCCTGGACAATATGCCCCAGGACAAACAACTCAAAATTGCCCACGAAACCTCTTACCTCTTCGCCCCGTTGGCCCATCGCCTCGGACTCTATAACATTAAATCAGAATTGGAGGATCTGGCTCTCAAATACATTGAGCCGGGCATTTATCGGAATATCGCCCGCAAGCTTCAAGAGACCAAAGTCCGTCGTGACCGGTATATCCGTGAATTCATTGTTCCCCTTCAACAAAAAATCGAATCCGCCGGCCTCAAAGCGGAAATCAAAGGCCGCCCCAAGAGCATCTCTTCGATATGGAACAAGATGAAGAAGCAAAACATTGACTTTGAAGAAGTCTATGATTTGTTTGCGATCCGAATCATCTTGGACAGCCCCCTGCCCTTGGAGAAAACCGATTGTTGGCGAGTTTATGCCCTGATCACCGACCAGTATCAGCCCAACCCCAATCGCCTAAGAGATTGGATTTCAACGCCTAAAATCAACGGATACGAGTCGCTTCATACCACCGTCATGGGCCCCGAAGGCAAATGGGTCGAAATACAGATCCGTAGCCAGCGCATGAACCAAGTGGCCGAAAAAGGTTTAGCGGCACATTGGAAATACAAAGACCAGGACGGAGACCCCGCCCTTGATGCTTGGATCAACAAGGTCCGCGAAATGCTGGAATCCCCGCAACCGAATACCATGGAATTCATGGACGAGTTCAAGTTGCAGCTCTATTCCAAAGAGATTTTTGTTTTTACCCCCAAAGGCAAATTGCTCAAAATGTCTGCAGGTTCTACCGCATTGGACATGGCCTTTGAAATCCACTCGGAATTAGGCCTCAAATGCATCGGTGCCAAGGTCAATCACAAACTGGTTCCTCTGAGTTACGTTCTGCGCAACGGTGATCAAGTCGAAATCCTGAGTTCCAATATCCAAAGGCCCAACCCGGATTGGCTGCAATTTCTGGGCACCGCCAAAGCCAAAAACCGGGTTCGTCAATCCCTAAAAGAACAGCGCAGGGAAATTACCGAAGCCGGCCGGGTGAAATTCCTTCAAAAACTCAAAGGCCTTACCCCCGATGTCAACGATGACCTCCTGCAAAGAATCGTTCACCATCTGGGGCATCTAAGCCTCCAAGACCTCTATTATGATGCCGAAATGGGCAAAATTGATTGGAACCAGGTCCAAAATGCCCTCCGACCCCGAAGCAAACGAAGCGCCTCCAAGGAATTGGCTAGCCTCAACAGCACAGAAGCCCTTCAATCCGGCAAGGCCCCAAGGCAAAATTCAAAGGACTCCAATTTTGAAGAAACGGAGTACGGTAACCAACCGGTTTGGGTGGACGGCAAACAAACTGATTTCCGTTACCGATTGGCATCTTGTTGCAATCCCATTCCCGGGGATGAAATCGTGGGAATTCCAGAACCTGGGAAGGAGATGGTCATTCACCGGCAGAATTGTGTCAATTCCGCGATCACCCATTCCACCTCCCATCAACTTGCGGTGAGAACCCGATGGAACAAAGGATCTAAAGTCGCCTTCCTCACCGGAATCTTCCTCAAAGGAACCGATGACAAGGGCATTATTAGCGGAATAACCCAGGTCATCACCGATGAAATGCATCTGAATATGCGATCCATTACGGTGGTATCCGAAGATGGCATGTTCGAAGGCCGCATCATGGTGTACCTCGATGATACCAAGGCCCTGCAGGACTTAATGCTGCGCCTGCGCAAGGTTCGTGGTGTTTTGAAGGTTGGGCGTATAGAGAAAATGGAACCGTCCCTTAAATTTGGCCTTTAACAAAAAATGATGAAAGCAGATGTGTTGTTAGGATTGCAGTGGGGCGACGAGGGCAAGGGCAAAGCAGTGGACGTCTTGGCGCCCTCCTACCATTGGATCGCCAGGTTTCAAGGAGGGCCCAATGCGGGACATACCCTTTGGATGGACGGCCAAAAAATCGTCCTACACACCATACCATCGGGCATATTTAGGGAGGATTGCATGAACCTCATCGGTAACGGTGTTGTCATACATCCCCCATCACTCCTTCAAGAAATCAAGGCATTGCGGCAGCATGGCCTCCATCTTGAAGGAAAACTCATGATCAGCGCCAAGGCACACCTCATTCTCCCTGGTCACCGCCTCTTGGACCAAGCCTTTGAATCAGCCAAAGGAGATCACAAAATAGGATCCACCCTGAGGGGCATCGGACCTGCTTATACCGACAAATACGCCCGGCATGGACTGCGATACGGTGATATGGCCGGCCCTCAAGGCAAAGCCTTGTTGGAGGCAGCGCACGATGAACATCTTCGTCAACTCAAAGCCTTGGACTTTGAATTGCCAACGAATTTGCCTGAACAAGTACAGGAATGGATGGATGCTGTTCACGAGTTGCTTCGAGATTTTGCACCTGCCGACGGTTCCTGGTTATTGAATCAAGCTTTGGACCAGGGCCAAAGAGTCTTGGCAGAAGGTGCGCAGGGTAGCCTACTCGATGTGGAATTTGGTGCCTATCCCTTTGTAACCTCCTCTCATACCACTTCTGCCTCTGCCTGTACCGGATTGGGTATTGCCCCCAACCGCCTCGGAACGGTCTATGGCCTCTTCAAGGCCTATTGCACCAGGGTAGGCAGCGGACCCTTTCCCACCGAACTCCACGACCAAACCGGAGAAGCCCTGCGCCGTGCAGGCCACGAATTTGGAGCAACCACAGGCCGACCCCGTCGATGCGGATGGCTTGACTTACCAGCACTCGCCTACGCTATTCGACTCAGCGGTGTTAGCCAACTGATTATCACCAAAGCAGATGTGCTTTCCGGTTTCCAAGAAATCAAAATTGCCACCCGATATCAAGGCTTGGATAACCATTTATCCCCTTATCCTGCCGAACCAAGCGAGTGCATCCCAGAATACACCTCATTCCACGGATGGACATTGGATCCAAATCATCAATATCAGAAAGTTTCCGAGTTTCCAAGCGAATTCAGACAATATATTGAATTTATTGAAACAACCTTAAACATTCCCATCAAATTAATCTCCTTTGGGCCCGAAAGGCAACAAATACTTGCAGTAGATAATTAATATTTCTCCTTTGGCAATGGTGAAAACCCTGCGGCTGCCTCCTGAAATACCTGGGGAAACGCACCTATTCAAATTATTAAAACACTTTACGAATGCCCCTTACCTCGGGGCATTTAATTCTTGTGTTTCTAATTTACCAGCATCCTTACCCCTAGAATATTACACTTTTGATTGGATGCTGGGAATTGCCTGGTATGAAGATTCCGTCTTAACAAAATATAAACGACCTTCAAACGAACAAAACCAATACGACAATTTTCACATAATTAGTGATTTATTGTGCCAAAATGAAGAAATGAAAATGGGTTATTTCACCTTTGAAATGCAAGAGTTCAGCACCAAAATAAAATCAAACTTACCGGATGCAATAGGTAATCCTGATCCTTCTTTTTGGTTCACTCCTGAAGTCATTGTACTTTGCAAAGAATCCCACATTACGATAACCTTCAATAATCTTGACGTTTGCCGAGAAATTGAAGATATCATTTACACAAAAACAAACCCGTCCCCAACACACAATCCCCCAAAAATTACCTTAAAACCCTTTAAATGTCAAACATCTAAATCTGAATATATTGACAATATTCAAAGGATTCAAGACCAAATAAAGCAAGGTAATTTTTATGAAATCAATTATTGTATAGAGTGGACGGCCCCTTACCAAAATCAAGACCCAGTCAGTATTTGGCAGAACATAATAGTGCCAGCAGGCTCACCGTTTTCGAACTTCATTAAAAACCAGTCTCTCTACATATTGGGAAATAGCCCGGAACGTTTTTTGAAATACTCCAATAAAACATTAATTTCTCAACCCATCAAGGGAACTGCCCAAAGACATCCTAACAATGAAATTGACAAGGAAGTAGCCACTGAATTAAAGGATTCCCCTAAAGAAAGAGCTGAGCACATCATGATTGTGGATTTGGTGCGTAATGATCTCACAAAATGTTCAATACCGAATACCGTCGAAGTCGTCGAACTTCAAAAGGTATTCTCCTTCAAAAAGGTCCATCAACTCATCAGCACTGTTAAAAGTCAATGTTCCCCTGATACCCCATTGAGCCAAATATTTTTGGACATGTTCCCCATGGGCTCCATGACAGGAGCCCCAAAAATCAAAGCGTGCCAATTTATCGAGAAGATAGAAAAACGTAAAAGAGGAATTTACTCCGGTACTATTGGATGGATAAAACCACCCGTAACTTTTGACCTTTCGGTAGCCATAAGAACCCTCATCATTGACAAGGAACAGAACATCATGTCATTGATGGCTGGCAGTGCTGTAACCATCGATTCAGACCCCATCAAAGAATGGGAAGAATGTGTATTGAAAGCAAAAAGTGTACTAAACCTAATCAGTATCGACGAAGATTAATCAAGAAATCGTTACTTTATAAACTTAATATCAACCCTGCGATCCAATTCATGTTGACCAATGTATGTGCCCGGCCATTCCCCGAAAATAATTCTAGAGGGATCCAAATTCAGTCCTTTCAAAACCTTAAGAACACTTTTAGACCTACGGGCACGTAACCTTGAATTCAACATGGACAAACCACGTGAATCCGTATAAGGCGTAAGAATAATTTTAAGTTCTGGCGTATTATTTAATACCCTTGAAACATTATTCAAAATCGATTGAGATTCTTCCACTAATTTGTCGGATCCAGTAGCAAAATAAATGCTAACCACTGATTCATTACTTTTAAAGCCTTTCTGTGAAGTAATAGTACTATCTAACTTAAGCGTAGGATTGTATTCTTGTCTTTTAATATTTTCCAATTGCCCTTCAAGTGACTTTAATCGGTTCAAGAGCTCTGCATTTTCAGATTTTCTATCTGACTCCATTTTCTCCAAACCTTTGCGAAGGTCTTCAGCTATTTTGGCAGTCTTTTTTATATTAGAATCTTGAGCCTTAGAAACTGAATCTACATTATTCTGAAGAGATGTTAATTCTTGCTTGCTAACGGCACCTTGCCATGCAGCCTCTTGATCTCTATTTTTCTTCTTATTCAATCCAAATCGCAATCCAATCGATGTTCTCAAGAAACGATCACCATCTTTTCCATTATCATTTCCATCCCATGCATCTGTTCCGACTTGGTTAAAATCGGACTGAGCATACGCATGTAAACGATTTGAAAAATGGTATCTAATCCCCAATCCATACCCGTAGAGATACGTGCTTCCCTTGAGTGTGGGATTGTTTCTGGAAAGAGGTAAATCGTCGGACGCAAACCTCATGGTTGCATTGTAAGTTCCAATACCAGTATTTGCACGCAAATACGGAACCCATTTATAATCTGCAGTTCTCGCTGATTTGAGAGAAAGATTGAAACCCAAACCTACTGCATTGGAAACGGAGTTGTAATAGAGAACCTTATCTACAGTCGCACCCGAGAACTGACCGTAATTGTAAGATAGTTCTGCACTAAGGACTGGGCTAAGGAAGTAGATTAAGTTGGCACCTACACCTAAATCAAAAGCGGTTTTTGAACCGTTCAGTCCCTTAAAATCCAAGGCAGGCACTCCTGTTTCTTTAAACTCCTTTGCCCCTTGAAGAAGATCGTATTGATTATTCAATTGAGCACCAAGAAACAATCTCCCCATTCCTTGTTCTTTTTCAAATGCTTGAGAAAATGAATCAAAAACAATAGAAGTTAGTGATAACAATATAAAAATAATCTTATAGTTTTTCATAACAAATATCTTAATATATTACTTAATAATCAATGATTGCATAATAGAAGCATTGGAAGACCTCACAACAGCCATGTACTTGCCATTTGCTAAATGCGACAAGTCAATCTGATCTTCAAAAGACAAGCCTTTAAGGTAAACAGAACGTCCAAGGGCGTCAAACACCTCTAAAACAGGATTCGAGCCAATCTTAGAATTAAACAAAAGATTAAACACACCGTCACTTGGATTTGGGTAAAACAAATCATACGATTCAACTACTTCGTCTATTCCTACACCCACACCAATTCCAATAGGAGGACTCATCCGGAAGCAACCCCCAATACTCATAACATCTACTGAATAAACCCCAGCTTGAGAAATATTCAGATCACGACTCGTGGCACCGGCGATAGGAGTACCGTATCGATGCCATTGGTATCCGAAGTATGGCTGAGAAACTCTTAAAAGTGTTGGAGACATTCGGACAATTTCCGCTATGGTTGGTGCCTCAATCAAATCAATCGAAATAGAACCAGAACTATCACATCCATCATTGTTTGTGAAAATCCAATTGATAGGAAGCACTCCTGAAGGAGCCAAAGTAGGATAGAACCTGTTGGAAATAACTCCGGGCCCAGAGAACACAAAGCCATTAATTCCATTACTCAACAGAACACTAGAATCTGTAGTGCAGAAAGTATAATTGTTTGGAATAAATGGTAGGGTGAAATTTTTGACAAATATCGAACAAATGACTTCCGTAACATTTCCACATTCATCGGTCAAATTGAATCGATTCGTGGTCAACCCAGTTGGAAAGACTGAACCGCTAGGTAAACCTGCTGTTTGAGTGACCTGAACCATTCCACAGTTATCAGAGCCAACTGGCATGGAATAAACAACTCTGGACTCACAATAAGAAACTGTATCCATTAAAGGTGGAGTGGAAACGACCACAGGCTTAATCGTATCCAAAACCAACAATGGGACTGTTACAACCCGTTCATTTTGATGAAAGTCTCTCACGGTAATGGTAACAGTATCACGCGAACCACAATCACTGCGTCCAAAAGTGAAATAAACTGGGTCATACGAAGCAACACCACAAGCATCACTAGCGCTTACCAGCTGTGAGCTGGAGGCTACCACTTGACACTGATTGTTCAAATACAAAGTACGAGGCTGTGTAGTCACCGTAGGTGCCACAGTATCTACAACTACAACCTGCACTGAGACAGTTCTTGAATTATTGTGACAATCGGTTACAGTGAATTGCACATTATTAGCCGATGAACCTACATTCGAACAATTAAATGAAACAGTTGAGGGTGTATAAGAAGAAATACAACAATTATCAGCAACATGGGCTAATGTCGAAGTCAACAATGTAGCAGTACCTTGAGAATTTAGATAGATTGTTCTATTAAGCGGTATGGCGGTTGGCCTTATGGTGTCAAGTACTGATATAAGAACATTAACAACAGTTGCATTACCTGCCTTATCCTTTACTACAATTTGTCTGAAGACCGGAGCAACAGGATTGGAAACATCCGCACAAGTGAAGTTCTGGGTAAGAGGCAAAATGGAGTCAACTTGACAATTATCTGAAACAATAACCAAGTTAGCCGAATTAAGGGAGGCAACACCTTGACTATTGAGATAAGCCGTTAGGTTTGGAATGGCCGTCGCACTTGGTGGAGTTAAATCTCTAACCAAAACATTGACCCACACAAATGACAAATTACCTGATTGATCGATAAGCCTGAATTCTACTTGATTAAGCCCAACATCCGTACAATTGAACAGTGTTTTGCTTAAAGTTCTGGAAACAATATTACAATTATCATATGATCCCAGGTCCACTTGGCTTAAACTCATGGTAGCTATACCATTCGAACCTAAAGTCAAACGCACCGTATCGTTATAAAGCACAACGGGTCGAATGGTATCAAAAATAGTGACTTGAGAGGTGACTGATCGCGAATTCCCATTGCAATCTGTAACGTTTACCAGGACATTATTGGAGTAGGTGCTAGCGCAGGTATAGTTAATTATAGATGGTGTAACCGTTGCAATGCAGCAATTATCATTCATAGAAACCAAACTTGTACCTGAAACGGATACTGTTCCGTTCGCTGTCAAATAGGCAGTAAAGTTGACAGGCACTACATTTGGACGCACCGTATCAATGATGGTAAATGGCACGGTCAATGATGTTACATTACCGCTTCGATCTTTAACACGGATTATCCTCTGCACACTTCCAACCGGGTTCAAGACATCCGAACATGTAAAAGTGAAGGATGTAGGCAATATTGAATCCACCATGCAATTATCAGTAGCCTGAATGAGGTTAGCTGTATTAACAGTCACAAATCCTTGTGAATTTAAGTAGACAGGACTACTTGGCAAGGCTGAGGCGGTAGGCGGAGTATTGTCAATTACCCGAACCACAAACCATTTGAAAGCTAAATTTCCAACAGCATCAAGTGCTCTAAATTCCACATTGTTTATTCCCAAATTTGAACAATTAAAAGAAGTTTTGCTCAAAAAGCGTCCAACAATTCCACAATTATCTGTGGATCCAAGGTCAACTTGTCCAATATTCAAAGTCGATAAACCGTTCGAGCCAAGAACTAGATTAACAGTATCCACAACCGATAACACTGGCCTTGTGGTATCTGAAACTACTACTTGGGAAGTAACCACTTGTGAGTTCCCGGATAGATCCGAAACAGTAACCGACAATTGATGACTGGTCGCAGAGGTGCAAGCAAAAGAGTAAGACGGAGGGTTGTAAGTGGATATCCCACAATTATCACTTGCGCTAACCAAGGCAGAACTTGATACATTAACCGTTCCATTAGACCCAAGATATAAAATTCTGGTCAAAGGGGTGGCCGTAGGACGAATAGTATCCTGTACGATGAATGAAATGGCAATGTTTGTAGAATTTCCAGCCTTATCCTTAACCGTCAAAGTCCTTAAAACAGGAGATAATGGTTGCCTAAGATCATTGCATGTGAAATTTAGGGAAACTGGGATTACTGAATCGATGCTGCAATTATCTGTTGCTCTTATTAGGACTGCGGAGTTTGGAATAACTGCAGACCCTAAACTATTTAGGTAAATTTGATTCACAGGTAGGATTGCATTAACAATTGGTGGTGTAACGTCCGTAACATTCACGTTGATTGTCATCGAACTCTGATTTCCTGATGCATCCAACACGCGGAACTCCACCTGGTTCAATCCCAACTCCGTGCAACCGAACAACGTGTCGCTCAACGTCATGCTCACTATTCCACAATTATCCGTTGATCCCGTATTCACCTGACTCACCGACAAACTCACCAAACCATTCGGACCCAATACCAAATTCACAGGATTGTTTACCGACAATATCGGACGAAGTGTATCCAAAACAAAAACACTGTGTGAACTAGTAGTTGAGTTGCCGCTTGAATCTGTAACAGTAATGAATAGCGACTTAAGACCTAAATCACCACAATTCAGTGTTACATCGATAACGCTTGCGCCATTGATGCTGTAAGAAACGCCTGAGCAAAGATCGAAAGCACTAATAATTTCCTGAATAGGTAAAGTAACTAGACCATTTAATCCTAAATAAACCCTTGGATTTAAAGAGGTTACAATCGGAGCTCTTTGATCAACAACAGAAACCTGAAAAGTGTCTGTTCCAACAATATTCGCACCATCAGTAATTGTATAAACAACCAGATGATTTCCGGTTGGGAAAAACTGACCAGGCGAATAATTAGAATTAACAACATAACCCGCACAATTGTCTGAACCTGTCGGAGGAACCCAAGAAACAACAGCACCACATGATAAACTGTCAGCGCTGACAACAAAATCCGACGGTATATTTAGGAGAACGGGAGGAATAGTGTCTATAACACTGAACTCATGAAGAAAATCTCTAGAATTTCCCCGTGAATCGACAAGGGTGAAGGTTAAACGATGGTTTCCTTTGGGCAATAACAAGAAAGGATAATTTACAACTGAGATCCCATTGATTGCCTGATTTAGCATTTGTACTGGACCTGAACAATTATCAGCATAAGTTAAACCCTCCTGCCAATAATATAGCTCCTGACAATCTTCAGCGCTTTTAATGTAAACTGCACTAGCTGGATAAGTCAATACATGAGGTGGTAACGTATCCTTGACCAAAATACTGTAAAATGCTGTATCTACATTATTGCTCTGGTCGATTACCACCAAACCTGCGGGGAATAAGGTATCCACATCAGAGCAATTGTAGTTAAAATCCAAAGGACAAGAAGAGCAACCCTGAATACCTGAGGTGAACGAAGACCAACCAGACAAAGGGACCGAGTACAAGGTATCTATGTAACAATTATCTGTTGAGAAACTATCAACCAAACCTCGGTTCAGTTGACCCGTACCTAAAGAATCCAAATAAACTATTTGAAGATGGCGAGCGCTAGCATTGGGTCGGATTGTATCTACCACAATCGTGTTAACTGAAGCAGATGAGGAATTTCCAGAAAGATCCGTTCCTACAAGAATAGCAACATTATTTCCCAGATCAGTACAAGAATAATTTGAAGGCGAAATCTGGAAGGTGATCAGGTTTGATGGGGTGCAATTATCAGTAGACCCGTTGTTATAGCGATTTGGATCGGATGTGGCCGTTCCGTTTTGGTCCAAATAAACAAATACGTCTTGAGTTCTCAAAACTGGACCAAGGGTATCAATAATATTTATCAGAACATCGGTTGACCCAAGATTTCCGGATTCATCATATCCATAAAATACTGCAGTATCAGGGTTTTTTTGACATGAAAACACTGGACAATAGGACAAACCCCGAATTGAAATATCCGCAACACCTGTTGAATTACCGAAACCTTCCACGACCAAAACGTAGTCAGAATTAGGATGAACCCGACGGTAAATGCTGGCTGAAATCCCTGTACACAATGGGCCATCATCATTATTACCAGCAACATAATTACCACAACCATCCAACAAATGCAAGTAAGTGTCAAAAGAAGAATTACATGAACTTAGTGCTATAGAGTCATAGGATCCGCTATTAAACCGTATAAATACATCAGGTGACGGCTGGGCATTGTTACCACTGTAGGTACTTGAAAAATCAGTATTCGTAGTGTTCAAAGATTCGGTATAGGGCAAGTAAACTTGGTATGCCGTATTGAAATAATTCCCATTAATGGGCAATCCAATAGGAACCGGGCAATTATTCAATCTAGGCCAAACTGGGCCATCACTAAGTTTCCTCAAAACAAAACCACCAACAGGACCGGCACAGTTATCGTTGGATCCATTATTCAGAGTGGAAGTTTCTGCACAGTCAAAAAATGCGGTTCCAGAAGCATTGGCATACACGGAAACCTGGGGCTGAGCAACAATGGTTGGTGAAATAACATCCAGCACTGAAACGCGGTGAGGTTGGGACTTGGCCGAACCACATGCAGGAAGACTACCTAAGGGATTTGAATTCGCCACCACCCTGTAATAACGAGTTGATCCCGAACTCAAAGTAGGGGTGGTATTGAGCAAACCAGTCGCGCCGGGGACAACCTCCCAAGGCCATAGGTTTATTATTGAATCTGTCAACGAACCCAAGCCAAAGGTATTAACGCTATCGACAAATTCCCATAAATAGTTAAAATCATTAGAACCACCGGATGCAGGATTTGCACGCAATTCAACAGCCGAAGAATTTGGACATAAGTAGAGATGACTGTTAGGGCCTGACACAAACGAAGGGGCAACAAGAGGGTTAAGAACAGTTAGCGTCAAAACATTTGAAGAAATTGACTGCTGCCCACAAGAAGGTCTTCCTAGGTCCGTGGTGCGAATGCGATACTCTCTTGAAATTGTTAAATTTGAAGTTGTGTCAACATACTGGAGAGAGGTGGCACCCGAAATACTTGACCATGTACTCGCCCCAACGTTTCGAAACTGCCACTGGTATTCATAAGGTCCTGACCCCCCTGTTGCTGGCCTCGCTGCAAGAATCCCTGGATTACCCTGAAAACATATGGATTTGTTAGAGGATGAGTCAAAAGATGCCGGAACAAATGCTGGGGTAACATACAGCCGAACTAAAATTGAGTCTGCATAGCCTTGACAAGAACTAGAGGTCCGTGTTGCTTTAAGCTTTAAAATAACTGTATTGCCAGCATCTGCCGAAGTAGACTGGTAGACAACGGAAGGAACAGCTCCGGAGCTGCCTGTCAAGGACCCGGTAAGTGATCCAGCTCCAGAAACCTTAGACCATACCCAATTAGCTGATGTTGAACTTGTAGAAACAACAGCTCCGTTTACGGAGTAAGAATTTCCAGGACAAATGGTATCCGCCTTACCAACTCCATTGGGAAAAAATTTAAAATTGTTAACAAGACCTTGAAGCTGACGACTTTGGGTTTGAGGATTATTGAATGCAATTCTAAACGCCAAAGCTTGATCTTTTAGAACTTTAACGTAGAAAGTACCACCCGCACCCAAGTTCACAGCACCAGTTCCCACCAACAAGGTATGAGAAACCGAAGTAAGCCCAGTAGAAGATCCAGGGGTATAGTTAAAAACTACAATTCCATCGTTTTGAATATTACCGGATGGCAAAAGATACTGGGCACTGGTATTTGAATTTGAGGTGGCATTAGCGGTGATCGTCACGGTGGTGTCACTTAACCCTGATACAGCAGTAGAGGGATTTGCTTGCCAAATGCTGTGAACATAAGGCCCAGTAAACCCAAACTGGGGGGACAATGACAAAAAAGGATAATCTTGTAACCAAATTACAGATACAATATTCGATACAGCCGGTAAATTGATAGGACAAAGTACATTGTTGAGGGATGAATAAATTCTCCTGCGGTAAAACCTTCGTTGACCCGATGTATAAGATGGAGTAACCAAGGAATCGGCGGTTTGACCAGGGATAGGCGACCAAAAGGCTTGATCCAAGGACTCTTCCCATACATAATTTAAGAGCCCGCCTAATGACACCGTACCCGATTGAACGTTTCTGATGGTTACATTCTGACCGAAGCACAATGAGGTGTCAGATGCCGTTACAGAACCTGGGGTAACCAATCCATGAACATTAATGACCAATGTATTGCTTATCAAAGAAGGACAACCGATCCCGCTAACGTCCTCTGCGATGACTCTGTATGAGGTTGTTTGGGTTAAATTAGCGAATTGAGTTTCCAAATCTGCCTGAAGGGCTGGGGTGAAGATATCCACCCAATTATTGCCAACCTGCCTTTGCCAACGATACAAGAAATTACCTCCACTCCCTGTTGCCGGAGTTGCCTTTAGACCTACCGCTTCGTTCAAACAAATAGTGGTGTTTTGAGAATAATTTGGGTCCAAAGACAAAATAGGAGCAATTCCCGCAGGGAGGACCACAATGTCAATTTCATTGGAAGTAACCAAAACCCCATTGGACAATTGGGCTGATAAACGAATGGATTGCCGCCCAGAAGCATCAATTACGGTCAATGAAGATGGAGAATTTTGATTATTAATGTTAATCCATGATGTAGTATTGAATAACTTTCTTTGCCATTGATACGAAGTCACCGTAACTCCGTTGGGAATTGTATTCACAGTACCCCCAGAAATATTCGGATTCAATTGCCAACAGACCGTATCGTTTCCATTAAGGGAGACGTTTGGTCCTTGGTATACAAACACCGAATCTAGCGATTCCGAACAAGCGGGATTGGTCATAGGGTCAGGTACAGCCCTTACCGAATACCAGCCTGGAGTGTTTGTCTGCCAACTAGCAGTCGCAGGTAATGCAACCCCAGAAGGACCTGACCAAATATAACTGTATATACCAGGAGGGCTAACTTGCGCATTCAACGAAACAAGACTTGAACCGCCAGTTAAATTAGTTGGATTCACTGAAATATTGGTGACGGATGGCAATGCCGTAACCGTCACAAAATAGGATGCTGAATAAACACCTTGACAACCAAACAGACTACCTGAAACTTGAATTAGGTGAGTCCCTACCCCCGCATTGCTAGGATTGAACAAACCGCTAATCGAATCAACGCCAGGACCGCTGAATCGAAGGCCACTAATATTGGAAGAAGAAGGAAAGGTCTCGAGCAAAAATGGGGAGGCGCAAACCAAAACACTCGATGGCAAATTGGGGTTGAAAGAAAGGACTGAGCCTATAGATGCTGTGTTGACGTTCGAATTGGGAATAAATGAAAAATTCCCGTTTCTGCCTTCAGGATTTGTGACTAATAACACATAGTACTGATTAACAGATACACCAATGTTAATCGTATCAACTAAAACTGTGGAATTCGAACATTGTATTGGAGTACCTAGATTGGCAGCAAAAGGTAAATTGGAGAAAGGGCCAAACAGAGCAAAATCAAGATCATTATTGAGGGTTGGTTGTATAATAAGGCTTAAAAGACCGCTTGATGTTGCTTGAAACGTAAACCAGTGTGGTCTTTTGAGGTGGTGGGAATTCCCGGACCCTAAACAACCATAACTTGAGCCACTTGGTAAGGGTTGGGCAAATTGAGGGACGAGTGAACTGTCAGCAACAAAGGCCTGGCTTGGGGAAATGGAGCATAAATGTGTCGCTGAATTGTAGGTAGAGCCCGGTGCAATTGCTTGGGCATACAAGAAATTGACCCCAAAATGCAAATTAAGTGCGAGACATAGCCACAGGAAGCTGCTTTTCAAAAAATGGAAATGTAGCTTTAAATACATAAAATGCAGATTTAAGATGAAATTAACGGCTCAAATATAGCACATTAATTGTTATTTGACTGTCTCTAAAGTATAATCTGTGGCCACCCAAAATATTTCGGTATATTTTGGATTTAAGGGCCAGCAAGGGTAGATATAGATCCCCCCAAGGTAAGGAAGCAAGAAGATAATTACTCCGCGGTAACTTCCATGTTGAAGACCGCTTTGATATCTCTGTAAAGCTCTACCTCTACCTGAAAAGTGCCTAATTCACGGATTTCACCGCGCACCGCCATTTTGCGGCGATCAATTTCAAATCCTTTGGCCTGAAGGGCCTCGGCGATCATTAAGGTGGTGATGGTTCCGAAAATACGGTTGTTTTCACCCGTGCGCACCTGCAATGTCAGCGTAAGTTCGGCCAATTTGGCGGCCAATTCCGATGCTGCACTGCGTAGACCTTCCTGCCGAAATTCAGCTTGACGAACCGCTTCGGCGCGGTCGTTGAGGGCTGCGCGGCCTGCTACCACCGCAAGGCCCTGAGGTATGAGGTAATTCAAGCCGTATCCGTTACGGACTTTGACCAGGTCATGTTTGAAACCTAGGCCTTTGACGTCTTGTTTGAGGATGATATTCATAGCTTTTGAGCTCAGGGAGTTAAAAGGAATGGACCGTTAGGGAACAAATTTGGTCAACAAATCAACGCAAACCGTCTGCCACATAGGGCAATAAGGCCAAGTGCCTGGCTCTTTTGACGGCTTGAGCTACTTTACGCTGAAATTTGAGGGAGGTCCCCGTTAAGCGACGAGGAAGCAGTTTACCCTGTTCGTTGACCAATTTGAGCAAAAAATCCGGATCCTTATAATCAATATAATGGATGCCATTTTTCCGGAAACGACAATACTTTTTGCGGGTCTCCTCTTTCACGGGGACGGTCGCGAAGCTGTTGGTAATCATGAGTTAACCTCCTCTTTTGCAGCAGCCTTGGGGGCTCTGGGTTTGCGACGGGACTCGTTGTAAGCCACGGCGTATTTGTCAAGTGAGACCGTCAGGAATCGTAAAATCCTTTCGTCACGGCGCAGTTCAAGCTCCAACTTATCTACGGCTAGGCCATTGGCCTTGAATTCGTAGAGGTGGTAAAAGCCTGTGGCCTTTTTGCGGATGGGATAAGCCAGCTTGCGTAGGCCCCAATGGGCCTGATGCACCAGCTCGGCGCCGTTTTCGTTCAGCACCTTTTCGAACTTCATGACCGCCTCGCGGACCATCTCCTCGGTAAGCACCGGGTTCAGAATGAGTACGGTTTCATATTGATTCATAGATCAACGGGGTTAAGACCGAAGTTTTCTTCGGGGTCGCAAATATAGGAAGAATATTTCCGAAATCGCCCACCCCGCTTAACTTTGGGCAAATGCAAGATTATCAGGTTTCCGCCCGCAAATACCGCCCCCCACGCTTTGAGGAGCTGGTCGGTCAGGACCATATCACCACCACCCTGCGTAATGCCATTGCCAAGGGCCAATTGGCCCAGGCCTACCTGTTTTGTGGGCCCCGAGGCGTCGGCAAGACATCCTGTGCTCGCATTTTGGCCAAAACCATCAATTGCTCCTTCCGAGACAGCCATCAAGAGGCTTGCGGAGAATGCCCCTCCTGCCAGTCCTTTGACCAAGGCAGATCCCTTGCCATCCATGAATTGGATGCCGCCTCCAACAATTCGGTGGACGATATTCGCTCCCTCGTTGAGCAAGTCCGTTATCCACCCCAGGGAAGCGACTACAAAGTCTATATCATCGATGAGGTCCACATGCTCAGCACCGCAGCATTCAATGCCTTGCTCAAGACCCTCGAAGAACCCCCTACCTACGCCAAGTTTATTTTGGCCACAACGGAAAAACACAAAATACTTCCCACCATTTTGTCCCGTTGTCAAGTTTTTGATTTCAAAAGAATTCGACTCCAAGATATCGCTGAACGATTAGCCTTGGTTTGCCGTTCCGAAGGATTTGAGTATGAGAACGATGCCCTTCTGACCATTGCATCGCGCGCTGACGGAGCATTGAGGGATGCTTTAACCATGTTGGATCAATTGGCCGGCTTCAGCGGGGGCAAACTCACAAACAGCCTGGTTTGCGATCAACTGGGTGTGCTCGACAAAGACCTTTTTGTGGACTGCGCCAGAACAATGTTCCAAGGGGATCCGACCCTGACCCTGCAAGCATTGGACAGTATGGTTGCTCGTGGATACGACCCCATGCTCTGGGTACTTGGCATGGCCTCCCATTTTCGTAACATACTGATGGCCAAGACACCAAGAACCACTGAACTCATCGATTCCGGCCAGGAATACAGGCAACGGCTTATCATTCAATCTCAAGAAACGAGCACCGAAATGCTCCTGGCGGGATTGCACCTACTCAATCAGGTCGAACTGCAATACCGACAGTCCAGACAACCACGGCTCCTCGTAGAAACAGCTGTGATGAAAATTTGTTATTTGGCCCAAAGAAGGCAAAAGAATACAAATCCTGAACCGATTCAAGAGCCAAAAATTCCCGCTGAATCCGAGACCCATCCCCTGAAAGGCATCACAACCCGGTTGCCGGTTGCCGATTTTAAAACACCAGCTCAAGTCAAAATTCAAGTCAAAGTACCGTCTGAGTCGAGCCCTAACAACTTGCAAGAATTAAGGGTACAAGAATCTAGCGAACGAGCATTACAGGATTTCTCTGACCAAAAATCAATCCCTGAAACCCCAGGCGGTGCCAACTTTCAAAAAGAGCATTCTTCTAAGACGATTTCTTCGAACACCCAAAACACCGGCACAGCCACCACCGTAGATTTCCTTCAAACATTGCGGGGACATTTGGGTAAAACCCAAGGAAATACCAAACCAATCCCCAAAGAAAGCAGTCACCAGTGGTCCCCCCCACCCCCATCGTCCTGTCAAAATCTGAACAAGCTATGGCAACACCTAGTCCAAGAATGTAGAGACCATAACCTGGGCGGTTTGGAGGGTATTTTGAGCAGAAATATGCCCGTTGAAGAGAACCAGGATCGCCCATCCGGGTTCACTGCTAAGGCCTCCAATGAGCCTCTATTCCTTTCTGTAATTTTGTATTCAGATACTGAAAAATCATTGTTTGATGGCGAAAAGCAGGGTATTTTGGACTTTTTGGTGGAATTTGGGGGCTTCGGAACACGTCCGCAATGGGCCATTCAACAGCAAGAAAACAATACTCAAAGAGAAAAATTCCTCACTGAACCCGAAAGATTCAATCGTTTAAATGCTGAAAATGAAGACTTTAAGGATTTGAGTACGAGGTTAAAATTATTTTTAATCTAAAAAGTGACAATTTAGTACAAAATTTATTTTACCTTTGGCCTTCTTAAATATTCGTTAAATTAAACCATAACACGATGTCAGTTAAACTCAAGCTCAAAAACTCCAAGGAAACTGCCCTAGTAGACGACAAAGTCGCCAAGTTCCTCAACGAAAACCCGTATCTGGTCAAAGTCGGCTTCTTAGCCAATCTACGCCGCCATTCCAGAGGGTATGCCTTCTTTCAGAAGAACTGGCCTTTGGGCGATGGCACCTACAAAAACGAAACCATTTACCTGCACAAGCTTGTTGCCGAAATTTTCTGCAAGAAAAAGGCTACCAAAGAGCGTTTATTCGTGAATGTTATTAACAACAATCCCCTGGATTGCCGTTTGGAAAACCTGGAATTTGCTACGCGTTCCGTGGTCGTTCGCAATGTGAACAAAACCGAAAATAAATTCGGCTACAAAGGCGTGATCAAAAGCGGCAACAAATTCAAGGCCGTTCTCTTCAACAATCGTGTCCGCCTTGATTTAGGCTCCTTCAATACCGCTGCAGAAGCCTCTGCAGCTTACAAAAAGAAGACTGCCGAACTGTTTGGCAAAGGCAAAAAATAATTGTTAACTTGCTTTTGAGGGCTCAACGCCTTCACCAAAAATCATACCCTCCGAATCCTCGGGGGGTATTTTTTTTTTGAGGAGCCGCAGGGTTGGCCGGAAAGAGGTTGATGCCCAGATTCTGATTAAACCTCAACAATTTTGTCCAAGGACTTTGCCCCCATCCATCGATCAACCAAAACGGCCGTCATGGCATCACCCGTCACATTGACGACAGTTCGCATCATGTCCAAGATTCGGTCCACAGCCACTATCAAAGCGATCCCAGCCGTTTCCAAGCCCACCGATTGAAGGACGATAACCAACATCACCATACCCGCACCCGGCACTCCGGCAGAACCAATAGACGCAAGGGTTGCTGTTAAAACAATAGTTAATTGATCAGCCCACCCTAAATTATGACCAAAAGCCTGGGCAATAAAGACCGTCGCAACGGCTTGGTACAAACTGGTTCCATCCATATTGACGGTGGCTCCTAATGGCAAAACGAAGGTCCTCACTTCTTCTCGAACACCCAACTTTTCGGCACATTCCAAATTAACCGGCAGCGTTGCATTGGAGGAGGAAGTTGAAAATGCCAAGAGCTGTGCAGGGCTCATAATACCAAAAAATTTAAGGGGATTGTAATTCCCGAAAAGCCTTAACAATGTTGCGTAAACCATCACCATCATCACGATCAGGCCTACAACCACCGTAAGAGCATAAACCGATAAAGCACCCAACAATTCCACCGCTTCGCCAGGATCATCACCGGCAAAATCTGCGATCAACGAAGAAATTAAGGCAAATACTCCGGCAGGGGCAATCACCATGATCATATCCACCATCTGCAGGATGACACGATTAAGTTGTCCAAACAAATCCCGAACCATGTTGGTCTGGGAGGCAGGAAGAGCCATGATCGCAATACCCATAAACAAGGCAAAGAACACCACCTGCAGCATGGAGCCGTTGTGAGACAGCGCATGGAAGATGTTCTCAGGCACCATATTGATGACCGCGGCCAATGGCCCTTCTTCCTTGAAGGCTTCAGCCTTGTCCAATCCTCCAGAACCCGCGGATGCGAAACGTTCTCGCAATTCATCTCTTTTGGTTTCGGATAAATAATCCCCGGGCCGTAGCAGGTTCACGGTCACGAGCCCTATACTCACTGCGCAGACGGTGGTCATCAAAAAAATCAGCAGGGTGCGTCCTCCCATGCTGGACAGCTTTCGGAGGTCCTTGAGGCCTGTAACACCATCCACCAACGAAACCAAAACCAAAGGTATAGCCACTAATTTCAAAAGATTTACAAACACGGTCCCCACAGGTTTCACCCAATCCAAGACCCAAGATGACCAGCCTGCTGCCGAAAAACAAAGACCAAAGGCCAATCCTAACCCTATGCCGATCAAGATGCGAAGGTGCATAGGCCACTGCTTGGCCTTGGGTTGGGTTTGTTCCGATCGCGATGGGCCATCTCCATCCTGAGCAGGGTATTGCGTCACTGGGTCTTTGGTCATGGTGGGATCTTGTTACAGGGGAGATAAAGGCAGAAAATCTAATATCAAGGTCGCGCAATGGATTTTAAAAGCACAGAAAGTTGAGCGGCGGGCCAACCAAGCACATGATCCGCAACCACCAACGCCATCATGGCCTCCACAACGGGTACAGCACGCGGTACAACACAGGGGTCATGGCGACCATGAGCCTGCAATTTTACTGAATTACCCTGAAAATCAACTGATTGCTGAGGTATAGCTACCGTGGCTGTGGCCTTGAAACCCGCCTTAAACCACAAGGGCTGCCCGTTGCTGATTCCCCCTTGAATTCCCCCCGAATGGTTGCTCAAGGTTTCCACGGAAGACCATTCCTTGGTATCCGCTGCAAGGATGGCGTCGTTGAAGTCCGAAGCCCTTCCCGCGCTCATCGCAAATCCGCTCCCCAATTCAAAGGCTTTGACCGCATTGATGGATAAAATCGCTTTGGCCAAATCGGCTTCCAAGCGGTCATACACTGGATCTCCCAATCCGGGGGGTAATCCCTGACACCAGCCCACCACCGTACCCCCTGTACTGTCCCCCGCTGAGCGAACCTCATCGATATAGGCCTCCATCAAAGAAGATGCCTTTGGATCAGGGCACCTAAGAGGGGATGCCTCAATCTGCTCCAAGGTGAAAGGGCAACGGCGATGATGTTCATAGCCCGAAGCCGTGCCCTTGGAGGCAAGGCCTGAGGGCAAAGGAACGGTTAAGGCATGGGGGCCCACGGAATGAACCCAAGCATAACAATGAACGCCCATGCACTCCAGCAAGGTTGCGGCGACTGCTCCTGCCATCACACGGGCAGCAGTTTCCCTTGCGCTGCTCCGTCCCCCGCCCCGATGATCCCGGTAACCGTACCTCGCCATCACGGTGAAATCCGCATGCGATGGCCTGATTTGATCCCGAAGATGCTCATAATCTTCTGGTTTGGCATCCCGGTTCGGGATGACCAAGGCAAGGGGGGCCCCCGTGCAACGTCCTTCAAACATACCGGAAAGACATTGCACGCGATCCTCTTCGTTACGGGCAGTGGTCATACGGCTTTGTCCAGGTCGACGCCGATCAAGCTGGACTTGTACCTTGTTCAAATCAAGGGCTAATCCCGCGGGGATACCGTCCACCACCACACCGATCACCGGGCCGTGTGATTCTCCAAAAGAGGTTATCCTAAAATTTCTTCCAAAACTATTTCCGGGCATGCGCTAATTTAAGGCCTTCAGGGCATATCCAAATTTGGCCCAATCCTCCCAAAACCCGGGATAAGACTTGCGAACGGTATAGGGTTGATCCAAGAGTATAGGCAAATCCGGTAATGCCAACATGCTCAATGCCATCGCCAACCGATGATCCCCAAAACACCGAAGCAAAGGAGCAGGGTCAACCGAATAGTCCTTCGATAAGTGTGTAGCAACAAAACGACGGGAATACACAGCCCACGAAGCAAGGGGGCGGATCAGCAGGCCATCTGGACCGTGCTTTTCAATCGGTACTCCCAATAGCTCCAAATTGACCATCAAGGCCTGAATTCGATCACTTTCTTTGTAGCGGAGTTGCCCAATCCCGACAAACTCCACCGCATTACCGGACAAAATCGCCCACATGGCCAATGCCGGCACCATATCCGGGAAATCCGTGGCTTTAATTCGCCAAAGGCCTTGATCGCAATTCACTACTGTTTGTCCTAGATCAGAAGGTCGTTCCTCTGTATTGTTGGTGGGCATCGCCCCGCTGCCCAGAGAAACGAAGGTCCAAGTGCAAGTTTCCGGCCTGAAGACCGCAGAAACCTGAGGAGCAAGCTTTGCTAACAAATCCAAGATTACGGAATCTGCTTGATGGCTATCGCCTGTCAAAATCTTTAGTTCCAATCGCTGACAAAGAGGAATCACGGCATGCCGCCAAATCCAAAAAGAAGCCGCACTCCAATCGCCTTCGACCGGCTTTGGATCTTGTCCCAATGCCCCGTCGCCAGGATGCGAGTCCTGAACCGTCACAGCAGGGATATAATGAAGGGAATGTTCGTAATAGTCAAAGGAATATCCAAAGCTCGACATTTCTTGGACAGTCAAAGCCAAATAAGGCCTCGATGCAACGTATCGTGGTGACCATGCAATCTTCCAAGGCGCATTTTCTTGCAACGCATCAAGCGGTCGCAAGAGCGGTGCAACCATCGCCATGGCCGAGATAAATTGCGAACTCGTACCTGCTTCCATAAACAAATCCCTTCGCCTCAGGGATGAAGGATGAATCTTCAAGGGAGGATAACCCGTTTCACCCAGGTATTCAATGTTGGCGCCGCATTGAATCAGGGCATTAACCAAATCTCCTATAGGCCGTTCATGCGACCTGCCATTGCCTCGGAGGATTCCCCCACAGCCTTGCGCTACCAGAAAGGCAAGCCCAAAACGCATCACCGTTCCTGCTTCTCCAGCCTCCCACAATTGGTCAACGGATTGGTGTTGACCTTGTTGACGACGAGTAAGGACGCAGTGAACCATCGACCAAGCATCCATAACATCCTGAGGCCAAGTGGAATCCCATTCAAGGAACGGACGGTCCAAGCCTTGAACGGCGCCTATGAAAATTCTCCGAATAAGCTGACTTTTGGAAGGCGGTAGATTCAACGAGACCGCCGAGGGTAGCCGGGATGGACTACCATGAAAGACTAACTCGCTTGGACGATGCAATGAATTTGGAGAGACCAACGGAAAGGCTGTAGTAAAGAAAAATTATTCTAAAAAGGATTCAATGACCAAATTTCGTACAATTTCTTGACGGTCTGAACATCGACTTCAATCCCGGTTTGGCCTTGTCCAACCTTGACGGGGAGTGACCAAGTTATTTGACCAAAGCGAACCTTTTTGTCTTGTTCCAAATAACCCCAAAACCTGTTCCATTCCGGAAGGACGTTCGAGGGAACAACATCAGCATATCCACTGAACGGTGTCAACAGGCTCAGAAATTCTAAAATATGACGCGCCTCAGGCTCTGCTAACAAATCGCATTGAACCGCTAATTGCAATTCAAAAAGCATGCCCAGCCAAACGGCCTGCCCATGGCTGAAAAGGTTTGATGAGGATTCCAAAGCATGGGCCAGGGTATGTCCATAATTAAGCAATCGACGCAGGTCCCTCTCGAAGGGGTCTTCCTGAACAATGCGGATTTTGACCCTCAATGCAGATTCGATGAGTTCTTGGGTAGGCAGCGGCATAGCTCGTGTTGACTCAGCGGCGCTTGCGTCATACTCCACCCAATAGGCTTTGATTGCATCCAATAAG
>Ga0214921_10003180_pt1 | contig 25417 bp, 16 predicted proteins | sample LL1505_MetaG_FD_177992 | JGI IMG/M metagenome (GOLD analysis project Ga0214921, IMG submission 177992) | Freshwater microbial communities from Lake Lanier, Atlanta, Georgia, United States - LL-1505 | ecosystem: Environmental > Aquatic > Freshwater > Lake | place: USA: Georgia | collected...
TGACGCTCATCGAAAAGATAAAGCACCTGCCCAAGCCCGCGCTGATTGGGATTGCTGTTGTAATTGTGGTAGTCATATTTATGATGTTTGGCCAAAAGAAGAAGGCCCTGGCCGCTGCCGGCAAGGCCTGCAAGGCCGACGGCGATTGCGCCAGCGGCGCCTGCGCGCACGACCCGAATAAGCCGAACGAGGAGACCTGCTGCACCGGTACCGACAAGGTCCGCCACTGGTTCAAGAAGTACTGCGGCGACCAGCCCACCGGCAGCAAGTGCCTCAACGACAAGATGTGCGCCAGCGGCGACTGCGGCGTCCTCGACGCCGCGCGCACCCACGTCAAGGGGTGCTGCGCCAATGGCACAGTGCGCCACCTGTTCCGGAAGTACTGCGCCGGCCAGGCGGCCGGCGCCGACTGCCGCACCGACGGCATGTGCGCTAGCGGCAAGTGCCACGGCAACTTATTTGGTTTGAAGCTCGGCAAGTGCAAGTAAGTTTGCAAATGTAGATATTTGCCGCTCGCCGCTCGCCGCGGCGCATACTTAAAATTCTCACTGGTGGGAAATTTGCAAAACTTGCAATAACAGATTGTCGATGGTCGCTCTCACCGGCAAGCATATTTGACTACTTTTTTGCAATCAATTAACCTATATTGCAAAAAAGTAGTCAAATATGCTTGCCGGTGAGAGCGACCATCGACAATCTGTTATTGCAAGTTTGCGCCCCGCTGCGGTGAGCGGCAAAGTTATACATTCTGCCCGGCAGCATTATTCATGATGCGCAAACGGCCGCCCGGTGGGGGCGGACAGTATGTCAACCCATAGATCATCATTGGGTTGCTTCCCGTTAGGCAGCAGTGTTTTTCCAAATCTTTATCTTCTTGTAGATTCCTAAGTTTGTTGTCAACAAAGGGGATTCCACAATTATGGTTTACACATTGCGAGTGCGCGGTGCAGATCTGTCCGCGGTCTAGAAGATTGGGTGATTGCTTCTTTTTAACCCAATATATGATCGCAAAAAGTGCAATCACTAATGCAATCACTAATGCAATTGCTAGCATTGAATGATATAATAAAGTATCATACTTAAATTCTGAAAGAATTGAAAAATGAGGAATTAGGGTTTGCAAGATTTGCTTTTTTAATATAACTCCATGGTCGCAATTACCACAACCCTATTTTTAGCAACAATCGTAGTTGTTGTAATTGCGATAGCCCACAGTTTGGCTGCGCGGAAGCCAAATCCACCGCCAACGCCATCGGCAGCGCAGCCAACCGCGCCACCGGCGGCGCAACCGACCGTGCCGCCAGCGCCATTTGCGCAGCCAGCGCCGTTTGCGCAGCCAGCGCCATTTGCGCAGCCAGCGCCGCCAGCGCAGCCAGCGCCATTTGCGCAGCCAGCGCAGCCAGCGCCGTTTGCGCAGCCAGCGCCATTTGCGCAGCCGATAGCGCCGCCGCCGGCGCCGCCGGGGGCGCTCTGCAGCGCCAACGCCGAGTGCGCGCTCGGCGCGTGCGGCCGACCGAACGCGGCCGCGACCGAAAGCAAGTGCTGCGCGTCCGACGCAACAATTATGGTCAACGGCGCGCAGTACTGCGCGGTCGTCGGCCTCAACGGCGCGCCCTGCTGGTACGACTCGCAGTGCCCCTCTAATACCGTAGGCAGCTGCAAGGGCGCGAACGTGGCCGCCGGCGTGCCCGGCGCGTGCACCGCGACGCTACCCGACGGCGCGCCCTGCACCAGCAACCTGCAGTGCGCGTCCGGCTCCTGCAATGTCCACCTCAATCAGCAGACTAGGGTGGCCACCACGACCTGCGGGTCGCCGCAGGGCGGGGGGTGCGTGGTGAGCTAGGCGCCAGCTCCCGCCGGCGGGCCGCAACTATACGCGCTCGGCGCATTTTTTTTTTGTTTTTCGCACCCATGGGGCGAAAAACAATCGACTAAGTCAGTAACCCGACAGCGCTGGGTTATAGTCGGCGCACTGCCCGGGTAAGCCATTATTCATTGCCCACGCGCTCGCGGCGCAGAACCTGCTCGTGCACTGGCTGGATTCGGTGCAGGACGTGCCGTTTGCGAGCCCGCCGGCGCATATGCCGGGCGTGCCGGCGGCCACGTTCGCGCCCTGGCACGTTATCCCCGCCGGCGTCCCCGGGCACTGCGAGCTGTACCAGCAGGGGCCATCCAGGCTGACCATGCCGCCCGCGCAGTACTGCGCCCCGTTGACCGAGACCGTGCTCTGGCAGCACACGGCCCCGGACGCCCTGGAGGCGTCCCGCCAGCCGCAGGCGCCGCTGGCGCACTGGCTGTTGGCGCTACAGTTGTCGCCGTTCTGTGACAGCGGCGGGGGCGCCGGAACGGCGGCGCTGGAGCTACAAGTGCCCGACACGTAGTTCGCCCAGTCGGCGCCGTGGCAGTGGCCGCTGGCGCACTGCCAGTCGCCCTGGCAGTACGAGCCGAGCGGGTAGTTGCTCTCGACCGCCATCATTTTTGCTTGCGCGGCGGCCTTCACCGCTGCGCGGGCCGACTCGGGCGCGCAGCGGAAGGCCGCCGCGTCGCCCCCGCCGCCGGGCGGGCCGGCGCAGTACGTGTTCGTGGCGTTGCCCGCGCAGTCGCCATCGCCGGCGCCGGGGTCGCACACGACGTTGCCATCGGCGTTGGGCGTCGCGCCGCAGAGCCCGCCCTCGCCGCTGGGGTTGGGCGCGCAGTATATGTTGGCCGGGTTGCGCGCGCAGTCGGCGCTGCGGTTGCACGTGACAGCCGCCGCGCCGCAGAGGCCGCTGCCGTCTGCTTGCAGATTGCAGTAACTATTAATTGTGTTCTGCGTGCAGTCGGCGTTTATTTTGCAGGTCTCCTTCGTCGGCCCGCAGAATGACCCGGCGCCGACCGACGCCGGGTTGCAGAATTTGTTGTTCGCGTTCTGTGCGCAATCGGCGTCGGCTGAGCAGGCCGACGCCGGGTTGATTGCGTCTACGCACAACCCCCTTTGGTACAGCGTCTGGACAATGCTGGGCACCTGCGGGATCGGCGCGAGGCCCGCGGGGCGCGCGGCCACGGTGAACGCGCTGCGCGAAGATGGCTTTAAGTTTAATAAAGCTATTAAAGCCAAAGTCGCCAGGATTAGCGCGACAAGTATGGCCAACGCTGCGTCCATGGTTTAAGTTTAATAAGTATTGATTAATGAGTATTTTTTGGTAAAAAAAAAGCAATTCACTGTTGAAATTTGCGCCCCGCTGCGGCGAGCAGCAAAATTTTCAAAGGCAAAGCAGGCTTATGATTTTCGCCGGTACAGCAGCGTCGCGAACAGGCCGAGCCACTCGCGGTCGGCCGCCGTGAGCTCGGCGGCCAGCGGCCGGTTGTGCACGGCGAACACGGCGGCGGCCTCAGAGACGGACTCGCGCTTCGGCGCGCCGAAGCCCCGCAGCGCCAGCTGGCGCGAGAGGGCCTCGATGTTCACGAGGTACTCCTCGTAGTACTGGCCGTCGCTGAACGGCAGCAGCACGCCGATCCGCTGGCCGGCGGCCTCGAGGGCGTCGCTCGCGTACAGGCGCTTCAGCGAGTACTTGCGCGCGGCGGGCGCGCCGGCGGGCGCGCCCGCCGGCGCCTCGAGGCGGTCCCAGGTCTCGCCGGGGCCCGTGCCCGCCAGCGCGGCGAAGACCGCCGCGCCGTCGAGCACCGTGAGCGCGAGGGCCCCGCCGGGGCGCACGGTGGCGGCGGCGAGCGCGGCGAAGTTCTTCAGGGCCTCGGCGCTCCCCATGAAGTAGTGGGCGGCGAGGTTGCACACGAGGGCGTCGGCGCCCTCGGCGGGCAGGCCGAGGGCGCCGAAGCGCGCCCGCAGCGCGGGCGCCGGCCCGCCGACGTCGGCGGCGAGGACCCGCACCGTCAGGCCCGCGGCCGCCCGGCCGCCCGCCGGCCGCCGCCGCGCGTGCTCGTAGCGGCGGCGCACGAGCTCGGCGAGGGCCGCGCGGTCGCTGTCGACCGCGATGAGCTGGGCGACCTCCGCCGCGAGGTAGCGCCCGAGGTCGCTGCCGCGGCCCGCGCCCGCGTCGACGACCCAGGCGGCGCGGGCCGCCGCCGCCTCGATGAGGCGGCCCTTGGCGAAGTTGAGCGTCGCCGTCTGCGCGCCGTAGATGCCGGCGCGTGAGGGTGGGCCCGAGTGCGGGCCCAAAGCGCCCGAGTGGGCGCTCCGGCCCGCGCTCGCCGGCGCGTCGCCCTGCGACCAGGCGCCCGCCGCCTGGAAGTAGCCGCCGGCGGGGCCCACCCACAAGTCGGCGAGCTCGAACACGTCGATGTAGTTCAGCCAGGTGAGCTCCGCCGTGCGGTAGTCGTTGCCGAAGTAGCCGCCGCGGGCGAGGTCCCGCCCGCGGTCCTCGCGCACCCGCACGAGCTCCCAGTTCGCGCGCGCCGGGTCGCGCGTTGCAGCGGGCGAAGCGCCCGCAACGTCTGTCCGGAGCCGCATCTCAACGATACGGCCGTCGAGCGAGCCCGTTTCGGGCGAATCTGCGCCCGCGTGCTCGTACAAGTACGCGAGCGGGGCGTCGCAGGGCGAGAACTGCACCGGAAAGTACGACTGCTGCACGCTCGGGAACAGCTCGGCGTAGCCGGGGCAGCGCTGCAGGCCCAGCGCGGCGAACATCTGGGGGTTCACGCCCACGAACAAGTAGTAGAGTTCGGAACTGGGGTCGGCCGAAGCCTTCTTGACCTTAGCCGATGCGGGCGCGCGGCGCGCGAGGAAGTCGATCGTGTTGTCGCGGGTGCTCTTCCACTTGTAGGCCGGCGTCTCCGCGTAGCCGAGCCCCGGCGCGACGAAGATGAGCCCGTCGACCGGGTAGGGCCGCGGGGCCTCGTGGACCCCGCGCACGACCCGCTCGATGTCGGCGGCCGTGCCCGCCGTGATGTGCGAGTACGGCTTGGCGAAGGCCGGCACGCCCGCGGCCGCCAGCGCGGCGACCCCCTCGGCGAGGCGCGCCTGCCGCGTGCCGAAGTCGTCCACAGTCAGGTCGGCGCCGTTGACGACGATCGCGTCGAACGCGTAGAACGCCAGCGCGCCCTCGGGGCTCCGCAGGAGCTCGCCGTCGAGAATGGTTTCTGAATTTGCAGCTTCGGCTTCGGTCGAAGCCGAATTCGAATTCGAATTCGAACTCAAACTCGAACTCAAACTCGAATTTGCAAATTCGAAGAGCTCATCAGCCACGATGTGGCCGCGCGCGCCGGCGCACAGCGCGAGCGCCCGCTGCCCGTCGGCCTTGTCCGTCACGTAGTAGCCGCGGGGCGGAAATAACTCGCGGTAGCTCGCCCGCGAGAGCGCCCGGGCCTGCGGCAGCAGCTGGCGCAGGCCGGCGGCGCCGGTCTCGAAGCGGCGCATCTCTGCGGCCTGCGCGGCGCCCGAGCCGCCCCGCAAGAGGTACTTGGCCGCGCGGCAGATGGCCGCCTGGAGGGCGACCTCGCGCACGCGGGCGGGGCTCGCGAGCCCGATGACGAGCTCGGCGGCGGCGGTGACGTCCGCCGCGCGCAGCGCGTCGCGGGCCTCTGGCGGCCCGTCGTACTCGATCTCGACCTCAAACCGGGAGAGGGCCGCTACCTCGGGGTTGACAGCGGCGGGCGCCGCGGCGCCCGCAGGCGCCGCGGCGCCCGCAGGCGCCGCGGCACCCGCAGGCGCCGCGGCACCCGCAGGCGCCGCGACACCCGCAGGCGCCGCGACTACCCCCAGCGCCACGAGGAAGTCGGCGGGGGTTGCCGGAGTGCCGCCCGCGCCCCGAAACATCGCGTCGACCGCCGACTTCAGCGTCTCGACCTCGGTGCCGCCGAAGACGCGCACCGCCGAGAGGTCGACGCGCCAGCGGGTGGGCGCCGCGGCGCTGCCGTCTTCGCTCGCCGGGACCTCGAGCGGGAAGCTCACGCGGGCCTTCACGCGGATCAGCGCGTTCTCGTCGGCGGCGGGGCCGCGGCTCTCGGGCGTCTCGGCGGCGAGCGCCACCGAGTAGGCGAGGCCGTTGTCGCGGGGCGAGTGCCAGGGGATGAGCAGCGGCTCCTTCCGCTTGTAGCCGTCGGCGACCTTGCGGCCGCCGGCGTAGCTCATCTCGCGCACGCTCGTCGCCCGCTGCGAGCCGGCCATCTGGGGCGCGCCGGGCGCGCCCGCGCCAGCGGGCGCGGGCATCAGCACGCTGACGGTGTGGCTGAGGGCCGGCGCGCCGGCCCGCACAGGCCGGCGCGCCGGCCCAGGCTCATTTGCGAGGGCCCCGAGGATCGCGGCGAGGGTCGCCGCGTCGACGTCCTGCACGCGCACCTCGAGCTCCAGGTGGCGGCCCGGGTTCTTAGCGGCGGCTTCGCGGCGGAAGCAATTTACAACAGCCTCGAGCGTCTGGCGGCCCGCCATCTGTTATCTATAATGTGGCATATGGGCATTCAAAATACATAATTGCCGATCGCCGCGGCGGGGCGCCAAACTCAATTCTTTCAGAATTGAGAAAACGATGCCATTTTTTGCAATCCACTGTATTGGATTGCAAAAATGGCATCGTTTTTGCTTACGGATTTGTCCCCTTCAATTCCTCATTTTCTTTGAAAATGAAGTTGCGGTGAATTGCAATATTGTTTTCAATTCAAAGAATTGAGATCGCGGTGAAATGCAAAATTGCAAACTTGCCGCTCGCCGCGGCAAAAGAAATCGGGAATGAAAATTAAGACACAGTATAACAATGTTTCCCAAATTGCAGCAGGCAGTGAGCGGGATTAAGGAGGCGGCGCGTGCGATTAAGCATCATGTCAATGCCGAGGTCGATGCGGCCCGCCAGGTGGACAGCGAGCGCGAGCAAAAGGCTGCCGCAAAAAAGCATCTCGAGATGCTGACTAAACAACTACAAATGGTGCAAAAGGAGGTTGCGATTATGTCAACAATGAGCCCACTGGAGCGTGCCCAGTGGGCGAAGCGCAACCCGATACCGCTGATCACTCGCCCGGCTGCCAGGCATGCGGCTGCAGGGCGCGCGGCCGCAGGGCACGCGGCTGCAGGGCACGCGGCTGCAAAATACTAGCTTCGCCGCTCGCCGCGACGCGGCGATCTCGGTTTTGAATACCGACTTGTGGACTAAATAATGCACGCCGCCGTGAACATCGCCGACATGCGCGCGGCGATCGCCGACGGCACTGTCCCCGGCGCCTTCAGCGCCGACCGCACCCGCTTCGAGTTCCCCACGCTGACGTACGCGGGCGCGCGGGCCCCCCACGAGTGGAAGATAATCGTGACGCTGTTGGCGCCGGCCGCGGGCGCGCCCGCCGGCGCGCTGGCTCCGGTCCCGATCACCGACGACATGCTGGCGCCCGGCGGCGCGGCGCCCGGCGCCCTCGCGCCGCCCCCGCTGCCCGCGGGCGCCCGCGCCGAGATCCGGACAGAGACCCGGCAGGTCGGCGGGAAGCTGCGCGAGGTGGTGCCCACATACGTCACCGAGGGGAAGAAGCTCGGCAAGAAGGGCGCGACCAACGCGCTCACCCAGGCGCTGCGCAACGCGCTCGGCCTCTACAACAAGCAGCGGCGCCGGTCGGCGCCGACAGACGCGGCCGCCGCGGCCGCCGCCGCGCCGGCAGCGGCCGCGGCTGGCGCGCCGCCCGCGCCGGCAGCGGCCGCGGCTGGCGCGCCGCCCGCGCCGCCCGCGCCCGCCGCGGCGGCCCGCCCCCTCCAGCCGCCGCCCCAGCTGATCAAGAGCGCGGCCGACTCGCCGCTGACCGCCGAAGACTTCGCCGCCGGGGTGACCGTCCAGCGCAAACTCAACGGCGTCCGGGTTGTAGCGTCGGCTGTCTTGACCGACAAGTCGGCTGTCTTGACCGACAAGTCGGCTGTCTTGACCGACAAGTCGGCTGTCTTGACCGACAAGTCGGTCAAAGTGTCCTTCTATTCGCGCTCGGCCCTCGAGTACGAGGTGCCGCCGGCGCTCTCGGCGCAGGTCGCCGGCTTGATCGCAGCGTGGCGCGCGCGCCGGCCGGCGGAGTTCGCCGCGCCCGGGCTCGCCGACATATATATCGACGGCGAGCTGTACAAGCACGGGGTGCCCCTGAATGTCATTTCTGGGCAGGCGCGGCGCAGCGCCGCAGCGGCCGCAGATATAAATCTCGAGTTCCACGTGTTCGACGTCTTCTTCCCCGCAGAGATCGCCGCCGGCCGCGATATGGCCAGCCGCGACCGCCAGCGCGCGGTCGACGCGCTGTTTGCGTGCGCTAAGCCGCCCGACTCGGTGGCGCCGCTCGTGCGGCGCGTCGAGAACTTCGCCGCCGCCGACCAGGCGGCGGTCGACGGGCTCGCGCAGGGCTTCCTCGCCGCCGGCTTCGAGGGCGCCGTCGCCCGGCGCGACGGCGCCGGCTACCGCTACTCGGCGTCGGGCTACCACAGCGCCAACGCGGTTAAAATCAAGCCGACGTTCGACGCCGAGTTCCCCGTCGTCGGGTACACGCAGGGGGCCCGCGGCAAGGACGTCGGCGCCGTCATCTGGGAGTGCGAGGTGCCGCCTGCGGGTGCGCCGTCTGCAGGCGCACCTGCAAGCGCACCCGAAGACCGCCGTTTCATGGTCGTCCCCAAGCTGCCGTACGAGGTGCGCCGCTGCCTGTTCGCGAAGCTCGGCGAGAACGTCGCGTTAGCCGGCGCGCCGCCGCTGACGCGCTTCGAGCGCGACGTGCGCGGGGCGCCCCTCACCGTCGAGTACAAGGAGGTCTCGGCGAAGACGGGAAAGCCCCTGCAGGCGCACGCATCCGTATTCCGCACATATGAGGCCGCGGGGCTCGCGGCCGCAGCCGAAGACCCGATTGCCAAGCTCTTGCGAGAGTGTGGTGCATAAAACTTGCCACTCGCCGCAGCAAGGCGCAAACTTAATTCAATTCTTTCAGAATTGGAGTAAGCGAGATGGCATCATTTTTGCCGCTCGCCGCGGCGGGGCGCCAATCTTACCATTTTGTCGCGGTGAATCACATTTTTGTTTACTCCAATTCCACATTTTCCCAATTCTTTGCGGTGAATTACAAAAATAGGCTCCCTTGGCCCCAGCCTATGAGTCTTGCGCGGCGAGGGCCGCGCCCAACGCTATGAGTGTCGCCGTTGCGCTCTCGATCGCTGGCGCCGGCGCGGGCGCCGGCGCGGGAGCCGCGCCCAAATCTGAGTTCGCGCCTGTATCGGCTGCAGCCGCGCCCGCAGCCGCTACCATCAAGGCCAATACGCCCAACGGGTCTTCGCGTAGTGAAGGTGGCGCTTCGGGCGCTTCGGGCGCGGGCGCGGGCGCGGGCGCGGGCGCGGGCGCGCCCTCGGCGCCCGCCATTTGGCTGAACGCCCGCGCCGCCTGGTTCGCGAGCGCCATGCCTAGAGGCGCCAGCGCCGCCAGCGCGGCAGTCATTTCGACTGTTTGCGGCGCCGCGTCCTTACTTTTGTCTTCGGTTTCAATATTATTTTTGACTTCGGTGTCGGCCCCCACGGCCGACTCTGGCGGAGGGGCCGCGGCCGGCTCAGACGGCGGCGACGGCGGCGGCGTCGCGTCGAGGTCGTCCTCGAAGATGCTGCCGACCGACACGCTCGCGGCGTACGCTTCCTTCACCCACTCGTCGCGGGGCGGGCCCGCCGCCTCCAGCGTGGCGATCTCGGCCTCGCGCGCGTGCACGAACTCGTGCGCGTCCGCGCGGTCGGCGGCGGGCTGGGCGAGCTGCCAGCGGATCTCGCGCGCGATGTTCAGCAGCCCGACCTGCGTCGCGACCCCCTTCGACTGCAGCTCGCCCAGGCGCCAGTTCGACTGGAAGACCGAGACAGCGCTGATGAGGAACCCGATGATCAAGCTCGCCAGCGACACCCACGAGCTGCTCCCCACGCCGGAAGCCGCGTTCGACGAGTTGCTCGTCGCGCCGAAGACGCCCCCGGCGCCGATGAGCGCGCCGAGCACGCCGGCGACGGCGCCCAGCTTGTCGTTGGTGCGGCGCGCCCAGGTGGCGATCGCGTCGTACTGCCAGGCGAGCCGCAGCGCCTTCTTCGCCGCGCGGCGCGACATCTCCTCGAGCTTCGGCGACCAGCGGGCGGCGGCGGCGGCCGCCGCCGCCAAGGAATCGCGGGCGCGCTGGGCCTCGTAATCGGCTTCGCGCGCGCTCGACTCGCGCGCGCGCCGCATTTCGAGCACTTCTGAGTCGGCCACAAACTGCGCTTCAACTCGGAGGCGCTCTTCGGCCGCGCGCGCTTCGGCCTTGCGCGCTTCAGCCTCGGCCTCGGCCTCAGCCGCGCGCTGGACGTAGTAGGCGGCGGCGGCCTGCGAGGCCGCGAGCGAAGACCTGGCTGGAGTTGATTGCCCGCTCGCGGGGCCGCTCGCGCGCCCGCTTGCGTGGCCGCTCGCGTGGCCGCTCGCGTGGCCGCTCGCGTGGCCGCTCGCGTGGCCGCTCGCGCGCCCGCTCGCTTGGCCGCTCGCTTGGCCCGCGAGCCGAGGGACGCTGGGGGCCCGGCTCTCGGAGCCGCTGCCGGGGTCCCGCGCCCGCCCGCGAAGCGGGGGCGTCCCCGCGCCATCTTCTAACGTAAAATGTGGTAAATTGACGGCGCCACCCTCGATTACGACTTCGAGTAAGGGGTCCGGCGTTTGTTCCATCGTATTAAATGGCAGCAAAAACTGAAAAGCCTGTTCAGCACAAATACAAATACAAATGGATTCGCTTACGCCCGCGCAGCTGGCGCAAGTTGCCGCCTGCGCGCTCACCGCCGCCGAAGACGCGGCGCTCTTCGGCGCCGACGAAAAAGTCTGGGCCCTGTGGCAGATCGAGGCCGCGCGGCTCGCTGCCGCTCCTGGGCCCGAAGCGGGCGCCGCCGCGCGGCGCGACCTGGCGCCGGCTATTATTATGTGCCTCGCCACCATCTACGAGGGCCCCTGGCTGGCCTGCCTCGAGAAACTCGAGTAGCGCGCTCGAACAACTGCTAGCACCGAGGCGGCACCCGCGCAGCCTTTTTTGCCATATTTCGCTATTTACGCTATTCTTACTTTTGAAGCGGTAAATGCGTTAAATATACGGAGTATGGCCGGGCGCTCGGACATCGCTAACGTGAGCTTCAGCCTGGCGGGCGACGCCGACATCGCCCGCGCGAGCCTGAAAGAGATCACCAGCTACGAGCTTTTCGGCCCCGACGAGCTGCCGGTGGCCGGCGGCGTGTACGACGGCGCGCTGGGCACGACCGAGTACAACTTCTCCTGCCAGACCTGCCTGCAGGACAAGGGGCGCTGCGTCGGGCACCGCGGCTCGCTCGCGCTGCGGGTGGCCGTCATCAACCCGGTGGCCGTCGCCGAGGTGCGCCGCTGGCTGCGGGCGGTGTGCCTGTCCTGCGGCGAGGTCGCCGTCGAGCCCGAGGTCTACAGCTCCGAGCCCGCGCGGCGCCGGCTGGCGAAGGCGGCCGGCGCCGCCGTCGAGGGGCGCCCCTGCCGCGCCTGCAAGGCGCCGCACCCCCGCATCTGGAAGGACGAGGACGACCACTTCACCTTCTGGGCGGAGCCCGCGGCGCTCAACGAGAAGCGCGCGCCCCGCGCGCGGGCCGAGCGCCGCGGCGAGCGCATCTGGCCCGACGCGATCCGCGCGGCGCTCGAGCGGGTGAGCGACGCGGCGGCGGCGGCGCTGGGCGCGGCGACGCACCCCCGCAACCTCGTGCTGCGCACCGTCTGCGTGCCCCCCAACACCGTGCGGCCCAACGTACGCAGCTTCGGCGGGGCGTCCGGCGCGAGCTACCACGACAGCACCAACCTGCTGCAGCACCTCGTCAAGCGCAACCAGCAGCTGCCCGAGCGCCTGCCGCCGGCGATGCTCGCCGTCGGCGCCGGCGCGCCCCCCGTCGACGGGGAGCTCGAGCGGGCGGTGCAGAACCTGCAGCAGATCTTCTACGACATCGTCGTCGGCAGCAGCGGCACCAGCGCCACCCAGGGCAGCAGCGGCCGCCGCGGCCTCGTCATCGGGGCGCGCCCCGTGCACAGCTTCCTGCGGAACCTCCAGCGCAAGGAGGGGCGCATCCGCGCGAACCTCCTCGGCAAGCGGGTCTTCTACATCAGCCGCAGCACGATCAGCGGCTGCATGCGGCTGCGCATCGACGAGGTGGCGATCCCCCAGGAGTTCGCGCGCACCCTCCAGGTGAAGGAGACGGTCCAGGAGTACAACCGCGACTGGCTCATGACGTTCTTCCTCAACGGGCGCCGCGCCTACCCCGGCTGCACCGACATCGTGCGCCGCGCGACCGGCACCCGGCACGACGTCGCCGGCCTGCGGGACGCGCGGCTCGAGATCGGCGACGTCGTCTTCCGCGACGTCGTGTCGGGCGACTACGCGTTCTTCAACCGCCAGCCGACGCTGGAGCGGTCGTCGATCGCTGTGCACCGCGTCGTCGTCGTCCAGGACCCGAGCGTGCACACCTTCCAGATGAACGTGCTGGCGTGCAGCTTCTACAACGCGGACTTTAACTGTCGGAGTCCAACAGGCAGCTGCCCGGGGGGGTCTTTCGCCTCCCCCCGGGGCAAACAGTGTAAGCGAGAGCGCATCGCGCGGGCGGCCTCCGGGCCGCCCGCGCGCGCGGCCGGCCTCCGGGCCGCCCGCGCGTAAAGGCTTCTTTGCGCGCGGGCCGGCGGGCTCCCCCCGCCGCCCCGCGCGCGAAGCGCTCACTTGTCGGGACCAAATTACTCGTGCTGAGTAATTTGGTCCCGACGGGTGCGCGCGCGCAGTCAGAAACGACTGCGCGAAACCGAGATGCGCATATAACTGTCTAGTCGCGACGCGGGCGACAGAATGAATTCTGTCGCCCGCGTCATGGCGAGATTATCAAATTGCGGGAAACCCTTTAGAGCTCGCGCTACCAAGCGTGTGCAGTGATGCACACGTGGCCAGGTTAATAGCCTCGGGTAAGCGGACCTAAATCGAACTATTAATTGAAACTATGATATATAAAGCTATAAACCACACAAATGGCAGCTCTAGCAGTAGAGATGCGCACTTGTACTAAATGTGCTATCGTTAAGCCCATAAGTGAGTTCTATCTGAACTGTTATGGCCGCAACGGGCCGTGCAACGCATGCGTAAAAGAAAAGAATCGCCTCTATTATGAGCGCAAAAAAGCAGACATTGCAGTGAAGCACGCTGAGCACCGTGTCGCTCGCGCGGCAGGCGCAGAAATGATTGACGCCGGCGCTGTTGAGCGCCGGCGCGCGACTGCGTTTGAAGAACGCTATGCCAGCCGGCGCGAAAACGTTAATGTCAACAAGCGCGAGCGTCATGCAAACGACGCGCAATTCCGCGCGATCGAGCTCCACAGCAACCGTCTTCAACGCGCATTTACGCACATGGGCGGCGACATGCGCCCCATTGTCGGTTGCTCAAAGGCTTGGTTTCGCAAATGGATCGAGCACCAGTGGCGGCCGGGAATGACTTGGGAAAACTATGGCACTTACTGGTGCTTGGACCACGTTGTGCCAAAAGACGCCTTCGACTTCCTCGACGACGCGCAGGTTGCCACCTGCAACGACTGGCGCAACTTTCAACCGCTAACACGCGCCGAAAACTCTCACAAGCACACCGAACGTGATGTGGCGTTTGAAGCCGATCACGAAATGCAAGCTTTATTATTCGAATTATATCAAGAAATTAATGGTCATCGATTGGATGGTCCGCGCGGTAACAACGCGCGAGATTAGGCAATCCGCAGCCAAGCTCCTGACGCACCAAAGACCGGTGCGCCAGGGGAAGGTTCAGAGACTAGACGGTAATCGGTCTCGCCGGCCGATGATGGCAACATCATCGGCCGGCAGGCTTAAGGTATAGTCCACCCCTGTGGGAAACTACAGGTTTCTTCTACAGATTCACCGATGAAGTGCTTCCCCCAAGGAAGCGTTAGATCGGCAGAAGAAGGTCCCCAAGCGACGGGGACCAGATGAATCTATGGGTCGCACGCGAGCCCGGCACGCGGGCCGAGGCGGCGATCCTCTCGGGCGTCGCGAACTGGAACATCAGCACCAAAAACAGCGGCCCCGTCAACGGGCAGGTGCAGGACAGCGTCGTCGGCAGCTACGAGCTCACCCGCTCGGCCGTCCGCGTCGACAAGTTCCACGCCATGGCGCTCTTCGCCACGGCGGGCGTCGCGCCCGACTTCGACGCCGCGCCCGCCGGCCACGTGTACACCGGCCGCGAGCTCGCCTCGATGCTCTTCCGCGACACCCCCGTGAGCTACGCGCGCAAGCCGACGAGCTTCAGCGACGCGTTCGCCCCCTACATCAAGTACGACAAGGACGAGACCCACACAGTCGTCGACCGCGGCGTCCTCCTCCGCGGCGTCCTCGACAAGGCCGCCATCGGCGACGGGCACGGGAGCCTCTACCACCTCGTCACCCGCGAGTACGGGCCCGAGCGCGCGCTCGACCTCGTGTTCGCCTCGCAGCAGGTCGCGCTCGCCTTCCTGCTGCGCAGCGGCTTCACCGTCGGCACCGCCGACCTGCTCCCGAGCGAGCGCTCCCTCGCCGAGCTGCGCCGCATCGTGTCCGGCGTCATGCTCGAGTCGCGCCTCATCACCGACCGCCTCCTGCGCGGCGAGATCGTCGCGCCCATCGGCGAGACCGTGCACGACTTCTACGAGCAGCTCCAGCGCAACGCCCTCCAGTCCCCCGACGGCGAGATCCTCCGCTGGGTCCTCGGCGACATGCGCTACGGCAGCAACCAGTTCTTCACGATGATCGCGTCCGGCTCCAAGGGCAAGACGCCGAACATCGTCCACATCTGCGGCGCCATCGGGCAGACCGTCATCAACGGCGTCCGCATCCGCGCGCAGTTCGCCTTCGGGCGCACCCTCGCCTACTTCCCCCGCTTCTGCACCCAGCCCGGCGCCCAAGGCTACGTCGCCAACAGCTACATCACCGGCATCAGCACGTCCGAGTTCGTCTTCCGCGACATGCACGACCGGTTCGACCTGATCAGCAAGGCGCTGTCGACGGCGTCCACCGGCTACTTCATGCGCAAGGGCGTGATGAACAACCAGAGCTCGATCGTCGACAACCTCCGCCGCGTGACGAAGGACACCCGCGTCGTCCAGTTCCTCTACGGCGAGGACGGCCTCGACGCCCGCGAGCTCGAGTCCGTCTCGGTCAAGGCGGTGTCGCTCGGCGACGCCGCCTTGCGGGCCGAGCTCGACTACGAATTTGCTGAATTTGCTGGCGCCGGCGCCGGCGCTGGTGCCGGCGCCGGCGCTGGCGCTGGCGCCGGCACCAGCGCCAGCACCGAAGACCTCGACGCCGCGCGGGCCGCCGTCGCCGGGGCCGTCGCGGCGGCCTTCGCCGCCCGCGACGAGTTCCGCGCGGCCTTCCTCCGCATCTGCGCGTCGAACTTCGGCGGCAGCTTCCCCGGCACCTTCCTGTGCCCGGTGAACGTCGCCCGCATCGCCGCCGCGGCGCGCGGCGGCGCCGCCCGCGCGCTGCCCGGCGGCCCCGCGGGGCTCGCCGACCGCATCCGCCGGGTCGCGGACTTCGTCGCGGAGCTCCCCTACGTCCTCATGAACGAGGACTGCGCCCGCCGCCGCGCGCGCGTCCCCGCCGCGCTGCGGGCGGCCGCGTCGCCGCTCGCCCTCACGACGCTGCTCGAGCTCGCGCCGCGGGCGCTGGCGGCGATGACCGACGCCCAGCTGACGTTCGCCCTCGACGCGATCCGCCAGCGCTACGCGGCGTCCCTCGTCGACTACGGCACGCCCGCCGGCACCCTCGCCGCCCAGTCGATCAGCGAGCCCCTCACCCAGTACATGCTCGACAGCCACCACCGCAGCGTCAGCGGCGGCACCTCGACGTCGGGCCTCGTGCGCGTGTCCGAGATCTACGGCGCCCGCCCCGTGTCCGAGGAGCGCAGCGCGGTCATGCTCTTGCCGCTTCAGTGCTTGCAGGGCACTGCCTTGCAAGAATCGAACGAACTGGGGGACTCGAAGGCCGCCGGCGCGGCGGCCGCCGCGATCGCCACCGGGCTCGAGTTCGTGACTGTGCAGAACTTCGTCGCGCGCCACGACGTCCTGCTGGAGCCGGCGACGGCGCTGGTGTACCCGCCGTACCTGTCGGACCTCGCGTTCCTCGCCGAGTTCGCCCGCGCGCACCCCCTCGTGCGCCCGCCGCCGGACCTCACTAACTGGTGCTTCCGGCTGGTGCTCGACAAGAGCGCGCTGGTGCTCAAGGCGGTGACGCTCGAGCTCATCGTGCGCCGCCTGCGGGCGGCGAACCCGCTGACGTACGTCGTCCACTCGGCCGAGTCCGTGCCCGAGATCGTCATCCGCGTCTGGCTGCGCGCGGGCGCCCTCCGCCGCGGCGAGGACGCGGGGCTCGAGGCCCGCGCGAACGAGGCGCTCGAAGGCGTCCTCGAGACCCCCGTCCGCGGCGTCCCCGGCATCCGCCGCGCGGTCGCCGAGCAGTACACGCAAGTGCGCTTGGACGAAAAGGGCGCCGTCGAGCGCGCCGACCGCTGGGCCGTCCGCACCGCCGGCACGAACCTCTACGCGGCGCTGACGCACCCCGCGGTCGACGCCGCCCGCGCGATCTCCAACAGCGTCGGCGACACCCTCAAGCTGTTCGGCATCGAGGCCGCCCGCGCCAAGATCGTCAGCGAGACCCGCGGCTTCATGACGGGCGGCGCGCCCAACCTGCGCCACCTCTTCATCTACGCCGACGAGATGACCCGCACAGGCCGCGTCACCAGCATCGAGCGCGGGGGCCTCTCCTCGCGCGAGCGCGACAACACCCTCCTGCGGATGTCCGCCGGCGCCCCGATCCAGGTCGTGACGGACGCCGCCCTCGCCAACAGCCGCAGCAAGGTCTACGGCATCGCTGCGCCGGCCCTCCTCGGCAGCGTGCCGCGCATCGGGTCGCTCTACAACACGCTGGTCGTCGATGAGCACTTCGTGCGCGCCAACGTGCGCTCGGTCGAGAGCGTGCTGGACGACTTGTAAACTTCGCCGCGGCGGAGCGCGAACCCAATTCTTCGAAGCTGAAAGGTTGGCACTTTTTTTTGCCGCGGCGAGCGGCAAAAATGCTTGCCGGCGAAAGTACATCATTAGCGTCATGAATTACAGTGCACGACTTCGCAGCGCGCCGGGCTCGACTCGGCGGCGGCCCCGCAGCAAAGTTGCAATTCACCGCAGCATTCAATTCCCAATTTCAAAGAAATTGAAAATTGGGAATTGAATTAGCGCCCCGCCGCGGCGAGCGGCAAAAGTGCTGTGCCCTCGAGACCCTTGACGCTAATGATGTACTTTCGCCCGGCGAGCTTGGGCCCGACCATTAGCAGGAATATTTCTTTGTTCCGCGCGGCGACGGCCGCGCGGAAGCGAGCAATAACGCAAGCGACGCAAGCGTCGCTGGCGACGCAAGCGTCGCTTGCGTCGCTTGTGTCTTGGATGACCGGCAGCGCCTGCAGGCACAGCGCGATGCGCGCGCACGGGCAGTCGCTCGCGCATTCGGCGCCGACGGCGAGGTCGCCGCCGGCGACCGGGGCGTCGGCCAGCGAGACTATAATCTCCGAGCTGAGCGCGCGCTCGAGGCCGCGCGACTGCCCCTCGGCGGTGCGGCCCCGCACCGCGGCGCCGATAAACATCAGGAGGGCTGTCGCGATGTCGAACTCGGCGGGGCCCTGGGCAGTCGCGCACTGGCACAGCCGGACGAACCGGTGAGTCGCGGCGTCCATTATTGCAAATCACCGCAACCTCAATTCTTCAATTTCTTTGAAATTGGGAATTGAGTTGGCGCCCCGCCGCGGCAAGCGGCAATTATAAATTATATAGCTTAATCGTTTTTACTAAACGCCGCGCGCCGCGCGCGGCGCGAACCTAGAGCGCAGGCCGTCGGCCTGCCGGCGGAGGTACACCTGGCACGTCCGGAGCCCGACCGAGAACGCACAAACCAGCAGTATGGCGCACACGAGAAGAACTGCTGCGAGCAAGGCTGCGCAGTCGGACATGGATATGATATAGCGCATTTTTCATATTTGCCGCTCACCGCGGCGGGGCGCGACCTCAATTCTTTGAATTAAAGTAAGCAAAAATTGCCGCTCGCCGCGGCGGGGCGTGAATCGCAAAAATGATGCCATTTTTGCTTACTTTTGCATTTCACCGCAGCATCAATTCGAAGAATTGAAGAGGACAAATCTGCCGCTCGCCGCGGCGGGGCGCGAACTCAATTCCTAATTTCTTTGAAATTAGGAATTGAAATAGCGCCCCGCCGCGGCGAGCGGCAACTTTAATTCAAAGAATTGAGGTCGCAGCGAGCGGCAATATTTATTTTGCACGGTTAGTGGGCGCGCGGTAGCTGACGCCGAGGAACGCTGCCAGGTCGCGCTCGCTGCGAATGCGGCCCGAGCCCTTCACGCGGCGCGCGCTGTCGCCGGCGTAGAGCCCGTACTGGTTCAGCCGCCAGCCGCGGGCCCGCGCGTGCGCCCGCGTGCGGATGTTGTACTGGCGCGACCCCGTGTAGTGGAAGAGCGCGTAGGGCAGCTCTTTTGGCTGCACGAAGAACAGGTCGACCTGCACAGTGCGCGCGATTGCGCGCGCACTTGTGCTTTTACTAGTGCAATTGCAAAGCCACTTCACCAAGATGCTCCGCCGGCGGGGGCCCGCGGGCAGCGCGCGTGCGCGTGCGCCCCCCGTAACCATGGTTGCGGCGCGCGCGCCGGCGCGCGCTGGCGCGAGCTCCACGTTGGCGAGCAGCGCTGCGCGCACCGCCGCCGGCGCGGACTGCCCGCCGATCACGAGGAAGTCGACGTCTGTGTTGTGTTCTTCGCCCCGGCGCGCGCTCCCCACAAGCTCAAGCCGCATTTTCCAGCCGGCGAAGCGCAGCCGCTTCCGCAAGTCGGCGGCGAGTGCGAGCGTGTCTTCCAGGTCCATCCCTATGAGTGTATTCTTAATTCTTCGAATTAAGGCTGATTTCTTGCCGCTCGCCGCGGCAAGAATACAAAAAAATAGTACTAAATACTAGTAACTAGTAACTAGTAACTAGTAACTAGTTTTTAGCCCAGGGATGCATAACGTCTTAGTCGACTTAGTCATCGCCGCCGAGCTCCTCGAGCAAGGCGTCATAGTCTTCGGCAGCGCCGGCGGCAGGGCTGCCAGCTGCGGCGGCTCCTGCCGCGGCAGCCCCTGCGGCAGGGCTGCCAGCTGCGGCAGCTCCTGCCGCGGCAGCCCCTGCGGCGGCGGCCCCGGCCGCAGCGGCCCCTGCGGCGGCCGCGCCGGCGAAGTCGGCCGCCTCGAAGTCCGCGTAGAGCGCGTCGAGGCCCGACTCGGCGGACGCCACCGGCTGGCGGAGGACCAGCACCTTCGCCGACATCGGCATCGAGACGCCCATCTGGCTGAAGCAGACGCTGTCCATCTTGACGATCGCGTCGAAGGTCGAGCGCGGCAGGACAAACTTGTGGACGTTGTCGGCGTTGACCGGCTCGCTGCCGACAGTCGCCTCCTCGTAGATGACGCGGCCGTTGACAGTCGTGGCCCGGTTCATGTCGAAGATCTGCAGGTTGTCGGGCGCGCCCGAGACCTGGTTGAACTTAAGCGTGACGCGCGCGAGGGGGTTCGGCAGGAGCTGACCCGCGTTGCGCTTGGCGTTCGCGCTGATCGCCTCTTGGACCGGGCTGATGACCGTGAGCTTGCCGACGATCGCGCCGGCCGTCAGGCGGTCGACAGCGCCCGGGTGCGCCTTGCGGATCGCGGTGATCTGCTCGGGCGCGAGGAAGGCGCCCGCAGGGGCGAACGCGGCGACGCTGTCGGGCGTCGAGCCCTTGCGCTTGGCCTCGGCGACGAGGGCCTCGCCGCGGGCGATGCGCTCGTTGCACTCGCCGACGAAGGCCTTGGAGATGTAGTCCAGCACGCCGAAGAGGACCGAGCGCTGGTCGTCGCCGGGGAGGACCGGCTCGCCGGTGGAGTCGGTGATGACGGTGATGCCGTCGGCCTCGGTCTCGACCTTGACCGTCCACTTCTGGACCTGCAAGCAGCAGTTGCCCGGGCGCGGCTCGACGAGGTACGCGGGGTTCTTCGCCGAAGCGTTCATCTCGGCGGCGGCGGCCTCCGTCTTGGGCTTGATCTGGCCCACGTGGGTCTCGCCGTGGAAGCGCGCGACGGCCGGGCCGCGCACGCCCTGGGGCGAGATGTAGAACACGTTCACCCAGGTGGTCGTCGACGAGCCCTTCGTCGTCTTGCGCGTCTGGCCGAAGGCAAAGTCGAGCACGCCCACCCACCACTTGTCGCCGCCAGCGGCAGCCTTGTAGCGGCTGGCGAGGTGCTCGTTCATTTCGGTGCCCTTGAATACGATAGAATTTCTAGCCATTGTTGAGTTCTTTGTGGGTGTTGGTAAGGTTCTTAAGATCGGTGACTTATGTCAGTCTTATATAAAGATCTAAATGGTGATTCAGTTTTGCCAATTGCTGTCTTAGCTGTGGGGTGCAAATCTTGCCGCTCGCCGCGGCGGGGCGTAATTTCAATTCTTCAAATTGGGTTTGTGGTGAACTGCAAATCTTAATTCGAAGAATTTGCTGTCCGCCACAGCAAAAATGAATTTTTTGTAGTGTTGATATGCTCTACAATGACTCTTCATATTTGTAGCGAATGTGGGTATCGGGTGAAAGGGCGGCTATCGGAACGACACATGGAACGTCACAAGGAACTTCACAAGGAACGAAACGTATATCGATGTAAGTGTTGTAATCACCTGAGCATATCTTTATTAAGGATGCGTGAACATGAAAAATTACACTGCGAAACGTGTGGCGCAACATTCCGCACAAAAAGTAATTGCCATCGACATGTGGTTAGCTGGGCGGGCCGCTCTGTCCACGCTATGTGTGGCCAATTTACTAAAAATCTTAAGAGATTAGGAATACCGTACAACCATAACTCTTGGCAGAATATGCGCTCAACCGGAGAATTTCTTAAGATCTTGGATGATAGAGCGTTCGCCGCCGCCAGCGATGCGATGAACATATTGGCGGAGGCGTCTCCGCTTGCTGCGCCGGCAGCGGCAGCAGCGGCGCCGGTGGCGGCGGCAGCAGCGCCGGCAGCGGCAGAGTCGGAAGCAGTATCACTGGAAGCCGCCCTACAGTTCCGAGGATTGTTTCCTGCGTATACTGCGCGTCCAATATTGCCGCCATTACCTCCTACAACTCCCTGGTTTGACGCAGCAATGAGGACAGCTATGGTCAACCCTAGGGCTTTATGGCCTGAACGCACTGGTTCATCAGTGCCAACCACGCACTAGAGCCGCAGCAACGGTTTGCTGTGAACTGCAACCTTATGTTTTTTGCCGCTCACCGCGGCGAGCGGCAATTGTTGCAGTTCTAATCCCAATACAGCTCGACATACCCGAGGCTCATATTACTGCCGTCGCTAGACTGCACCGCGCGTACGGCTCCGTTATCTGTTGCTACATATGAAGACCCCCCGCCCCCTCCTGCGAGCCACACACTTCCTCCCCCTCCGTACAATCCGCCGCCGCCCCCGGCTCCGTATCCTGGTGATGCTGCGCCACCCTGGAACTGCGTACCCGAGGAGCCCGCACGAGTCGATGCTGTCGTCGTCCCCCCACTGCCACCCCCTGTGGTATTTGCCCCACCGCCGCCGGTGTAGTTAAAACTTCCGCTGTAATTTGCAAAGTAAAAGGACTCTCCATCACCCCCGGCGGCAAACCCGCCAGCCCCGCCGGCTCCGTAATCGGTGCCGTGCCCGCCACCAGCGCCGCCTGCCATAATAAGAACGTCGGTCAGCGCCGCCGGTTTGCCGGCGGCGTCAGCGGCGCCCCGCAGGATTGCGGAATATCCGCCACCATTTATCAGCACACCGTTCGTCAGGGCAGAAATTGAGCTCCCGGCATAAATTCCGTCCTGCCCGCCGCACACGATTGTCAGCTGGGTCGCGGGCGTCACTTCGATGGTTCCGCTGATCGTACAGCCGCCGGCCCGGCCGCCTGCCGACCCGCCGACGGCGGCGGTGAGTTGTAACACCCCGCTCGGCACTACAAACACCTGGTTCGCAAGCTTGTACGCGAAGCGCGCCGCCGCCGCGTACGTGAAGGCGCCCGGCGCGGTGGTCGCGCCCGAGGGCGTAGTCACGACCACCGCAGCCGAGCCCTGCGCGCCCGCGGGCGTGACCGCCGTGATAGTCGTCGCGTTGGCGACAATGACAGCCGTAGCCGGCGCGCCGCCCACGGTCACGGCGGCTGGGCTCGTCGCTTGGCCGTAGAAGTTAGCCCCCCTGATCGTTATTGTGTTGCCCCCGTTGCTGAACCCGCTGGTGGGCGAAACACTGCTGATTGTAGGCCCCAGCATGAAGGTGAACAGGCTGTTTTCCGCGCTCTCCCCTCCAATTGTCTGCACAATCACACTGGCGGCGCCGGCGGCCAGCACCTGCGCTGTCGTCGCGCGGATTACGGTTGGCCCCTCGTAGCTGACTTGCGTCGCTAGGACGCCCCCGATGGTTACCGATGCGTCTGCGTGAAAATTTGTCCCGGTGATCAAGACCGAGGTGCCCCCCGACAGGGGGCCCTCCGCCGGTGAAATTCCCGTCACCGAGGGGACCCCCTTGTACGTGAACGCGCCTACGGCAGTCGCGGCCCCGCCGACGGTGGTCACTGTTACGTTGACGGGGCCGTCGGCCGCCCCGGCTGGCAGCTCAGCCGTTATAGATGTCGCGCTGTTGACAACGACGTGGGTCGCGGCGACCCCGCCGATGCTCAAGGTGGTACCAGCAAAGAAGTTGCTTCCAGTAATGCTCAGCTCAACCGCCCCGGCCAGTGCGCTGTACGGCGGCGAAATTCGGTCTAGCGTTGGGGGCGCGAGGTACGTGTACGTGGTAGAAGCGGTCCCGCTGGGGGTGGTTACTTCCACGGAGACATCTCCGCCGCCGTACAGCGCACTGGCCGGGGCGGCCGCCTCGACGCTTGTAGAAGTTACGACAATGTTGGTCGCAGGCGCGCCGCCGAAAGTAACTGTTAGCGGCGCGCTTGCCCAGCTGTAGAAGTATGCGCCAGTGATGCGCACCGGCGCGCCGGCGGCCAGGGGACCGGCGGCGACTGGGGGGCCGCCAGCCGGCGATATCCCACTGATAGTGGGCGCGGGCGAATAGGTGTACATCGAGGTCGCTGTCCCGCCGGCAGTGGTGACGACCACGATCGCTGGGCCCGCGCCGCCGGCGGGCGCGACGGCCCGGATTTCTGTGGACGAAATCACAGTGATTGTCGCGGGCTCGCCGCCGAACGCGACCGCGGCGCCGGCAAAGAAGTTGCTCCCCACGATGCTGACTTCTGCGCCAGCGGCCAGTGGCCCCACTGCCGGCGTTACCGTGCTCACCGCCGGGGGCGCCTGGTAATGGAACTGGGTCGGCGCGCTCGCTGAGCCGCTCAGCGTGGTGACGGCGACAGCTGCGAGCCCCGCTGCCGCGCCAGGCGCGGTTGCAGTGATCTGCGTGTCGCCATCTACTGTGAAGGCTGTCGCGACGCCTCTGACCTGAACGGCGGTCGTGTTTAACAGATTGGTGCCAGTTATTGTCAGCTGCGTGCCGCCGGCGGTCGGGCCCGCGGCCGGCGAGAAGCTTGCGATTGTTGGGGGGTCCACGTAATCGTAGGCGCCTGTCGCAGTGCCCCCAATCGTAATCACATCGACAACGACGCGGCCCCGGCTGCGGGCCGGCGGCAGCGCCGTGAGAGAGCGGCCGTTAGCGCTGGTGGTGACGCCAGTCGCAGAGACGCCGTCGAAGGTCACTACCGAGCCGGCAACGAGGCCGGTGCCCGCGATCGTCACGCGGGCGCCGCCGCCGCCAGTTGTCCCAGCCGGCGGCGTAACGCTGTCAATCACGGGCACTGGGTCGTAGTACACGTAAGGCGGGCCCGCGATCGACACGCCCCCCACGGTGTGCACCTGCACGGGCTCGGCGGTTTGGTCGGGGCCCGGCGATGGGGTAACTGGAGCTGTTGCGGTGATTAAGCTGTCGCTTTCGACTGTGTACGCAACTGCATTAGCCCCGCCGACGACCACGCGCACCGCCCCCGTAAAATACTGGCCAGCGATGAGGATCCGGAAGCCGCCCGCTGCTGGCCCCTCGGCGACTCCCCCACCGACGAGGGACACTCCTGTGACGACTGGGATAATGTTTTCTGCAGAAAGGGCCCGATTCGCGTACATCGCCCACCAGGCGCTAGCGCCGTCGCTCATGAAGTACCCGCTGTCGCCGGCGGCCATGTTGACCCTGGTGCTGGGCGATGGGGCGCCCACAGTCGCCACCACCCAACCGATGCTGCCGGCAGTGTTTGCATTGATCCAAACGCCCTCGTAGGGCGTTGCCGACGGGGACGGCAACGCGAGGCGCCACGGAGATGTCCCTGCGACCGTGTACTGGCTCGCCAGCGGCGGCTGGATTGCAAGGAGTGATCCAGCCGCCGCCAGCGCTACTGGTGCTGCAGGGGACCACGCAGGCGGGGCACCCGGGCCGCCCGAGCGCAGCACCTGCCACGGAGTGCCAGCGCTGCTGCCGAGCCGCAGCTCGGTAGTGGGGCCCAGCGTTATCCCGTTCGCCGCGAAGGACACTCCACTCGCTCCTCCCATGAACACGGTGTCGGCAGCACCCCCCAGCACAACTTCGTTATCACCACCTGTGGACAAAGATGCGACCGCGCCGGCGCCTAGCAGTATGCAGTTGTTTTTCTGCATGCTTATTTATAATGTTAAATAATGAATATTATCTCGGGGAACAACAATATCCTGCTGGGCACGAGTGCTTTGCCCGTGCCGGGGGGCGACCACCAGATCGTGCTAGGGGGCGCCCCAGATACTGTGTTCATGGGGGGCGGCACTGTCGGCGGCGCCCGCGCGTCGGCAGGCGCGCTTACCCTGCGCGGCTCGGCCGCGCTCTCGATCGGCGGCCAGGTGGGCACCGCTGGGCAAGTGCTGACATCCGGCGGCGCGGCCGCGCCGCCGTACTGGGGTGGCGCGCCGGCGCTGACATTAGCCGCTAATCCAGACTCGTTGCTGCGGCCGCAGCTTGCACCAGCGTATTTTATTCGGGGGGTATCAACGTGGGTGTTAGAGCTGCCGCCGGCGGCGGCCAGTGCTGGAGCCAGCACCTGGATCAAAAACTGCGCTGGGGCCGGCGCCGTGGGAAACGCAGTCGTGGCGCAGTCAGGGGCGCCGGCGACACGTGTGGCAATGCTGCCCGGTGATGCAGCCTTTGTTGTGTGCGACGGGGCGAGCTGGCGCGTAGTCGTGGCGAGCCGGCTGCTGGCCGCTGTGCAGATCCTCCCCGCGATTACCACAGTTACTTACGGGGCAGCCCCTGCTGCCGGCGGCGGCTCATTCCGGATTGCCGGCCATAACTTTACGGGCGCCTCATTTGTGCTGGTCGCCCGCCGGCCGGCGAGCTTCTCAGTCGTCTCGGACGGCTTGATCGACGCGGTCGCGCCGGCCATCG
>Ga0214921_10003181_pt1 | contig 25414 bp, 21 predicted proteins | sample LL1505_MetaG_FD_177992 | JGI IMG/M metagenome (GOLD analysis project Ga0214921, IMG submission 177992) | Freshwater microbial communities from Lake Lanier, Atlanta, Georgia, United States - LL-1505 | ecosystem: Environmental > Aquatic > Freshwater > Lake | place: USA: Georgia | collected...
ATCACGCGCATGATCACCCGCACGACCATGATCATCATCATGATCATCACGGGCATCACCACCATCATGATCACGACCACGACCATGATCACGGCTCGGAACTGTCGGAAGCCGCCATCCGGGTGCGTGCGCTGGAAACTGTTTTGCTGGCCAAAGGCTATGTCGATCCGGATGCACTGGATCTGATTGTCGAAACCTACGAGACCAAAATCGGCCCGCGCTGCGGCGCGCAGGTGGTCGCCAGGGCGTGGGTTGATCCGGCTTACAGGCAACGCCTGTTGGCAGACGGCACGTCGGCGGTGGCCGAACTGTCTTTTGCGGGGCGGCAGGGCGAGCATTTGAAAGTGGTCGAGAATACCGACCAGCTTCATAACCTCGTCGTCTGTACCCTGTGCTCGTGCTATCCGTGGCCGGTTCTGGGCCTGCCGCCGGTCTGGTATAAATCGGCGGCCTATCGCTCCAAAGCCGTGATGGATCCGCGTGGCGTGCTGGCCGATTTCGGATTGACCCTGCCACCGGAGAAAACCATCCGCGTCTGGGATTCCACCGCCGAAATCCGCTATCTGGTTCTGCCGCAACGCCCTGCAGGGACCGAAGGTCTCAGCGAAGCCCAGCTCGCCGAACTGGTCACCCGCGACAGCATGATCGGCACCGGCCTGCCGTTTGCCGCAGGTGTAAGCCAATGAACGGTGCGCAGGATCTAGGCGGCATGATGGGCTTCGGGCCGGTGCGTCCCGAGGCCGACGAGCCGGTCTTTCATGGCGAATGGGAAAAACGCGCTTTGGCCCTCACGCTGGCTTCTGCCGCCTTGGGCGAATGGAATATGGACATGGGCCGCCATGCGCGCGAAAGCCTGCCGCCTCATATCTATCTCTCGGTCTCCTATTACGAGATCTGGACGCGGGCGCTCGCCAATATGCTGGCCGAGCGCTGCATGGTGACAGCCGAAGAGCTTGCCGCCGCCCGCCAACTGGTGCCACCGGTGCCGACCAAAAAGCCGAAGGCCGACAAGGCGCAAGTCGCCGCCGCTCTGGCCAAAGGCAGTCCTTATGACCGCCAAGTCGATCAGCCCGCCCGTTTCGCGCTCGGCGAGCGCATTTCTACCAAAGTGATGCATCCCGCCACCCATACCCGACTGCCGCGTTACGCGCGCGGCAAGACCGGCGAGATTGTTGCGGTGCACGGGGCTTTCGTCTTTTCCGACAGCCATGCCCATGGCTTGGGCGAACAGCCGCAGTGGTGCTACGGCGTCAAATTTTCCGGTCGGGAATTATGGGGACCGGACTCCGATTCCGGCCTTGAAGTGATTGTCGATTGTTGGGAACCCTATTTGCAGGATCGCGCCGCATGAGCCTTTCACCCGACATGCTGGAGCTGATTCCGGCGCTGCCTTGTGACATCGAGGGGCCGGTGTTCCGCGAGCCTTGGGAGGCGCAGGCTTTCGCGCTGGCGGTCGATGCCCATACCAAGGGCCTGTTCACATGGAGCGAATGGGCCACAGCCCTGTCGGCCCAGATCAAAGCGGCGCAACTGGCGGGCGATCCCGATACGGGGGAGACCTATTACAGCCACTGGCTGGCAACGCTGGAAGGCCTGACCGTCAGCAAAGGTGCGGCAAGCCTCGAGCATCTCAAACAGGTGCAATCGGCGTGGGACAGGGCGGCCCGGGCCACCCCTCATGGCCAGCCTGTCCTGCTGGACAACGATCCGCTCGCTTCATAGGCCGATGATCAGGGGGCGGCGATCAGAAACGCCGCGCCCAGCCAAGCCACAAAAGCGGCGGCCAGCACTTCGAGGCCGGTGATCACGCGTTGACCCGTCAGACTGTCGGCCCCGCCGGTCAACCGGCTGGCTGTATGGCGCGCCAGCACCGACAGGCAGGCCAGCGCGCTGGTGGTCAGCGCGGTGCCCAGTGCCATCACCAGTGCTGCGGCGATGCCGACACCGAACAATCCCTGCGCCAAAGCAAACACCAACACCAGAATGGCCCCCGAACAGGGGCGGATGCCTGCTGCCACAACCGCCATCGCCATATCCCGCAATCCCGCCTCTTGCGACACAACCGGCGCATGGCTGTGGCCGCAACCGCAATTCTCGTCATGATGATGGTCATTATGATGATCTTGGCTGTCTTGAATTGTCTGTGAACCGGTCAAACCGGCCAGCCGTCCGGCCTTGCGCCAGAGCAGCCATGTCCCGACCAGTGCCACGGCGGCAAAACTGATCCGTTCGATCTGCCCCGCCATAGAGGACAGGCTTGCGGCGGTGGCATTCAGCATGATCGAGAACACACCGACCAGCGCAATGGCCACAAGCGCTTGCAGCAAAGCCGCCGCCATGGCCATAGCGATGCCACGTTTCAGGGCGGAGCGGCTGGCCAGTACATAGGCGGCAATCACCGCCTTGCCATGGCCAGGCCCTGCGGCATGCACCACGCCATAGATGAAACTGATGCCGAGCACACCCCATACGGCTTCGCTTGATCGCGCGAAATCTTTCAGCCCCGCAATGATTTGTGCGGAAAACAGGCTTTGCAGCGTCGAGATCATCCCCGTGATGCCTCCCGCCGCACCGGCCCCTTCGCGCAGGCCAGCACCGAACGGATTTTTGCCCGCAGGCGGCACCATCGCCCCGAACAGCTGGCCAGCCACAAGACCCAATCCGGTGATCAACACCAAAGCCAGCACAAACAGCGCGATCTGCCGCAAGATCGGTGCGGGCGGATGGCCATGCCCGCCATGACTGTGATCATGGTGGTGATCATGATGATGGCTATGCTGGTTATCATTCATGCAAAAGGCACCTTAGGGGCAGACAACCAGCACGCGATTGGCATATTGCGCACCGAAATCGCCTTTGGCTGACAGGGCATTGAAAAAGCTCTCGTTGAGGTTCTGGCTCGTCTGCATATCCGTTTTGGGGCGTGTGATGGTGGTCACGCATCCGGCCGGAGCGGCTTTCAACGAGAAGGCCTGATCGCCCTCGCGGAACATGAAAGCGACAAAATAGGTGGGGTCATAGAGTTCGATGCTGCTGGTCCGCGTCAATTTGGCGGGCGTCTTGAGAGGCAGTGTAAAATGCAGGGTCAGCATGCCCTTGTCATAATCGAGCCAGTAATCAACGGGATTGGCGAAATCGAGTTTTTTGCCGTCCACCTTCATTTTGGTGAAAAAATCGAATTCGCTCAGTGATTCGGTATTCTCCTTGGCGAGATCGGCCAATTCCTCGCGGCTGATTTTGCCGTATTTGTTGGCATCGAGCCCTTGCACGGCAAAGGCCGAATAGGCCTCGTCGAATTGCCAGTGATGTTCGATGGCTGTCACCTGACCCGTGCCCGAAAAGACCAGACTGGTGCTGGCCCGCACCTGCACATGCGGATGCGCAACAGCTTGCGACCCCTGCAGACAGAGGGCGACAACAGTGCCGCACAGGGCATAGATCCACCATAATTTGCGCATTCACTCTCCCGAATCATCGCTCCCGAATCGGCCTTCACTGTCCGCAATGATCGGCTAGCAGGCAAGTGAGGCAAGATAGTGGCTCCCAAGGCGTAACGATATAGGGTGCTTGACGGACTTTCGTCATTATGTCAGCTTTACTGACCTAATAGCACTATGGGTTCTGATTGGCTTTTCGGGCTATCAGAGGCAAGATGACCATATCGGGCGGATCAAGCTCCGTGAGAGGGTAAAAAAGAGTGTGCGGGGAGATGTGATGACGGGCAATCCACAAGGCACCCAATCGGCATCCGGCGGCACGGGTTCGCCTCTGGAATTGTCTGTCCCGACTGATCAAAAAATCTCGCTGGATGACAAGTTCGATCTGTCCAAACAGCGGGTTTTCATGACCGGCACGCAAGCCGTGATCCGCATGATGCTGATGCAGCACGAGCGCGACAGGCTGCAGGGCCGCAACACCGCAGGGTTCATTTCCGGCTATCGCGGCTCGCCTCTAGGTGCGCTCGACCAGCAGCTGCACCGGTTCCGCAAGCCGCTCGATGCCGCCCGGATTGTCTTCACACCCGGCATCAACGAGGAGCTGGCAGCCACCGCCTGTTGGGGCACACAACAGGCCGAGATGCGCGGCGAGGGCAAATATGACGGCGTCTTTTCGCTCTGGTACGGCAAGGGACCGGGGGTCGACCGCTCGGGGGATGTGTTCCGCCATGCCAATATGGCAGGGACTTCGCCTTGGGGCGGCGTGCTGGCCTTGATGGGAGATGACCATACGGCGGAAAGCTCGACGACCGCCCATCAATCCGAATTCCATTTCGTCGATGTGATGATGCCGATCCTGAACCCAGCAGGCGTGCAGGAGGTGCTCGATTACGGCCTCTACGGCTTTGCCATGAGCCGCTATACCGGCGCATGGGTGGCGCTGAAGGGAGTGAAGGACACGGTGGAATCCACCGCCGTGGTCGATGGCTCGATTGACCGGATCACCATCCGCCAGCCGACAGATTTTACCATGCCGAAAGGCGGGCTCTCGATCCGTCCGCGCGACGGTATTCTGGCCATGGAAGAGCGGCTGCAGGATTACAAGCGCGATGCCATGCTGGCCTTTTTGCGGGCCAATCCGATCAACCGCCTTGTCATGTCGGGCGGGGCGCAACCGCGTATCGGCATTATCACCACCGGCAAAAGCTATCTGGATGTGCGACAGGCGCTCGATGATCTCGGGATCGACGAGGCCAGAGCCAACAGCCTCGGTTTGCGCCTCTATAAAGTCGGTTGTGTCTGGCCGCTCGAACCGGTCGGGCTGACTGACTTCGTGCGCGGTCTCGATCTGGTGATCGTGGTCGAGGAAAAGCGCTCGCTGATCGAGGTGCAGTTGCGCGAGGAGCTCTATGGCAAGCCGCACCAGCCCGTCTGTATCGGCAAGCGCGACGAGCAAGGCGAATGGCTGTTTCCGGTCAAGGGCGCGCTTGATCCCAATGACATCGGCATCGCCATCGGCGAACGGTTGATGCGTTTTCACGACAGCGACGACTTGCGCGCCAGAGTGCAGAGGCTCAAGCAGTTGCAGGCCTATCTGTCCGAGGTGCAGGATGTGGCCAGTCGCGTGCCGCATTTCTGCGCGGGCTGCCCGCATAATTCCTCCACCAAAGTGCCCGAGGGCATGCGCGCTTATGCGGGCATCGGTTGCCATTACATGGTGCAATGGATGGACCGCGAGACCGAGGGCTTTACCCAGATGGGCGGCGAGGGGGCCAATTGGGTGGGTGAATCCGCCTTTTCCCACCGCACCCATGTGTTCCAGAATTTGGGCGATGGCACCTATAACCATTCCGGCCTGCTGGCGATCCGCTTTGCCGTCTCTGCCAAAACCCACATGACCTATAAAATCCTGTTCAATGATGCGGTGGCCATGACCGGCGGGCAGCATCACGAGGGCAATCTGACGGTGGATATGATTGCCCGTCAGGTGGCCGCCGAAGGGGTCGGCAAAGTCGTGGTGGTGACCGACGAGCCGGAGAAATACGATCCGGCAACCGACTGGCCGCTTGGCCTGACCATCCATCACCGCGCGCAACTGGACGAGGTGCAGCGGATGATGGCTGATGTGCCGGGCGTCTCCGTGCTGATCTATGACCAGACCTGCGCGGCCGAAAAGCGCAGGCGGCGCAAGCGCGGCCAGTTCCCCGATCCCGACAAGCGTGTGGTGATCAATGAGCTGGTCTGCGAAGGCTGCGGCGATTGCGGCGTGGCGTCCAACTGCATCGCCATCCAGCCGCTGGAAACCGAATTCGGCCGCAAGCGTGTGATCGACCAGTCAAGCTGCAACAAGGATTTCTCCTGTCTCGAAGGCTTCTGTCCCTCTTTTGTCACCTTGCACGGGGCCAGTATCAAAAAAGCCGCGCCGCTGGTTGCCGACAAAAGCGGGTTTGATTTGCCCGAGCCCGTCTATCCGGCCCTGACCCGCAATTATGCCATCATCGTCACGGGAGTCGGCGGCACGGGCGTCGTGACCATCTCGGCGATCATCGGCATGGCCGCGCATTTTGTAGGCAAAGGCTGCGGCATGATCGACATGGCGGGGCTGGCGCAAAAGGGCGGCGCGGTGTTCAGCCATGTCAAACTGGCCCCGCGCCCCGACGATATCCATGCCATCCGCGTGGCAGCGGGCGAGGCCGATCTGGTGCTCGGTTGCGATCTGGTGGTGACGGGCAGTAAAAAAGTGCTGGCGGGGATCAGACAGGACGGCACCTTTGTGTTGGCCAATACCGCCGAAGTCATGCCCGGCGATTTCACCCGCAATGCCGATTTCCGGATTCCGGCCGATACCATCAAGCACGCCTTGCGTGAGGCCACCGGTCCGGACGGCACCGAATTGATCGACGCCACCGGCATTGCCACGCGGCTTCTGGGCAATGCCATTGCCGCCAATATGTTCATGCTCGGCTATGCCTTCCAGCGCGGCAAAGTACCGCTTTCCTCGGCCTCGATCATCGAGGCGATCCGCTTGAACGGCGAGGCGGTGGCCATGAATGTCGCAGCCTTCGAATGGGGACGGCGGGCGGTGGTTGATCCGCAAGCCGTGCTGGCGCTGGGCACTGTTGCCGCCACGCAAAAGCCCGATCAACCCGCCTCGCATCTGGTGCTGTCAAAAACGCTGGAAGAGCGGATCGAACGGCGGGCGGCTTTTCTGACATCCTATCAATCGGCCCGCTATGCCCGCCAATTCACCGAACTTGTCGAAACCGTGCGGCAGGCCGAACAGCGGATCAAACCGGATTCGCAGGACTTGACCGAAGCGGTGGTGCGCGGCCTGTTCAAGCTGATGGCGATCAAGGATGAATACGAGGTCGGACGGCTATTTTCGGACGGGCGCTTCAAGCAACAGGTGGCGCGGGATTTCGAGGGTAAAATCCGGTTCGAATTCCATCTCGCCCCGCCGCTTTTGGGCCGCAAGGATCACAACGGCCATCCCGTCAAAACCAGTTACGGGCCGAAAATGATGTGGGGATTCCGGCTGTTGTCGGGCCTGCGCTGGCTGCGTGGTACTCCGCTCGATCTGTTCGGCTATACACAGGAACGGCGGCTGGAGCGGCGGCTGCTGAAAGACTACCAGAGTCTGATCACCGGTTTGATCCCCAAAATGACGGTGGAAAACCTCGCGGTTGTGGTCAAACTCGCCAGCCTGCCTGACCATATACGCGGGTTCGGCCATGTGCGGCTTGCTTCGATAGAGGCCGCCAAACAACAGGAAACGACTTTGCTCAAGCAATTGAACGGACGTCCGCGTTTCGAGATGCCACAGGCCGCCGAATAGGCCGCTCCGGCGGGCGTATCAGCCTAAGGTGTTGGTTGTGGGAGTGTGAGCCCTTCCGATAGATTATGCGGGTCAGCTCTCGTACCTAGGATACGGGATCAGATCAAAGAGCCGGAATGGCCAGCCATAATCAAAAAAGCCCGATCCATCGGGCCGGGGAGAGGGGAGACGCTTGGTGGCCTCATCGGCAGCACGCGCAGATACATGTCCGAAATTGCTGATGCGCAATGCGGTTCTCTATGGAGATCTGCCGGCTTTGCGCCATAAATATCTCGGAATCTGGCAAACTTGGACCTGGGCCGACGTGGCCGAGATGGTGCGCGCTTATGCGCAGGGTCTGCATGATCTGGGGCTGCGCCATGGCGATACCATCGCCATTATCGGCACCAACCGCCCCAAGCTCTATTGGTCGATGATGGCCGCGCAATGTCTGGGCGCCATTCCGGTGCCTGTCTATGCCGATTCGGTGGCCGAAGAGATGGTCTATGTGCTCGAACATGCGGGCGTCAAAATGGCCGCGGTGCAGGATCAGGAACAGGTCGACAAGATTTTCTCGGTGGCCGACCGCCTGCCCGCACTCAAAGCCGTTCTCTATGATTGGGGACGCGGCCTGCGCGATTACGAGGACGACCGCCTTCATTCCATCGACAGCCTGATCATCGGAGGCCGCAGCCATTTCCAGAAAGACCCGCGCACCGTCTCAGCCCTCGATGACCTGATCGAGCAGGGCAAGGGTTCGGATGTCTCGGTCATTCTCTACACCTCGGGCACCACGGGCCGCTCGAAAGGCGTGATGCTGTCGGCCGAACGCTGCATCGCCGCGGCCACTGACAGCGTGGCGTTTGATCAGCTTGACGAAAATGACCAGGTGCTCGCCTATCTGCCGCTGGCTTGGGTGGGCGACCACTATATGAATTATGCGCAGGGGCTGGTGGCGGGCTTTTGCATGGCCTGTCCCGAAAGCACCGAGACGGTCGAGCAGGATCTACGCGAGATCGGCCCGAGTTTCTATTTCGCTCCGCCGCGCGTGTTCGAAAACCTGCTGACCCGCGTCACCATCCGCATGGAAGATGCGGGATCGTTCAAACGCTGGATGTTCAAAACCTTTATCGGCATCGCCAAGACCTATGGCGAGGATATTCTGAACGGCAAGCCGGTGCCGCTTGGCGGGCGTCTGCTCTATGCCTTGGGCAATCTGCTGGTCTATGCACCGCTCAAAAACGTGTTGGGTTTTTCCCGCATCAGGGTCGGCTATACCGCGGGCGAAGCGATCGGGCCGGAGCTGTTTTCGTTCTATCGTTCGCTCGGCATGAACCTCAAACAGCTCTACGGCCAGACCGAGGCGTTCCTCTATGTGACCGTGCAACCCGACGGCGAGATCAGGGCCGATACGGTCGGCCCGCTGGCACCCAATGTCGAAATCCGGCTGAGTGAAAGCGGCGAGGTTTTGTTCAAATCGCCCGGTATGTTTCTGGGCTATTTCAAGGATAACGAGCGCACCGCCGAAACGCTCACCGATGACGGCTTTATCAAGACGGGCGATGCCGGTTTCTTCGAGCCGGAATCGGGCCATCTTAAAATCATCGATCGCGCCAAGGATGTCGGCAAGCTCAAGAGCGGCGCGCTGTTTCCGCCCAAATATGTCGAGAACAAACTCAAATTTTTCCCCAATATCAAAGAGGCGGTGCTGTTCGGCGACGGTCAGGATTTTGCCACCTGTTTCATCAATATCGATCTGACGGCGGTGGGCAATTGGGCCGAGCGCAACAATGTGTCCTATGCCTCCTATCAGGAGCTAGCCGGACATCCCGAGGTCTATGATATGATCGCCGATCACGTCACCGAGACCAACCGCTCGCTGGCGCGCGAGCCCTTGATGGCGGGGGCGCAGATCAAGCGGTTTCTGATCCTGCACAAGGAACTCGATGCCGATGACGGCGAATTGACGCGCACGCAAAAGGTCCGGCGCGGCTTTATCGCCGAGCGCTATGCCCCGCTGATCGAGGCTTTGTACAACGGCACCACACTGGCCGACATCACCACCGAGGTGACGTTCGAGGACGGACGCAAGGGCTCGATTTCGGCCCGCGTCAAAATCGGCGATTGTCCTGTATTTGCTCCAGACACCGGAAAAGCGGCATGACCGTGACACATGAAACAATCGGAAAGGGCGAGGTGCTGCTGGCGGTCGATCAGGTCTCGCTGTCGTTTGGCGGTATCAAGGCCATCACCGATGTCTCGTTCGATATCCGCAAAGGCGAAATCCGCGCCATTATCGGTCCCAACGGGGCCGGTAAAACCTCGATGCTGAATGTCATCAACGGCTTTTACCATCCCCAGCAGGGAAAGATCACCTTCAAGGGCCAGACGCGTTCGAAAATGCGGCCCTCTGTCGCTGCCAGTCAGGGCATTGCGCGCACCTTCCAGAATGTCGCTTTGTTCAAAGGCATGAGCACGCTCGACAACATCATGTCGGGCCGTACCCTGAAGATGAATTCTCATTTCTTCTGGCAATGTTTCCGTCACGGTCCGGCGATGGCCGAGGAAATCCGCCACCGCGAATTTGTCGAAGACATTATCGATTTTCTCGAAATCCAGGCGATCCGCAAAGTGCCGGTCGGCAAGCTGCCCTATGGCCTGCAAAAACGGGTCGAGTTGGGCCGCGCTTTGGCGATGGAGCCGGATTTGCTGCTGCTCGACGAGCCGATGGCAGGGATGAATCTGGAAGAGAAAGAAGATATGTCGCGCTTTATCATCGATGTGAACACCCAATACGGCACCACCATCGCGCTGATCGAACATGACATGGGCGTGGTGATGGATCTGTCCGACCGTGTTGTCGTGCTCGAATACGGGCGCAAACTCGCCGACGGCACACCCGACGAGGTGAAAGCCGATCAGAACGTGATCGATGCCTATCTCGGCGTGGCACATTGAGGGAATGGTGATGGACATCCTGTTCAAAGTCCTGATTGATCCGTTTCTGCAAATGGGCGCGATGCCCGATCTGTTTGTGCAGACCATCTGGGACGGCTTTGTCACGGGCGTGCTCTATGCGCTGATCGCGCTGGGTTTCGTGCTGATTTTCAAGGCCTCCGGCGTGTTCAATTTCGCGCAAGGCATCATGGTGGTGTTTGCCGCGCTCACGCTGGTGGGCCTCTATGAAATGGGTCTGCCTGCCCCGCTGGCTGTGTTGGTCACTTTGGGCGTGATGTTCGTGCTGGCTGTGGCCATCGAACGCGTCGTGCTGAGGCCTCTGGTCAACCAGCCAGATATAATACTTTTCATGGCCACCTTCGGCATCACCTATTTCCTCATCGGTCTGGGCGAATTGATTTTCGGCGGCAATCCGAAACAGATGATCACCGATCAGCTCTATCTGCCGCGCGGCGCGATCGAGGTGAAAATGCTCGGCGGCTTCGTGCAGTTTCAAAAGATCGACATCGCTGCCGCCGTGATTGCCGTGGTGATGATTGTCGCGCTGGCGGTGTTCTTCCAGAAAACCCGGATAGGCCGCGCTTTGCGCGCGGTGGCGGACAGCCACAAGGCGGCTTTGTCGGTCGGTATTTCGCTCAACCAGATCTGGGTGATCGTATGGTTTACCGCAGGCATTGTCGCTTTGGTGACCGGCATCATGTGGGGAGCGCGCTCGGATGTGTCGTTTGGCCTGCAGGTGATCGCCTTGAAGGCGCTGCCGGTGCTGATTTTGGGTGGTTTCACCTCCGTGCCCGGCGCGATTGTCGGCGGGTTGATCATCGGCATCGGTGAAAAGCTCGGCGAATTCTATTGGGGCCCGCTGGTCGGCGGCGGGATCGAAAGCTGGTTGGCCTATTGTATTGCATTGGGATTTTTGTTGTTCCGGCCGCAAGGGCTGTTCGGTGACAAAATCATCGAGCGTATTTGAGAGAGGGTGAGCAATCGTGTTTTACCGCGAGACAGGCCAGTTCAAAACCAATTACGCCGACGACATGGCGGTCTTTCCGATCTTGCAGGACAGGATCGGCATTGCCCTGATTCTGGTAGTGGCTTTTGTCGTTATCCCTTTGGCGGGCAGCAACTTCCTGCTGTCCTCGGTGATGATCCCGTTTCTGGTGTTTTCGCTGGCCTCCATCGGTCTCAACATCCTGACCGGCTATACCGGCCTGATCTCGCTGGGCACGGGTGCCTTTATGGGCGTGGGGGCCTATGCCTGCTACAAGTTGACCACGCTGTTTCCCGAAGTGAACATCGTGGTCTGGATTGTGGCGTCGGGCTTTTTCTCGGCCCTTGTCGGTGTGCTGTTCGGCCTGCCGAGCCTGCGCATCAAGGGCTTCTATCTGGCCGTTGCGACGCTGGCGGCTCAGTTCTTTCTGCAATGGTGCTTCACCCGTATTCCCTGGCTTTATAATTACAACGCATCGGGGGCCATCGAGGTCGGGCAACGCACTTTGTTCGGCATCAATGTGACAGGCGCCAAGGCCTCGCTGGAGGCCCGTTACATGGTGCTGCTGACAATCGTCACGGTGCTGACATGGGTGGCCTCCAACATCATGCATGGCCGTATAGGACGCTCCTTCATGGCGGTGCGCGATATGGATATCGCAGCCGAATTGATGGGCATCGATCTGCTCAAAACCAAATTGCTGGCCTTTGCCGTCTCGTCCTTTTATGCGGGCGTAGCGGGTGCTGCCATGATGTTCCTGTGGTATGGCGGCGGCGAGGCCAATGATGCCTTCAATATCAACCAGAGCTTTCTGATCCTGTTCATGGTGATCATCGGCGGATTGGGTTCGATGATCGGTTCGTTCTTCGGCGCGGCCTTCATTTCGATGCTGCCGACCGTGTTGAAATTCGGATTGCCCGCTTTGGGCATTCCGCTGGCAGGCGCAACCGCCGAACATCTTACTTATATTCTGGTGGGCGCATTGATCATCTTTTTCCTGATTGTCGAACCGCATGGCCTCGCGCGCTTGTGGCAGATCGGCAAACAGAAATTGCGCATGTGGCCCTTCCCCTATTGAGGGCAATGACGGATCCCGTGCGCGGAGGTCCGCGCGCGGTTTTATGACTTCACGGTCCGAACGCAGAGCATGTTGCGGCGGACCATAACACCGGAGGAAAGACAGATGTCCAAACGTTTTAAGGTTTCGGGATTGGCTGCCAGCGTGTTGGCGTCATCCCTGATGATGGCGGCACCGCAGGCTGTGGCCCAAGAGTCTATTTATGTGCCGCTGTTCACCTATCGCACCGGCCCGTTCGCCGGATCGGGGATTCCGATTGCCGACGGGATGCATGATTATCTGCAAATGCTGAACGAGCGCGACGGCGGCATCGGCGGCGTCAAGATTGCAATCGATGAATGCGAAACAGGCTATGACACCAAAAAGGGTCTGGAATGTTATGATGCCGTGAAGCCGAAAAAACCCGTGATGGTCAATCCGTGGTCCACCGGCATTTCGCTGTCGTTGATTCCCAAAGCCTCGGTGGACAAGATTCCGGTGCTGTCGATGGCATATGGCCTGTCGGCTTCGGCGCGCGGTGATGTTTTCCCGTGGGTGTTCAACCCGCCGGCCACCTATTGGGATGGTCTGGCGATGATCATCCGCTATCTCGGCACCGAATCCGGCGGCCTTGATAAACTCAAGGGCAAAAAGATCGGCTATATCTATTTCGATGGCGGCTTCGGCAAGGAGCCCATTCCGTTGTTCGAGCAGATGGCCAAAGATATGGGCTTCGAGTTGAAGCTCTATCCGGTCCCGCCGGGCGAAATGCAGAACCAGTCCTCGCAATGGCTGTCGGTGCGCCGCGACCGTCCCGATTTCATGGTCATGTATGGCTGGGGTGCGATGAACCCGACCGCTGTCAAGGAAGCAGTGAAAATCAATTATCCGATGGACAAGTTCGTCTCGATCTGGTGGCCTGGTGAAAACGACGTCAACGGCACCGAAGGCGCCAAGGGCTTCAAGATGCTCAACTGGCACGGCATCGGCACCGATTATCCTGCCCTCAAAGACATCCAGAAACTGGTGGTCGACAAAGGCTTGAGCAAGTCGCCCAAAGACAAGGTCGGCGAACTGCTCTACAACCGCGGTGTCTATAACGCGATCCTGATTGCCGAAGGCATTGCGCAGGCCCAAAAAATCACCGGCAAGAAGGTGGTTGACGGATCGGATGTGCGCCGTGGCCTTGAAAACATCAATCTGGACGAGGCCCGTTTCAAGGCCATCGGCCTGCCTGCTTTCGCGGGCAATCTGCAGTTGACCTGTCAGGACCATAACGGCCATCGCGCAGCCTTCATCCAGCAATGGGATGGTGCCAAATGGGTGAAGATCACCGATTTCATCCAGCCGATGCCCGAAAAGGTCAAACCGGCTCTCGATGAAGCCGCCAAGGAATATAGCGAAAAGAACGCGGGCTGGCCCAAGCGTTCGGAAGCCTGCGACAAGTCCTGATCCGTCGCGCATCATTGCGGGCCGCCCCGACGGGCGGTCCGTTTCCACCGGATCTTTCAGGATGACACCAACCGCGATCGGGAAGCAGATGAGTGCGAATGCTGACACAGTCACCACGGCGGAAACCGCAACAGCCGGACTGGCTGCCGACACGATCCTGTCGGTCAACAATATCGAGGTGATCTATGATCACGTCATCCTTGTGCTCAAAGGCGTTTCCCTGACCGTGCCGAAAGGCGGGATTGTCGCTTTGCTGGGCGCCAACGGCGCGGGCAAGACCACCACGCTGAAAGCCATTTCCAATCTGCTGCGCGCCGAGCGCGGCGATGTCACCAAAGGCTCGATCCATTTTGCCGGCGACCGGATCGACCAGCTGTCGCCCAGCGAATTGGTGCGGCGCGGCTGTATTCAGGTGATGGAAGGCCGCCATTGTTTCGGCCATCTCACCATTGATGAAAACCTGCTGACCGGTGCCTTCACCCGCCGTGACGGATCGGCGGCGATCAAGCGCGATATGGAGATCATCTACAATTATTTCCCGCGCTTGCGGCAGCGCAAGAACTCGATGGCGGGCTATACATCGGGCGGGGAACAGCAGATGTGCGCGATCGGCCGCGCCATGATGTCGCGTCCGCGCATGATCCTGCTGGACGAGCCGTCGATGGGGCTGGCCCCGCAAGTGACGGAAGAAATTTTCGACATTGTCCGCGACCTCAACCAGAAAGAGGGCGTGTCGTTTTTGCTGGCCGAACAGAACACCAATATCGCGCTCAAATACGCCACCTATGGCTATATTCTCGAAACCGGACGCGTGGTGATGGACGGCGAGGCCAAGGCACTGCGCGAGAACGAGGACGTCAAGGAATTCTATCTCGGTGTGGCAGGGGCCGACCGCAAGAGTTTCAAGGATGTCAAAAGCTACAAGCGGCGCAAGCGCTGGCTTTCCTGATCATGGCACCCACCGAAGGACCCACCGATGGCTGATCATTTCGATGCGCTGGAAACGCGCTCACCCGATGCGCGTCGTCAGGCGCAGGCGGCAGCCCTGCCGAAGGTGATCGAAGCGGCCATGGCTCTGCCCGCTTGGCGGCAGCATTTGGGCGCGGTTGATCCGGCCAGCATCACCTCGTTCGGGGCTTTGGCGCGCCTGCCGGTGCTGCGCAAGGCGCACTTGACCGCGATGCAAAAGGCCGACGCGCCGTTTGCGGGGCTGGTGGCTTCCGATCCCGCCATCTTCGGCCGCTATTTTACCTCGCCCGGTCCGATCTTCGAGCCCGAACGGCGCGGCGAGGATGTCTGGCACGCGGCCCGCGCGATGTTCGCCGCGGGCTTTCGCACCGGAGACGTGGTGCTCAACACCTTCAGCTATCACCTGACGCCGGGCGGTTTCATCATGGATTCCGGTATCCGCGCTGTCGGTGGCGTGGCGATTCCCGCCGGACCCGGACAGACCGAGCAACAGCTCGATGTGATCGAACATCTGCGCCCTGTCGCCTATACGGGCACACCGGATTTTCTGAAGATCATTCTGGACAAAGCCGCCGAATTGGGCCGCGATGTCTCTTCCATCACCAAGGCACTGGTGTCGGGCGCGGCGTTTCCGCCTTCCTTGCGCGATGAATTGCTGCGGCGCGGGGTTGCGGCCTATCAGGCTTTCGCGGTCGCCGATTTCGGTGTCATCGCCTATGAAACCCCTGCGCGTGACGGTTTGGTGGTCAGTGAGGATGTCATTCTGGAAGTTGTGCGGGTCGGCACGGGTGATCCGGTCGCCATAGGCGAAGTCGGCGAGATTGTGATCACCTCGCTCGATCACCGCCATCCGTTGATCCGTCTGGCTTTGGGGGATCTGACAGCGGTCATGGACACACCGTCGCCGTGCGGGCGCACCAATCTGCGCATCAAAGGCTGGATGGGCCGCGCGGACCAGACCGCCAAAATCAAGGGCATGTTTGTGCTGCCCGAACAGGTCGCCGATATCGCCCGCCGCCACCCCGCCATTGCGAAACTGCGGATCGTGGTGCGTCGGGACAACGAACAAGACGTGATGATCGTGATGGCCGAAGCCGCCACGCCCGATGACAGGCTTGGCCCGACCGTTCGGGAAATCACCAAATTGGGCGCGGCAATCGAATGGCACCCGATCGGCGCGCTGCCCAATGACGGCAAAGTGATTGCCGATGAACGCCCGATCGGGTGAATTTCAGGTGCGGGCTTGCGCTCAGCCCCACACTTCCTTGGCGACCGAGACAATCATTTCCAGCTTGGCCCATTGTTCGTCGGTGGCCAGCACATTGCCTTCCTCGGTCGAGGCAAAGCCGCATTGCGGCGACAGGCACAGCTGGTCGAGCGGAGCGAATTTGGCGGCTTCCTCGATCCGGCGCAACAGCGCATCACGGCTTTCCAGCACGCCGGTTTTCGAGGTGACCAGACCCAGCACCACCGATTTGCCCTTGGGCAGGAAGCGCAGCGGCTCGAAACCGCCGGCGCGGTCGCTGTCCCATTCCATGAAATAGGCGTCGACATTGACCTCGTTGAACAGCAATTCGGCAATCGGCTCGTAACCGCCCGAAGCAATAAAGGTCGAACGGAAATTGCCGCGGCACAGATGCATCGAAATCACCATGTCGGACGGCCGGTCGCGGATCGCCCGATTGATCATGCCCGCATAGATATGCGGCTGCTTGACGGGATCATCGCCGCGTTCGGTCAGCATCTGGCGTTGCTCGGGATCACACAGATAGGCGAAGCTGACATCGTCGAGTTGCAGATAGCGGCAACCGGCATCCGCGAAGTCTTTCACCGCACCGGCATAGGCCGTGCCGAGATCGTCATAAAACCCGTCCATCTCGGGATAGACACCCATATTGATCACCTTGCGGCCGCCGCGATAATGCAGCATCGACGGCGAGGGGATGGTCATTTTCGCGGTCTTGCTGGTCACGCTTTTGAGATAGCGGAAATGCTCCACCATCGGATGCGGCTTGTAATGGACCTTGCCGGTCACGCGCACGCCGGTGGCTTTGGTCTGCACGCCTTTGAACTGGATGCCCTGATCGGATTCAAAGGTTTCAACCCCGCCCAAACCGCCGAGAAAATCGAAATGCCAGAAGGCGCGGCGGAACTCGCCGTCGGTGACGCTGTCGAGCCCGATGCTCTCCTGCTTTTTGACCAGAGCAAGAATTTCCGTGTCCTCGATGGCTTTCAGGCCAGCGGCATCCAACTCGCCTTTGGCAAAGGCCGTGCGGGCGTTTTTGAGCGGTTCGCTGCGAAGGAGACTGCCGACCTGATCGGCGCGAAAAGGGGGCTTGGTGCGTTGCATAACGGATTCTTTCAGTGGGAGTGCGGGGGGGCGGGTGCCGTCTTGCCGACGGCACCGAGATGTTGATCGAGTATGACCTGATCCTGCAACAGGTCGGCACTGGCGGCATGATGGACGATGCCGCCGCGATCCAGAATAATCGCGTCATCGGTGAAGCCGAGAATCTTCTGGGCTTTTTGTTCGACAATGATCATCGACAGGCCTTCATCCCGCGCCAGACCGCGCAAGGCACGCAGCACTTCATCGACGATGATCGGGGCAAGGCCTTCCGTCGGCTCGTCCAGCAACAGAAGGCGCGGATTGAGCACCAGCGCGCGGCCGATCGCCAGCATCTGCTGTTCGCCGCCCGACAGCTGGTTGCCGAGATTGCGGCGGCGTTCTTTCAAGCGCGGAAACATCTCGTAGACGCGGGCGACGGTCCACGGGCCATCGCAGGCCACCGCCGTCATGTTTTCCTCCACAGTCAGTGATTTGAAAATATTGCGCTCCTGCGGCACCCAGCCGATGCCGCTATGGGCGCGTTGTTCGGCCGGCATCGTGGTGATGTCCTTGCCACTGAACGTGATCCGTCCGCCCTGCCATGTGGTCAGGCCGATCAGCGAATTGATCAGCGTGGTTTTGCCCGTGCCGTTGCGGCCCAGCAAAGCCAGCGAGCGGCCGTCTTTGAGCGACAGCGACAATCCGTTGAGCACACGCGCCTCGCCATAGCCTGCGGCCAGAGTGTCGAGCGTCAGAAGATCGGAACGGGCTGGCTCACTCATGGCCGGATTCTCCCAGATAGACCGCGCGCACTTGCGGATCACGCGCGATCTCGTCGGCTCCGCCTTCGGTCAGCAAGGCACCATTGACCATCACCGAGATACGGTCGGCAAAGCTGAACACCAGATCCATGTCATGCTCGATCAGCACGACAGTGACATCTTTGGGCAGAGCGGCCAGAATGTCGATGATCTCGTGACGCTCCTCCTCCGGCACGCCCGCGGCAGGCTCGTCGAGCAGAAGAACGCGCGGCTTGCAGGCAATCGCCAGAGCGATTTCGAGCAGGCGCTGTTTCCCATAGGGCAAAAAGCGGGTCTGTTGCATCATCACATCGCGCAAGCCGAAGCGGGCCAGAATCTCCTCGGCCTCGTCGACATGGGCCTTGTCGGATCCCGCCACCCGCCACCAGTCGCGGCCCTGATGGTTCCGTTCCGAGACCGCCAGACACAGCGATTGCAACGGGCTAATATCTGCAAACAACTGGTTGATCTGGAAGGTGCGCACCAGCCCGCGCTGCACCCGTGCATGCTGGCTGAGGCGGGTGATGTTTTCGCCCTCAAGTGTGATGCTACCTTGCGAGGGCGTCAGCACGCCCGTCAGCAGATTGATCAAGGTGGTCTTGCCCGCGCCATTCGGCCCGATCAGCGCGTGACGCGCTCCGGTATGGATGGCCAGCGAGACGTGATCGGTGGCCCGCAAGCCACCGAAATTCTTGACCAGATCATGGGTGGCCAGTGCGATGCTCATGCAGCACCTCCTTTGCCGCCGAGGCGTGCGACCATGGATTGAACGCCGGTCTTGATGCGGTCATGGCCGACCAGCACCAGACAGACCAGCACCAGCCCGATCCAGAATTCCCAATATTGCGGTGTGATGCCCGCCAGCCAATCCTGCATCAGGGTAAACATGATCGCGCCGATGATCCCGCCATAGAGCCAGCCGACCCCGCCGATCACCAGCACCAGCATCACATCGGCCGAGCGGTGGAAATCCAGCACATCAAGCGAGACGAGCTGTGTCGTCTGCGCCGAAAGCGCACCGGCGATGCCTGCAAAAGCCGCCGACAGCGTATAGATGGCCACCAGTCTGCCGGATACCGAAATGCCGATGGCACCCGCGCGCAGAGCATTGCCCTTGACCGCGCGAAGCGACAGGCCAAAGGTCGAGTGCACGATTTTGCGCGCCAGCAGAAACAGCAGAAACAGCACCGACAGCGCATAAAGATAGGCGGTCTTGCCGAACAGATCGAAACTGAACAGGCCGAGCACAGGCCCCACCATCATGCCCTGCAAACCATCGGCCCCGCCGGTGATCGAGGCCATGCGGTTGGCGAGTTCGAACATCATCAGGGCAATACCCAAAGTCACCATCAACCGCGTCAGATCACTGCCGCGCAGCAGCAGGAAACTGGTCAGCCAGCCTATCACGGCAGCCGCAAAGGCCGCCACGCTAAGCCCGAGCAAAGGATCACCCAAGCCGTGCTTGGCCATCAGTCCCGCCGCATAGGCCCCTACCCCGAAAAACGCGGCATGGCCGAGCGAGACAATGCCGCCATAGCCGAGGATCAGATCGAGCGACAAAGCGAACAGACCCATAATCGCGATCTGGCTGAACAGCAGGGCTTTGGACGGAAACACAAACAACACTGCAAGGCTCGACAGCCAGAACAGGCTTTCGCTCCAGCGCCAGCGCGCCTGATCAAGCATCATCTGATGGGCGGACGGGGCCATGCTTATTTCCCCTTGCTGCGGCTGAACAGACCTTGCGGGCGGATGATCAGCACCACCACCATCAAGGCATAAATGATGAACGCGCCGATTTGCGGCACGTAATATTTGCCGCCGACATCGGCAATACCGAGGATCAGCGAGGCGAAAAAGGCGCCCGTGATGCCGCTGGTGCCGCCCACTGTCACCACGATAAGAAAATAGATCATGAATTTGATCGGAAAGGTCGGGTCCATCCCGAGAATGTCGGTCCCCAGTGCTCCGCCCAATCCCGCCAGACCGGAGCCGACGGCAAATGTGATGGCAAACACCGTATTCACATTGATGCCCATGCCGCGTGCCACACGCGGATCATCGACAGCGGCACGCAACTGGCTGCCGAACCGCGTCTTGACCAGCAGCATCTGGATGGTCACGGCCAAAAGGCCGCACAAAGCGATGATGAAGACCCGATAGAGCCCGATGCTGCCGCCGAAAATATCGATGCGGCCTTTCAGCATCTCGGGCAATTTGACGGTTTGTTGCTGCGAGCCGATCACATAATCAACCGCCGCCACCGCCATGAACACGATGCCGATGGTGAACAGCACCTGATCGAGATGGCTGCGCGCATAAAGCCTGCGATAGAGCGTGCGCTCCAACACCATGCCGAGTGCGGCTGAAAACAGAAAAGCCATAGGCAGGCAGAGCAGAAACGGGACACCCAAACGGTTGATCAGAAACGCGGTGATATAGCCGCCCGCCATCGAGAACACGCCATGCGACAGGTTGATGAAATTCATCAGGCCCATGGTCACGCTCAGTCCGCAAGCCAGCACGAACAAGAGCATCCCGTAAGCGATACCATCAAAAAGGATCGTCAGCATGGAAGGGGTCTTTTCATGTCACAGGCTTCGGGATCAAAACAAGCAGAGGCAGTCTATCGAATAACGGGGGGACGAAACGGCACAATAAAACCGTTCGCGTCCCCCCTTGTCATGCGCGTCACGCCTCGAAGGGCGAGACGTTATTTCTTGGCTGCTTTGAAAGGATCCTTGACCGCTTCGATGGTCGAGAATTCCTGGTTGTAAAGCTCGGTTCCGACTTTCTCGACCTTGCGCACATAGATGTTTTGCACAATATCGCGGGTGTCGGGATCAATCGACACAGGACCGCGCACCGAGGTCCAGCTCATGCCTTTCATGGCCGCAATCAGGCCTTCGCCATCGGTATTGCCTTTGGTCTTTTCCAGAGCCTTGTAGATCAGCTGCATGCCGTCATAGGCACCGACCGCCATGAAGTTGGGACGCATATTGTTGTTGGCTTTGCGGAAGGCTTCGACAAACACCTTGTTTTCGGGCGAGTTGTGGGAGGCCGAATAATGGTGGGTGTTGACCACGCCCAAAGCAGCATCGCCGATTTCCTGCAACAGATCGTCATCAGTCACGTCACCGGTGGCAATCAGCTTGATGCCTGCCTTGTCAAAGCCACGTTCGACAAATTGTTTCATGAAGGCCGCGCCGAAGCCCGATGGCACAAACACGAACACCGCATCAGGAGAGGCATCCTTCACACGCTGCAGGAAGGGAGCGAAATCTGGATTGCGCAAAGGCACGCGCAGATTTTCGACAACCGTGCCGCCACCCTTGGTCATGGTCTCGCTGAACCACTTTTCGGCATCGAGACCCGGGCCATAATCGGTGACCAGTGTTACGACTTTCTTGATGTTGTTTTTCAGGCTCCATTCCGCCATCGGCACCGAGGCCTGCGGCAAAGTGAAGCTGGTGCGCACGATGAAGGGCGACTGTTCGGTGATCATGGCGGTCGCTGCGGCCGTCACGATCTGCGGCACTTTGGCCTGTGTTGCCAGCGGGGCCACAGACAGCGCCAGCGGGGTCAGGCCGAAGCCGAGCAACACGCTGACCTTGTCATTGACGATCAGTTCTTGTGCCAGACGCTTGGTGACATCGGGTGCGCCGGTGTCGTCCTTGATGATCAGTTCGATGGTCTTGCCCGCGACCTTTGCGCCGTTTTGCTGGATGAACAGCTTGGCGGCGGCTTCCTGCTGGCGACCGGTCGAGCTTGAAGGGCCGGTCATCGGCAGGATCATGCCGATCTTGACGGTCTCTTGCGCCGAAGCGGGCTGCGCCAGCTGCGGGGCCAGCAGGCCAAGGCCTGCCAGCACGGGGGCGGCCAGCCAGACGCGTTTGGTGATGGTGTGGTTGCTCATCGGTGTCCCTCTCTGGTGATCGGTTCTTCACGGTGTTTGTTCACCATGCGAACGTTTTTTCATATTGCGAACATTTTATCGTCTTGTGGCCCTCAGCGTCAAGGCAAGCGCCCGACCGGCCCCCTCAAATCGGTCCCCTCAAATCGGACCGGTCGAACGCGCCTTGTTCCACGGGGCTTCAGTCTGTGTGGTTCGGGACCGCATAAGGGGACAGCGCGCGTTTGAGGAAACGTCCCCCGCCCGGCTTGCCCACCACCTTGCCGTCATCAAACACGACGTCGCCGCGCAGGATGGTTTTGACCGGCCAGCCTTTGACCTCGTATCCCTCCCATGGCGTATAATCCGCACCGTGATGCAACAGGTCTTGAGAGATGGTCACGGTGCGGTTGGCGTCCCACAATACCAGATCGGCATCCGCGCCCACGGCAATCGAGCCTTTTTGCGGATAGAGGCCGTAAATCTTGGCGTGGTTGGTCGAGGTCAGCGCGACGAATTGCTCCAGCGTGATGCGGCCTTTCGACACGCCTTCCGAGAACAGGATCGGCAACCGTGTTTCGACACCGGGAATCCCGTTGGGCACATAGCGGAAGGATTGCTTGCCCTTGGGGTTCAGCTTGCCCTCGGGGCTGTCATAGACAAAGGGGCAGTGATCGGACGAGAAGGTCTGGAACACGCCGGTGCGCAATCCTTCCCAGATGGCTTCCCAGCCGTCGCGGTCGCGCGGGGGCGGGGAGCAGACATATTTGCCGCCGGTCTCGTCGAAATTCTTGCCCTTCATATCCTCTTCGGTCAGCGAGATATATTGCGGGCAGGTTTCACCATAGACTTTGAGTCCGCGCTGTTGCGCCCAGCGGATTTGTTCCATCGCCTGACGGCCCGACACATGCACGATCATGATCGGCACGTCGACCAGTTCTGCGTGGCTGATGGCGCGGTGGGCGGCTTCGCGCTCGACAAGTTCGGGACGCGATTTGCCGTGATAATAGGGCGCGGTCTTGCCTGCCGCTTCCAGCCGTTCGGTCATGAATTTGATGGAATCATAGCCCTCGCAATGAACCATCACCAAGGCCTTCTCGCGCCGTGCCACATCGAACACATCAAGCAATTGGCGGTCATTGAGAACCATTTCGTCATAGGTCATGAACACCTTGAACGAGGTGTAGCCATCGGCCACCAGTGCGGGCAGTTCCTGCCCCAAAATCGACGGGGTCGGATCGGTGATGATCAGATGGATGCCGTAATCGGCAATGCAGTTTCCTTCCGCCAGTTTTTGGTATTCCGTCACGCTCTCGCGCAAGGAGGCGCCGCGCGGTTGGGTGGCAAAGGGAATGATGGTGGTATTGCCGCCCGCCACCGCCGCCATCGAGCCGGAGGTGAAGTCATCGGCCATACGGATGCCCGGGCTGTTCTGGCACAGATGCACATGGCTATCGATGCCGCCCGGCATGACCAGAAGTCCCGTGGCGTCGATCTCGGATTTGGCTCCGGTAATGCGGTCGGCCAGTGCGGCGATGCGGCCGTCCCGGATGCCGATGTCGCATTGCATCACATCGGATGCGGTCACCACCGTTCCGCCTCTGACCGCTACATCAAAATCACCCATACGAGCCTCTCCTTTGAACAATATAGTGCCGGATTTTCTGATAATTGCCGGTCAATGCAAGATGTTTCGGCTGTTTTCTGCCGGATTTATGCTGTATTTATGCCTGTTTTTTTGGCTGGTCATGCTCGATCAGCTCCCATGCCTGTTCGGCGGTCTCGGCATAGTGGATCATATCGAGATCGGTGGCACTGATCATGCCATGGCTGACCAGGGCGTCGAAATTGACGATGCCCGACCAATAGGCTTTGTCAAACAGCACGAACCGGCTTTTGGTAGATTTTCCTGTCTGGCTCAGTGTGAGCAATTCGAACAATTCATCAAAGGTTCCGAACCCGCCCGGAAAGGCGACAATGGCGCGAGCACGCATGGCAAAATGCATTTTGCGCATGGCGAAATAATGAAAGTTCATCGTCAGTTCCGGCGTCATATAGGGGTTTGGGAACTGTTCATGCGGCAAGGTGATGTTGAGCCCGATCGAGGGCGCGCCGACCTCGAAGGCTCCGCGATTGGCCGCCTCCATGATCCCCGGTCCGCCGCCCGTGCAAATAACGTTGTGCCGCTCTCCGTTCACCGGATCGGGATTGGTGCCATGGGCCGAACACATGCGGGCGAAACGGCGGGCTTCGTGGTACCAGAACGGCTGGCGGCCCGGTCCGTCCTCGCGCACCCGCGCGCTGCCGAACACCACCACGGTGGACATGATTTTCCATGCCCGCATGATTTCCTCGGTTTTCTCGTATTCGAGCATAAACCGCATGCCGCGCTGCGAATCACCCAACAAGAAATCCTGATCGAGAACAGGCAGGCGATAGCTGGGCGAGGCCATCTGCTTGTCGGAGGGCGGCGTCACATGGGTGACATGGGGCAATTCAACCGCAGGTTTGCGTGCGGTGATCTGTTTCACATGCTTTTGCTGTTTGTGGTTGCCCATCATTCTCGTCCTGTTGCTGTCGGGCTCAATAGGGCAGTCCGACATAGTTTTCAGCAAGAGAGGTCATCGCGGCACGCGAGGAGAACAGATAGGCCAGTTCGGCCTTCTGCATCTTGGTTTCAAACGCCGGCTGGTCGGGGAACCGGTGCAGCATGGTGGTCATCCACCACGAGAAACGCTCGGCCTTCCACACCCGTGCCAAGGCTTTTTCGGCATAGCCATCCAGCCCGTCGGACTTGCTGTGATGATAGAAGTCTATCAAACCCTGCCAGAGATAATAGACATCGGAGGCTGCGAGATTGAGGCCCTTGGCTCCGGTAGGGGGAACGATATGGGCGGCGTCTCCGGCCAGAAACAATCGGCCGTAGCGCATCGGTTCGGCCACGAAAGAGCGCAAGGGGGCAATGCTTTTTTCAATGGAGGGCCCGCGCACCAGACGGGACTGGTGGGCGTCAGGCAGACGGGCCTGCAAGGCATCCCAGAACCGCTCGTCGGACCAATCCTCGATTTTCTCGTCCAATCCGCATTGGATGTAATAGCGCGAGCGCGTTTGCGAGCGCATCGAGCACAGTGCAAAGCCGCGCGGATCGTTGATATAGATCAGTTCCTCGTCGACCGGTGGTGTATCGGACAACAGGCCCAGCCAGCCGAACGGATAGACGCGCTCATAGGTTTTCAGGATATGGGCGGGGATCGAGCGGCGGCTGACCCCATGAAAACCGTCACAACCGGCCACGACATCGCAGGCAATCTCGTGGTCCACCCCGTCCTTGCGGTAGCGGACAATGGGACGCGTGCTGTCGAGATCAGAGAGGCTGACATCTTCGGCGTCATAAATCGTGGTGGCCCCGCTTGCCGCGCGCGCATCCATCAGGTCGCGGGTCACCTCGGTCTGGCCATAGACCAGAACGCTCGATCCAATCAGATCCTGAAAGTCGATCCGGTGCATCTCACCGTCGACCATGAGTGCCGTGCCGTGATGGACAATGCCTTCTTTGTCCATCCGTTCCGAGCAGCCGGCCTGCCGCATCAGCGATACGGTGCCTTGTTCGAGCACGCCTGCGCGGATGCGTCCCAGGACATAATCGGGACTGCGCTGTTCGAGAATCACGGTCTCGATGCCCGATGTCCGAAGCAACTGCCCCAACAGCAAGCCTGCCGGA
>Ga0214921_10003182_pt1 | contig 25407 bp, 21 predicted proteins | sample LL1505_MetaG_FD_177992 | JGI IMG/M metagenome (GOLD analysis project Ga0214921, IMG submission 177992) | Freshwater microbial communities from Lake Lanier, Atlanta, Georgia, United States - LL-1505 | ecosystem: Environmental > Aquatic > Freshwater > Lake | place: USA: Georgia | collected...
CTTGTGGAATGCGATATACTCTTAATCTCTCAACCAACCGGTCTTTGTTCTGCCAATAATGCGCTTTAATCCGCTCCATACTTTTACTTTTCATACATCGGTCGATATTTTTTTCGACATAATTAAAAATATCATAGAAATCTGGCGTCAAAATTTCATTACACATACTGTGTGATATTTTATCGTAATTCAAATAATGCGGTTTCATATTCATTAATTCCTCTAATTTCTTTATAAATTGGGGATCGTCCGTGTAGTTATGTGCTATCTTTGTAGGCGACCTATAAATAAATTCGGCCTCTTCATATTCTTCCGCATAAATACATGTCCATATAAATCGCTGAAACTGGGCCCCAAACCCATCCTCAAATGGGATTGATGTTAATAACCGCTTTTTTACTATTTTCTGGTTCCGGTTTATATTCAAGGCATCTACGGCATCTACGGCATCTACGGCAGCTACGGCACCTACATCTTGGGGAGAAACAAATTGACTTTCGTTATTGAGTTCGTATGCGTTTTGTTTAGTGTGGTCATTTCTCTCGGATGTCAGTCGTCCGATGTGACAATTCGTTATCTCATTGTAAAATCCAGACATAAATCCAAGATTCGTCCATTTATTTGCGTAATCCATCTCGAAGAATTGGTTTGGTGTATCATAATTTCCCACTGTCAATATCGCGGCGACGTCAATCAACGATGGACGAAAACTGTAGTGAGGCCAGTAATGACAATTACCATACCCAAAATCACCACCACCTACCTTATGTTGATGAAGCGCGACATCATGAGACATACGTCGTAATATTCTATGCCCTTGTATTTTATAATCACGCACCGTTTCACCATAATTACGATTATATAATATTTGACGGACATTATATCCCGAGTTTCGCGCATCGGTCATCATCTGCGTTGCTTTCTCAATGTAACTACCTGGCGTATGAAATAGGAAATCATCCTCCATATGAATCCAATATTCTGGTTGTACTTTATTCAACATATCCCAGATGATGTTCATGCTACTCCGATGACCCTTTTCATCAGGCGATTTCATATAATAATCAATCCATGGGTAAGTTTTTCGCATAAAAGCGCGGTCTTCTTCGCTAGAATTATCATCAACACAATACCAATAATGAATCATATCAATATCAGACCACATATTCACAATAGAATTCACTGTTTGTGTAAATAAATCCAGTCGCTTACATGTTGTAAATGTGATAATGACACGAGGCGGCGATAATGCGTGTTGCCATCTACGTTTTACAACCGCAATTGACGGTGTCTCTGCGGGCATATTTTTATCGAGATATGGCAATTTATCGACGAGACGTGACAAATGATAATCCTCGCATTCGTTCTTTGAATTCTCGATTACTTTTAATATTTCGAATGGCGCAACGAGCGCATGTTTCACTTTCATGAAAAGACGGTCCCATGTGATAATATCATCATCACTATAAGCGTCATTCTTAGATGCGATAACTGCTAGAAAATGATTGACTACATAAAAGAGTCGCAATATCTCTTCATATGAATCCTCCTCGAAAAAATTGTGATAAAACCGGAAATTACTGTAGGTTGAATAAAGGAAATGGTAACCCATAATATTGTGTCGGAGAATAGTCTTACAACATTCATACCCACTTCGTTTGTCCGCAATATAAAACGCCGAAATCGAATTGTTATATTCTATAATGTCGTCATATTTATCGGTTGAAAGAAATAGTTTGTTTTGCGGGAATTTGTTGTATGCTTTATATTTATGATACAGCGCATTTACCATAACATGAATTCCATCTGAGCGAAGAATTTCCATCATAGAAGCAACGCCTTCGATACGTTCTTCATCATATTCCATCGTTTTACAGTAATATTTCAGTGAATTATACTTGTCGCCTTTTTTATTATACAAATCCCCTAGGCACAATGCGCTATAATATTTCTCCTGTGACCAGTTATTTTGCGAAAGAACACGAAGATACCATTCAATCGCCTTGTCAATATACACAGGTCCAGCATCCATCCAACTCTGAGCGCAATAGAACGCGTATCTCTCGGCAAGTCCGCGGTCGAATCCAGAACGACTCTCTTCATTAAACCCGCGTTCAAGCACCGCCGCATCTTTGATATATTTATGGGGGTCTTGATTACGGCTTCCACTTCTACCAGAATCAACGTAATAATTGCCTTGAATCGCACACGTGCTCTCCTCTTTATCTAGACAATTAATATACTCATGAAGCACTCCAATAAATCTCCAACGTTTTCGATTATTTACAATGAGGGTTCTCAAATATACAAACGACTGTCCCAGTTTCAGTTGATACGCATCATGTGTAAGAATATGCGGCATTTGAAAGTTGCCATGTATCGAATCATCCGCATCAAAAATAAAGAGATAATCGGTTTTATTAAACGCCATTTGAAGTGCCAACGTTCGATTAAAGCCGAAGTCATGCCATTCTACTTGTTCAATATGTCCAGGAATATTGCGCTTTTTAAAAAATGAGCGAATAAGGTCCATCGTATTATCTGATGAACCTGTATCGGATATAAAATACGCATCAAAATCAATATAACTACATAGATTTTCAAGAGTTTGTGTAATGATATGCGATTCATTTTTAACAATCATGTTCAAACATATCGTATAGGATTTAGAAGGTTTATTTATGATTTTCATATTCTGGTCTGCTTCTACCGTGCCTTCACTCACTTCAGTAATAATCATGCGATATAATCCTACATAAAGTAAATCTTTGTTTTTAGGTCTGTTTTATTTTACCACGATATAATAACTATTATAATGTCCTTTACGAGATTTCGCGATGACCCAGACCGTATTAAAAAACAACTTCAACAATCAACTGATGTAGGTCGTTATCGGCTGAACGTTCCGGGCCCTGGCGATAAGCCGCTTTATTTCGAAGACCCATATATTCGCGCGCAGTTATGGGCAGGTAATGTTATGACGAATACAGTAGATATTGAAGCAGAGTTATTTGGTCTCTCACGTCGCCTGAATCGTGACTCGGTTGATAACTATCACCATGATGAACGCGCATCTCTAGCAACACGCACAAATGAAATGATACGTTGTCCTACTCGCGGTGGTAGTTCTGTAGAACAGTCACGAGCAACACATCCCGCGTGGATGTTACGTGACGTTGAACAGGATAACTGGAAAATGCTCCATTTTGATCCGCAGGATAATGTATTCATGCCATTTTTTAATAATCTGAACACTCGTATTATTGAAAAGGACCGTTTTGTCTCGCAAACTACAGTCCCTGGATTATCCGATGAAGATATGTATTTCTCGGTCCATCCGACAAACCGTAATCCTGCGACAGAAGGAATGGTCGGTGGGCGGCGCGATTTAGGCAGCAATGGTAGCGAGAGTAGTATTCAAAATGTCGGCGACATTCGCCAGTTTAGTGGAACAACCGCTTTGTTTTCATAATATTATATGTATTAGAATAATATATATAATACCAATAACAATGGCTGAAATCGCATTATTATTAGGCGGTCTTGGCGCTGCTTATATCGCATCGAATCGCAATGCTTACCAAAACAAAGAAGGATATAATAATCCAAACACGAATAATTCGCGATATTTGCCAAATATGAATATTCCTACTACAAACTATCCAGTGATTCGCGCGAATACTGGGTCGAACGTGAATGAATACAAGAACCCGAATACCCCAACTGACCGTTATTTTGCCAATAACGTGGATTACGATAAAATGTCGGCCGGTGTTGCGGGGGGTGTAGGTGGTGTAGGCATACTTCGTGGAATCGCTGAAAGAGGACGTGATACCACCAACGACAAAAAGGACATTATTCCTCATATCGCCTCAACCGGAATTTCGAATAGTGGGTCTATCGGCGAAGGTTTAGATACACAATTTGGTGATAATTATAGCAAGGATGGTTTTACGTCTTTGATGGGTCAAAAATCGACCCGAGGACATTTACGCATAACAACATGGAACCTTATTACGGCGCGAAAATACGTGGCGCAACTACTGGCGCAAATATGCATGAAAACTTACTCGATAACAAAATAGGTAGTGGCTCGCAGTATTTCTCTAAGACGGAGCAAGCGCCACTATTTCGCCCTCAAGATAATATTCATAATCCGAATGGCATGCCAAACCAGAATGATTTTTATCAATCACGTGTGCTACCTAGTATGAAAATCGCGAATGTAAAACCGTGGGAGGAAGTTCGTGTTGGTCCGGGTTTAGACCAAGGATATGGAACTCAAGGCACGCTTGGATTTAATTCTGGAATGGAAGCTCGAGAGAAATGGATCGACCGTGGCGTGGATGAACTTCGTGTGAAAACCAATCCGAAATTGTCATATACCCTTGATGGACATCAAGGACCTGCCGCACATTACATTCAAAATGCACCTACTACCGAAACTTTAGGACGAATGGAGAAACATCTGCCAGATACATTCTTTGTGAATACACCGGACCGATGGTTCACAACTACCGGCGCAGAGAAGGGCGAGACCCAGCGTGCGATTGAAATGGACCGCGAGAGCAATCGCCAGACGACAACGACCGAGTATTTCGGTGCGACTGCTCCTGCGGATGGTGGAGCTGCGATGTATGCACCAAAGAATTTCGAAGATACGCGTCGCCAAACTTATGATGGAACTCCGATGATCAACCCGCATGCTGCTGAGAAAAATACCGCGACAGAGGCGGATTTCGGTCGTATGAGCTATAAATTCACGCATAATAATAGGACAACCGTGCGCCCGAATGAGATGGGTGGAATCCATGGCGCACTCAAGGCGGTGGTTGCGCCCTTGCTCGATATCCTCAAACCATCGCGTAAGGAAAATGTCGTGGGGAATGCGCGTATGTATGAGAACGCGCGCATGCCTGTTCCTGCTGCTGTCACCGCAACATTCAATCCGGCCGACCGCGCGCCGACCACAATAAAGGAAACGACTGTGGGGCTTGTCGGGTATGACCATCTGAATGTAGAACGTCAAGCCGCGGCTGGTTATCTAATCTCTCAGAATACTCCAGAAGATACGGAACGTGCTACAACCAGCACCGATTATTTAGGAGGCGCTGGCGGAACCGCAACTCGAATGGGCAACGGCCTGTATAATGCCGCATATAACCAGCGCAATAATGTGAATAAGACATATAAAAATATTACGAATCATGGGTCGATGTCGCTCTTTAACTCAAATACGAATGTTCAGATTGACCGCTTGGACGCCGACCGCTCTAATCAACGCGGAATGGTCATGACAAACGCGCCATCATCTATTCCTAGTATTGATATTTATGGAAAGATGACGATGCCGCAAAGCTACGATGAATCGAAGCTGAACGAGAGAATTCAGCCGGATATTTTGAATGCATTTAGACAAAATCCATATACACATAGCCTGCAGACGTATTAGGTGGAATGACGACGGGCGCGCAGCCGAGAGATTTATTTTTATCGTATATAATATAAGCAATATACACGATATATATTTTTATAACATTATAGTAGTTACATAGTCCATGAATTTATCGGAGTTATTAGAAGATAAATACACGGCGTTATTCGTGCTTATTTTAGTGTTATTGGTGAGCGTTTGGGTTTCGCGAACGTATCGAAATGGTGGGTTTGGTCACTGGTTTGCTCCATCGGAAGGGTATGGAACAGGGGTGATTGAAGGTCTGACTGTTGCTGACCATGAAAAAGTAAGATTTGATGGGATGATTATAAAACAAGAGTCAAATACAAATGCATCACTCATTCTCAATAAATGCTCCCTTGTGAAAGATACGCTTACTACTTTTCGGTTTCTTTTTAAAACTACTGTATTATTGCGTGGTGCTACTGGTGATGGAACGGGGGTAAATGCCGCCAAGGTTATCACGATTAAAGTTCCGACTTATTATATTCAGAATAAAGATGCTACTGGATTGAAAGTGAGTATGCGCGCATATACAGGCGACCTGCAACCTTCCGTCGGAACATCTGCTGGAACAGGAGCCGAATTGGACTCCTCTCCTAAACTTGCGGTTACTGTCCCAACCGGAGGAGCAGGAGTAAGTGATGTTGGATTTTGTGTAATAACTTATACCATCGGAACCGCTAATAATATTGATCCCGGAAATTACGCGTTGGAACTCTCGGGGTTGAAATGGAATAGTACGGAAATAAATCCAGCAACTTCTGGTGTGAGTGCGCCTGGAGCGGGTCTTGCCAACGTTTCTCTCGCAAGTAACGCAGAAGCCGCTGGTTCGCAGACTCTCGTCCTTGTGAATTTATGGCCGAGTGATGCGACAAAACAACTGCGTATTTTTGATAGTACGGCTTATGGCGGATTATCCACGTTTCTATCATGCCGTAAAATATCCACCGAGAGTCCGCAATTATCACCGAATTATACCGGAACCGCAGCAGCATTTTCGATGACGATAATGCTGACAAATGCGCTGGTGTCGGGCGATATCTTTTTAGTACAAGTTCCTTATGTTACACGAACCGCAAATATCGATCTCGGTATTAAATTTGTTTGGACAAGTCCCAGCACAAGCCTTCAAGATACGTTGGCTTCTATTTCCAGCGCAGGTGTTGTGACATCCGATGTAAATACATATGGCGGTGGTGTAAATGTTGTCGCTTTTACAATAGGTGGTTCTTTACCCAAGGATATCCCTATCCGACTTTCTATCGAAGGTCTTCAAACTCCAGCTTCAAAGACTTCCACTACACAAGCCAAAATCAGAACTTATAAGGGTCCGGTAACAGCAGGACTTAACGGTGCGTTTACTACTAGTGACGGAAATGTCCTTGACCAGGGTGAATATAATCTTCCTGCGATTGAACCTCGTGCCCCCACAGCTACATCATCAGGAACGGCGAGTGACGGAACCACATATGTTACCTCTGCGGCATCATCTGTTCTTATTTCGGATGTTAAACGCCAAATGAACTGGGCGATTGAGGCACAAAAAGAATACGAAACCGCATACAAAGCACTTCGCGCAGCAACTACGACAACCGCCAAAACCGACGCACAGCTGAAATATGATGTCGCGATTGCGCGCCGAAACCGTCTTATCGCAAGCCATCCCGACTCGTGGTATGACGGCGCCAACTGGCGCTATGGAGATGATGGTCATGTGCGTAAATGCGCCGAACCCAGCAATCTCTCGAGCAATGAAGGCAACTGTCAGAATATTTATCGGTTGGATGCCAACGGAAATGTCGTAAAATCCGCCGAAGGCAATAATATTTTGCTGATGAAGAAATGCCCATGGAAATGTAACAATCCGGGCCAGACCGGTTCAGACGCATGCCGTATTGATGCCGACTGCCTGAAAGTCACTCGCTGGGCGACGTATTTACCCGATGGAACTCAGATTGAAAAGAACCTCCTTGCGACGACCAGAACGAGTTACGACGATATTACAACGGCTACAAGTTCATCTGCGTTGGATGAACAGGATATTTATCGCCGTGGTATTACTCGCAACTTCCGTGGAAGCGGTCGCGGCGTTCCTCCTGGCCAACCGTCAGAACAGAGCCCCGGCTTATTCGGGACAATCCGAGATGCGACGGGCAATATCATTCGCGGTATTGGAAATTGGATTGACCCGAGCGACCCAAGAGCAAATCAACGCACTGACCGTCATAACGCGTATTATTATGAAGACGGGTCTCCTGCGGCGACTGCCTATCTTGGAATGTATAACGGTCAAGGTTATGAAGAAGAATCACCATTTTATGGCGCATCAAAACCTACCAGCTATTATTATACTACCAACTATTATTATACGGATGGTGAGGCTGGCGGTGGTGCCAATGATGGAAAAAGCAATATGCCGGGGAAATTATCGACTGTAAAACCATACGAACAATCAATTAATTTATGACCGAAATGGAATTAAATACTAGTTTGTCTTTATTATTATTATTATTATTATTATTATTATTGATAATAATGACAAGTACCATTATCCCTGAATTAGAAGAAACCCATAAATATATTCACAATAAACTGGATGTATTTATAAAAAACAGAAAAATACCAAATATTATATTTTATGGACCTCATGGTTCCGGGAAAACCTATATATTAAACCGTTTCATACACGCAGTTTATGATGGAGATAAAACTGCCATGAAAAATTATATAATGCGCGCTAATTGTGCGCACGGTAAAGGAATACGTTTTATCCGCGAAGAATTAAAGTTTTTCGCAAAGACGAATATTGATATGAAAGAAGGTGCGATATTCAAAACGGTTGTATTGACAAATGCCGATAAGCTGACAATCGACGCACAATCCGCATTACGAAGATGTATCGAGTTATTTAGCTCATCTACTCGATTTTTTATTGTTGTCGAGAACAAAGACAGTTTGTTGAAACCGATTCTCTCGAGGTTTTGTGATATTTATATACCCCCTCCGACGATGATTGCTACAGGGGGGGCGGATGAATATAACGTCCGGCCAAGGGCTATAAATCTACATAGTTGGCTCGCGGATAAGGCGTGCGATACATATAAAATAAATAAGTCGAGAGAATATTCTTTACATGAATTGATAAAGATACACCCTAGTTACTTGAGGTCGTCTGAATCAGTATCGGAATGTGAAACCAAGCCAACTTGTAAAGATTATGAAAAAATCCTAGATTTGTCTGTTTTTTTGTATGAGCAAGGATATTGTGGATTAGATGTCATCGATTTTATTCATACCCATCCCGACATCATCGATATACGACGATACGAATTACTCATCATGTTTGACAAGGTGAGGAAAGAGTTTAGAAACGAAAAGCTTCTAATGCTTTATTTTCTCCACTTCATCGTATTTCGTTGTAATTTGAGTTTAGAAAATATTTCATTTATGTAATACATTCCATTTCATTCGGCTCTATTACAATTCCGCCATGGATGATTACTCTGTAACATCACTCTACGAATCAAAAAACGAATGGGCGTCGCGTCTTGTGAATATTTTGACACCTCTCATTCAAGAAGGTATTCGTTCTATTTTTGAAGAGGCAGTTAAGCTTTGTGTGGGGAATAAAGAGCAGGATAAGTATTTGATGACGTTCCAGAATCTTCTATCCCGTGTGCCCAAATGGAATCCAAATATTATCAAGGACGAGACTTCACGAATTAAGGAACGCAGTACGTGTGGATATTTAGAAGATTTGATTACATGTGTCCATATTATTCACTTGAAATGTATGACGGTAATGCGTGTGGGAAACAAGCAGAAGAAGGTGGATATAAAAATTCCGCAATTGGCCGATTTCGTTCATAAGATATACGTCAATACTGCGCGAAAGGTGTATTCAAATGTATATATTTTTGAGAAAGGTATCCAACCTCTCCATACCCAGCGGAATAATCGCGAGTTTGAGATTATCGTCAAAGAATGTATTTACAACACGATTCGCGACAATATTCCAGTAGAAGAGCTAATCAAGATGTATTTAGAGGATACAATTGAGGATGTGGTAGAAGTCACTGAAAATGAGGAGGTAATTAAGCAAGAACCTATTATCTCAGAGGAGGATGCCAATCTCTCGGCGAGGCGTCGAACACATCAATCATCCACCCGTAGAAGGAGGCATCGTGACCGTGCTACGGATGAAGATGTTGCCGATGAAGATAGTAGTCGCGCTACCGAATCAACTATAGACCAGCTTGATTTTGTCGGTGAATTGAATGGTACCGCTTCTTCGTCAGTGTCGGAGCCAGAGCCGGTGAATGAAAATAATACTATTTCATCAAATAGAGGTAGTAATGGCATATCATTTGGAGAGAACGACGTGCGAACATTTGAAACGGATTCAAGCGAGAGAAAGAACGAGTATATGATGCATGATGCCGACACCGACGCCGACGCTGATGACGATGACGACAATGGTGGTCGTTTGAATATTGGCGGTGATATTCGTTTAGACACTCTGGATATTCATACATTGAATGACACACAAGAAATCAACGCACCACCATTTTTAGATGATATTGAAGTAGTGGCTTAGTTTGTATAGTTTATATAGTTTATATAGTGTATGTCTGTATAATATAATATAATATAATATTAATATTATATTTTATATTTTATATTTTATATTTTATAATGAAGAGAAGCCGATGCGTAAAAAAAACTCGAGGGCGAGGAGTTGGGCGAGGGCGAGGGCGAAGTAGGCATGGAACACAAAAGAAACGTCGCATACGGCATAAAATGATAATGAAAGGAGGAATTAAATTTGAAACCTATAAAAAAATAGGCTTGACGCAAGCATATAGATTTACTAAGATCGATGCTCCGGAAAATGCGGATGCTTTTCGTTCATATACATTTGGTTCAGCCCGACGCAGAGACCTATGGATGGTACTTTTACGTTTATGCGACAGTATGAATATTCCAGTTTATATTCTTACAAGTGGAAACAAAAATGGTATTATAAGAGCATTACAACTTATGAATCTAGATAAATATATTGTTGACGTATTGTGTACAAATGAGGATGCGCACTTTAATCCTATTAATATTGCGGGTGAAGAAAATTTTCATGGAAAATCAAAATACTATGTCATTTCTAGAATATTGACCAGGCATGGATTACCAACAACAAAAGGACCCGACGGACGTCCTATCGGTTATTTTCTTGATAATGATGAAAGTAATTTTCATGATGATAGTTCATGTACTTCTATTAAATCATGTTTAGTAAAAACCACATCATCACCAGAAGAACCAGGAGAATTAGATAGCACCATACGAGAATTAAATGATAATAAGTTTTATCAGTTATTACGCAAAGAACCCGACAATTTAAATTTTATACCCATTGAAATGATAGAAAGTATTACGAAGGAGGTTGAAAAAGACCTTGTTAAAATATTGTTTTTAGATTATGATGGTGTTTTTCAAATTCATGATTATACACCGACATATAATCTTGACCTAATAGCTCTATTACAAGAACGCGGGATAAGTATTAACCAATCTGTACCACTTGTATAATTTGAAAGCAAACTCATAAATTCGCCACCACCATTTTTAGATGATATTGAATTACTGGCGTAATAATTCGTTTGCTTTATTTTTATTTAATACAACTTAACATTATAATTCGTATTCGTATTGTGTAATGGAAGACATTATAAATTATTGGAATAAACAACCGTGTAATATCAAACATTCATCTTGTGAAGTTGGTACGAAGGAGTATTTTGATGAGGTCGAAAAACGTAAGTATTTTGTAGAGTCACACATCCCGAGTTTCGCTGATTTCAATAAATGGAGCGGAAAAAAGGTATTGGAAATAGGATGCGGAATTGGAACTGATGCGTTAAATTTCGCAAAAAATGGCGCAGAATATACTGGAATCGAGTTATCGGATACATCTCTTGAATTAACAAAAAAAAGATTCGAAGTATTTCAACTGAAGGGGTCTTTTTTCAATATAGACGCACAAAATATAGAAGAACTATCTAGCGTAGGATGCGATTTTGATTTGATTTATTCGTTTGGTGTAATCCATCATTCCCCCAACCCTCAAAAAATAATCGATAACTGCTTACTGTTATTAAAACCAGGCGGTGTTCTTAAAATAATGGTCTATGCTGAAAACTCATGGAAAAAAATGATGATCAATGATGGATTAGACCAATATGAAGCGCAATCAAATTGCCCAGTTGCATTTACTTATACGAACGACCAGATTCATAAGATGTTATGCGAATTTAGGAATATCCAAATTCAACAAGAGCATATTTTCCCATATAAAATACCGGATTACAAACAATATCGGTATGTAAAAGAAGATTGGTTCGAACACATGCCTGATAATATATTCAAGGGTTTGGAGAAGAAACTAGGCTGGCATTTGTGTATAACTTGTCAAAAATAATACACATATCTGTATATACTAACTACATAGAGCTATGGCCGAAGAAGAAAGTGAAGAAGATAATAACTGGTATAATAATGTATTCATCATCGATATACTAATTTTCATATTTTCATTCGCATTTTTAGCAATCGCGGGTATTGTTATGTATTTTTGTTATCCACCAGTTATGATGGCATTCCAGACATCATAATAATAATAATAATAATAATAATAATAATACTACGTGCGTAACCGCGTATAATTATCGATAAATAATTGAATTTGTATGTATATACGTCTATTCAGAATTATATACATTCATAAGTAAGCATTCATGTTTAACTCGACAAAATTAGTCGTGATTGGCGTTTCTGTTGCTGTTGTATATTTTTTATTGAAGTTCATAGAAATGCGTTTTGCTGAACCAGAAAATCAAAAGCCGGTCAAGGTTCTTGTTCGTGACTCGATTGTTGTTTGTATTTCTGCGGTATTAGCTGTTTTTATATTAAATCAGTTCGATAATCTTACGAATGGAGCTGGCGGTAGCAATACCGGAACTACACCTGCGGTGTTCGTAGATACGCCCGGGTTTTAATCAAGGTGGAGGAGGTCGGTATCATTCAGCGCCACTTCTTGCTCATGCGGTTTCACCCCATTATCATAATAATGTTTTCCAACTTGGTTTAGATTGGATAACATAAGCCGCCATGCTTCCATATAAGAATGCTCAGTGTATTTCAAGTGTGGTGCCCATTTATTGCAAAAACGGAGAACATACGGCGCTGCCAACGCATTCTTGTATTGGGGCATCGATGGAAAGAGGTGATGTTCGATTTGGAAATTGAGATACCCCATAATCCACGTCACGAGTGCCGACTTTGTAGATATATTTACAGTATGATCCAGCGCATATTCAAACCATAGGAGATTCTTGTCTTCCTGAATGACACCCGTGTATGTATGTGACAGAGAGAAATGACCAAACAAATAAATGAAATTCCAGAAATTTGTAATCATTAGAAGAAAATACGAGAAGATTATACTATAATGTCCAGTATTGTAGAAAATAGCAGGAATAACAACATGTGATGCGGTCATACATACTATCTCAAATGCGGTTTCAATATGAACATCTCTTGTCTTCGCTGAGCATAATCGAGTAAAGACCTTCTTCGGATGAAGGTAATATGACCAAAATAAATGAACAAATATCCCATTCACGAGAGGCAAAAATGTCCATGCTTGAAATCGCATCCACCAGCGGTTCATAAATCGCGACGCCGCCTTCCCATTCGTATTATCCTCAAATGCGGTATTGAAAAATGCTACAAGTGGAGTTGTGTCTAGGTCTATATCATGCTTTACTTTCTGTGGTGTTGCGTGATGTTTTTGATGCATCGAGTTCCAAACAGAAGAACTTACGCCGTCGCCAAAACCAATCGTAAATGTTTGAATCACACGGTCTACCATACGAATTCCGGTAAAACTAAGATGGCCACATTCATGTTGAACCCAGCCACACCGGGTCTTAAATGCGATGAACGAGAGAATTGACGCATATATGTTATACGACGCCAACCATGTTCCCATTCCGAAATAAAATGCGAGTTCGAGCATACGGAAATAAACATGAATATAATCAGGCTCAAAGAAACCCTGATTAATGAGGTTGGTGCGCATCTCTCGGAAATCCACGGTCATTTCTTGCTGTCGTTGGGTTAATGTGGTAGTTTCTGCGGGTTCCTCTTGAACAGACTCGGGGTCGGGGCCACGTTTATAATGTGGTAATGACATAAGCACACTTTTCGCCTTAGATGACCTATGATGAAACTCACGGAATATATCAGTAGAGTCGGCTGTATTCTTGGCGTAATTGATTATGTTGCCACCTGGATGCTTGAATTCTGTGATGTCGTATGTTGTGCCATCGATCGTGATAGTGTCGCGAGCTTGATTCATTGTATATATATTTCAATAATAATATATACAATACCAATATATTATAACATATTATATATTTATATGGATTATATATATTTGATATCTAATGGATTCACTAGATTCAAATACTACTCCCCGCGCCATCTTCTCATTATAAACATAAAATTGATTTGTTATGTTTATATTCATATGTAATTATCGTTCATTCGTCTATTCATTCGCTATAATGTCTTCTGCTGATATCGCTAGTGTCGCTCCTGAATCTGTATCCGTTGCTGTTGGCGTCGAATGTGCGCCCACTTACTGGCCTATCACACTTGATGAAGTGAGAGATTGTGATCTCTCGTATTTGAATGACAATCATTCAGCGGATATGATTAAGGATGGAATGCGTGCAATCGTTCGTGTCGGCGAAATGCCCGATATCAAAACCAAGGAAATCAACGTATGGAAATATCTCTCTGAATATAGCCCACCAGCCAACCGCGGCTTCATTTTCAGCCATGGCGACGACAATATTGTCACACTGGTTCAGAATCAAATGGAGGTCGGACATTCGGGATGTTCTATGGGATGGACCATGCGTAATATCGAGTTCATCGCGAAGAATGGACTTCCTGAGCATCGAACCCGGATTTTGAATAGCCGCCGTGAATCGTCATCATCATAGTAATTATTGACTTACACCTTCAGAATAACACGGCAACGTATCTACATTTATAAGAATATGTGTATTCTTGCCTTCCTTCAAGAACTTCGCCGCGAGTGCCGCATGCTTCTTATATTTTTTTAATGTGATTTTATACTCATCAAAAATTGCGTTGTGAATCTCGTTGGCGGGAATATGGTTATGAACCGACCTCGAAATCATTTTATACAGCTTAAAATCTGGATATCTCTCCTCACCACTCGATTTATACAAGACATTACGACCCTTATCATCCATCGTCCATTTTACAATCAGTTTGATTATAGGGTCGGATTTACACAGTTTTTCCACTTTACGCAGGTCGTAAATAAAATAGTCAAAAAGAGCACATGCCAACCGGCACAAATCAAAACTGTAATTCGGTTCAACAGTAGGCTTATCTTGATTGTAATACGGTGGGAAATTGTATTGGGTTGCCGCGTCGCCCTTCGGATGATAACTGTCGCTACAAATAAGCTCACCACGGAATTTATATATCGAACGACCAAAATCGATGATTTTAAAGATGCGTCCATATGTCGGAACCTTGTAATATTGGTCCTCATATAAATAATAAATAAACTCTTCAGTGGTTTCAATAAACATAATATTGTTGGTATGAAGGTCATTATGCGTAAATGCGAACATTTTTTGGTAAATAATCAGCGTCATAATGACTTGGAAGAGGAGTGAAGTCCATTCTTCATTCGTCAATTCGTCTGTCATCATAATATGGTCCAGTGTGCTTACACATTTTTCAAGTAGAATCGCTTGTATTGGGAAATTCTTGATTTTTACGATGATTTGTTCATCGTCGCTGTAATCTGTGCCTGAATATTCTGATGGGTCTTCATCACTACTATCACTTTCGGTTCGGTTTTCGTGTTTTTGTTGGTGATGGTTGGTCTGTTCTACGTCGTCGTGGTCGTCGTCGTGGTCGTCGTCGTCTTCATTGTCGTTGTCGTCTTCATTGTCGTCGTTGTCGTCGTCGTTGTCGTTATCATCCCCGCGTTCAGCATCGTCAGATACTGTCGTATAAGAAGAATTAGACTGTGATGTATTATCATCATCATTATAATCTCGCGTAGTTGTCTTTGCTTGTAACGTTGTTATTTCATGTTCAACATACTCACTTTGAATATCGAAATCGTCTATATTTACTTCAAAAGCCGTAGTAGTAATAATAGGCTCTACCAACGCCGTAGTTATGCCAACATTCACGGAGTCACATTCTGACACGTGTTCAAGAATAGAAATACGGTCTTTTTTATTGAAGTAATTGTCCGATAATAAACAATTGTCACTAGGCTTACCGCCATTCAATACCGGATGTAATTTATTCCGAAGTTTCAATAATTTATGGTTTCCTGTAGTGCCAATACCGCTACCACTACCACCGCAGCTACCACTACCACTATCATCACCGAACTGTGAATAATCAATCATGAAAAGTTCATGTTCTTGTGTATTGAAAAAATGAGAATCCGCCAAATAATCAATATCATCAAATACATTTGTGGAAAATTCACGTTGCTTGCAGAGATAACTTCCATAATAGTCTAATCCATGAACAACTCCATATGTATGAAGCGTGCGACTCGTTAAATATGAAAAAAATCCATCTACATAGGATGAATTATTAGTGTTCAATATTTTATCATCACAATTCTCACTGGTTGAATTATATTTAGGAAGTGAGCATGATTTTTGTATCGCTTCATATTTGCCCGATAAATATCGAATCGGGTCTAGCAGTGGCGAGTATTTCACAAACATTGGAACATTCGTTGTATTTCCAGCATCATCGGCAATCACTGTTTCTAAATGATTTAGCGAACTATACGTCGAGCGGTCTTTATTCGGCGATGATGTCCCCAACAAATTCGGTTCCATGATTGAATGTTCGATGATATTCTGTAAATAATACTTCTGGTTCAATTGAATTCCATTGTAGTTGGATTCGTTTATATCAAAAAACCTAGAATAAATCGGTATATAATTTTGAATATCATACAATAATGCCGAGTCGATTTTCTCTGGAGTATATTTATGTTTTCGGTAGTGAAGTTGAAATGGCGTTGTCATTTTCCTAAAATACAATACAGTAATAATATGATTGTTCAATAGAAGTTTTATATTGATTTTAAACGGGCGGCGACGTAGTCATTTCAAGTCATTTCAATTCATTTCGTGTAAATCATCGTAAAAAATATATACATCATTTGTATCATCGGGTGAATCGCAACATTAACTAATATGAATTTAGAACTCGCGAAATTCGAGATGAAATCCATCAGTTTTCGTCCCGATGAAAATAAGGGCCCCGTCATCGTTCTCATTGGGCGGCGTGACACTGGTAAAAGTTTCCTCGTTCAGGACCTCATGTTTCATCACCAAGATATTCCCATTGGAACCGTTATTTCAGGAACAGAAGCCGGCAACGGTTTTTTCGCTGCACATGTGCCCAAGTTATTCATCCACGATGCGTATAATACTGCAATTATTGAGAATATACTAAAGAGGCAGAAAGCAGTGTTAAAGCAAGTGAAAAAAGAAATGGATACGTATAAAAAGTCGTCAATCGACCCGCGAACATTTGTTGTATTGGACGATTGTCTGTATGATAACAAATGGACGAAGGATGTGATGATGCGTCTTCTGTTTATGAACGGGAGACACTGGAAGGTCATGTTAGTCATCACAATGCAATATCCATTGGGTATCCCTCCAAATCTCCGCACCAATATCGACTACGTTTTTATTCTCCGCGAGCCATATATTGCGAATCGTAAGCGAATTTATGACAACTATGCTGGCATGTTCCCCACTTTTGAGAGCTTTTGTCAGGTCATGGACCAATGCACTGAGAATTTTGAGTGTCTCGTCATCAATAACAACGCGAAATCCAACAAATTACAAGACCAAATCTTCTGGTATAAGGCACAACAGCACGGGCCATTCAAGCTGGGCAGTAAGGAATTCTGGGAAATATCGAAAAATCTCGGTTCTGACGACGAAGGAGAGCAGTCGTATGACCCAAATGCAGCGAAAAATAGCAAGGGACCGAAGATTAACGTCAAGAAGAGCAAGTGGTGATGGAAAGTTGCTCATCTTATTACTCATTTTGGAGAAGCAAGATTTCAAAATTAGCATTTTACCCCCTATTTCTTGCTTTTTTGTATGAAAGCGACATTCATTTCCACTATTGCTTTCACAATCTTGCTTGTTTTTTATAAAAGCGACTATATTCCAAACCGTCGCTTTCATAAATCCGCTTTTCGATTATAAAAGCATCATTAACCGCCTGTTTATCCGATTCAACACATCAGACAAATCAAACCCTGGTTCATTCGGATTGTAGCGTATGATTGCGTAACCCTGATTCTTCATGAAGTCCTCTCTCGTCAACTCATCCGCCACAGACCTGTCACGATGCCCGTATTCGTCACACTCTACCACAATTAAATCGTCGGTGAAGCACAAGTCTGCCCTATACGGTCCAATCTGAAACTGACGCGACATGGCACGTACACCACTATACGCATTTTCAATAAACCCGATGGTTTGCCCCTCGATGCACATCGGGAATTTGACAACTTGTATTTGCTTTGACGCCGCAACAATGTATTTGGTTCTGAAATTAAATGAATTCTTGAAGAGTTCAAATGCTTCTTCCGTAAGCATATATACTATACGGTTATGACCTCCGTTTTGTTTTTTCGTTTCATGGACTATTTTCAGTGGTGATTTTGAATAATGGATATTCTCTCGGTAGTTCCTTTCCAAATGTAATGTTAATTGGACCTTTTGTGACTTGAAATGACAAACCAACTCCTCCAAATCGCGCGTGAATTCCGGCATGATGTAAAGATGTATCGTACATTTATTCATGTTCAGTTCAATTCAATTTTATGTTGCTTTATTTTCTACTACATGTAAATCTATATCACACCACATGAAAATACATTTGCCTGCGATTTTACTTTCGGGTATGGCGGCGGCGGCGTGTAGTTCGTCCGCCAACAATAGCGCATCCGACTCTTGGTGTATTTGAACCGTTACGTTGGTTATAGATATCATTAAATGACACGAACTCACCTATTTTTGTCGCAGTAATACCGCGCGCAATAGCCGTCTTTTTCTTGCGCGTCATAGCATCACCAAGTGTGATATGTATTTTGGCGGAGGAACCTTCGGGAGTTGCGGTATAAAGCAAAATAAGTCGCGCGATTTCGTCATAAGATTTGATAATACGACGACACGAAATATTTGCCGATTTCATATTCGCTTTGAATACATCGTAATCGAAATCAAGAGTATGGATATGATGAATCGGGTGTTTCTTATCTTTATCTGGAATCACATCGACCCCCCATATTTCTTCATATGCCCATATCATCTGTGGTTGGTCCCAATCAGGGTAATTATTTGAAGTGATTGCGTTGTCGATAAGGGAAGCAAATACAAGACAAAAATGGATGTTTCGATGAACGTTCATACGCGATTCATTATCATCATCGGTTTCGGAATCCGACGTACGGCGTCGTTTCGTCATTTCAACCAAGAATGGTAAAGACGATGTCTGACGCATTATTTTAATAAATCTGTCATAATATGGTTCTAATACCGCCTTGCTTGTAATTTTCGATAGAAATGTGCCCTGTGACGTTTTCGTGTGAAATGCCGACTGACGCGAACGTTTATATTTCCATATTTCATCCAGTATTGTGTCTTTGTCAGCAATATCGGCGACGCGTCCGAAATCGATTGCTCGAACATTATCCTTATTTTCCGTATCAATAAACCAATTTCCTTCATGTGCATCCACCAATTGTTTTTTTTCTTTACGCATACACAATAATTGAATTGCGGCAGCTCCTCGTGCAGCAGCTACTCGAAGTCGTTGGCTTTCAACGCTGGATATCACCTTATATGTATTTTCTCCCGTACCACCCACGCCGCGGGTATCCTCGCCAACCATTTCCATACACATCATGACAACTGATGTTTTGTGTTTCGGTATCTGAGAGAAGAAATATTCAAATACGCGAATCACTTTGGCGCGTTTCACCGTATCTGTTTTTTGCTGAATTGCGGTTATCATACATCGAATATTATCTTCATCTAATTCGATTAAATCGCCGATGAGTGATGGCACCATCTTTTCACCTAGACGAAATGTTTGATATAGGTCGTTATGGTTTTTCTGTTCTACAGTTATTTCGTCTGATTCTAAACTAGATTTTCCTATTTCATTATCATCATCATCTGTATCATAGTCAGGGTCGGTCGGAATTACCAGTTCTAGGTCATCTAAATCCTCGTCGTCAGGGTCATTTCGTTTCATAACTACCTTTATTACAATAGATGATACGGCGACTCCGCCACTTCCTGCTCTTTGTTTTTTTTTACCATTTACAGAAATATTATCACTTCGGATAAAAATCTCACCGTCGGCATCAATGATACCATTATCGCGATGAAGGACGAAAATAAACCCAGCCATAGAACTAAATGTAAGAGGATGAATTACTGTATCAGCACGCATCATCGCCTCGATTAGACATTTATTTATCGTTTTTTGGTTTCGTTTGCTCGAACAATAATATACACCGCCTCCTTTCATAATATTATGTTTGCCCCTTATATTATGAAATTATTTAATATTGTGATTGAACCCATTCATTCATTCATGCTTTGTCGTCACCCTCATCAGTTTCAGTCGGCGCATCCACATTCAACAACCGTGACAATCCGTGGTCGCTATTCTTATCCATGACGACATCATCGCTTTCAAAGAGCTCCTTACGTATATCTTCCACGGTCATTGAGATGGACGATGACTCATCGGCATCATTCCAAATACCACCGCCAACCCCAGCACCATCACCAGCTACACCTCCATCCGATTTCGTTTCCAGCTCACGCGGCTTCGCATCAATCAGCGTCTCACCGTCCTTCGCCAACATCTGCGTGAGCTTATTGCCACTCTCTTTCGCCAATTTCATATTCTCCTGAATTGCCTTTGCCTTCGTGTCCTTGACCCGCTTATCAAATTCAGTCTTCGCCTGCTCTTCGTTCTTCTTTTTCTCCGCCATCAACTGGTTCAGGGTCTCTTCCATATACTCAACGCGGCCAGTCTTGTAAGCGTCAGGATGAAATGGAACCCACAACCCGACAGGACCGACGAAGACATCATGATTAGGATCCATCTCACGCAACATTTGGCAACGCAGTTCCGCCTCTTTCTGTGAGCCGAATACACCGCGAACTTTCAATCCACGAACAGATGTCTGGAAATTATGCTTCTCGTTGAATTCGGACTCTAAGTCATCCTCGTGTTTATCTAGGAATGTCTTATATTCATCATAGATGTTCGTCTTCTGAAGCATCTCTTTCTCTTCTTTAGCAAACTCTTGAAAATCTGCGGTCAGCTTGTCAAAACTAACATGATATTTATATGAAATGAAATTAAGGAACTGCACGAACTTCTCCATCGACTTTTGATAGTCCCAGTAATGGAGAAACTTGTCAAAGAAAAAATGGTCTTTCTGCTTCAAAATAGATTCCGGAGAAATAAAAGATAGACATGCGAATTTTTGCCCAGCAATCGGCTTGTCCTCCTCTAACAAGTCGATATATTTAGGATTTATATCACCAGTTTTGCTTTGTTTCAATTCAACCCCAGCGGGGGGGAGAGTGGGGGCTTGTTGCGACATAACTATAATATAGTATAACATAGTTGTTTAAGTGATTTAACGCATTTTTGTAATATAGGATTTACACCAGAATAAAACACAGCACTTGTAAATATTAATTTCTTATTATTATTTATAATAAATCATTCAAATGTCCGGTGTTTTTGATTTAGGCGAACTCGTCAAGAGAACCATTAAGTATTTGGTTGAAGGTGTTATGGTGGCAATCGCTGCCTACGCTATTCCTAAACGCAGCTTGTCGTTTGACGAGGTCGCACTTATCGCCCTTACCGCTGCGGCAACCTTTAGTATTTTGGATACTTATGTCCCCAGTTTGGCCGTTAGCGCTAGGACTGGTGCTGGTTTCGGTATCGGTGCCAACCTCGTCGGCTTCCCCACCCCCCTCCGCGTGTAAATACGTCGCAGCTGTTTCAACCGAAGAAGAGTCGCATTCTGATATAATATATGCTTCAAGTAGTATATATTATAGAAATGGTAGTATTGCCTCAATTAAATGAATTTCGGTCATGGATTGGTATGCCGCCGCCTAAAAAAGAAAGTGGCGCTGTAACTGAACTACGAGAACGTTTCAAGTCATATCATTATCATATTGTCGAACGCGACCCTGACCGCTTTCGAATATTCGTCGCATTTATAATTACGTATATTATCGTTCTACTCGTTCAATCTACCCGATATTACTGGTGGTATCCCTCATTTAATATCTCTATACCAAGTTTCGGTAAAGTATTTCCGGATAGTCGTATCGAAATAAATACCGTTGTGTCTGAATACATTATGAAGCGGATGCCGAGCGACGTCGCATTTTTCCGATTGACAGATATGAATCCGGCTGCTGCATTTACCACGGTGATTAAACCTGACGAAATGACGGTGGAAGATATGGACAAGACTATGACGAGTTCGCGTGTCATGTTTGTCACTAGAATGTTGAAATGGATATACAATCGCGCTCGACCAGCACAAATCGCGCCTGAACTCATTAACGAGAGAAATGGCACGCTGCTTCATTCTGATTCCGCAGCGACGCCAGCTTATCCATCAGGGCACGCAGTTCAGACATATTATTTAGCAAAAATACTTGCACGTCGATTTCCAGCGAAGACGCAGGCCGTAATGGAAATTGCGACGAAATGTGCGAATATCCGGATTATGGCTGGACATCATTATCCGAGCGACCGTGATTTCGGATGGTGGGTGGTGGACCGGTATTTAACGGATGACTAGTTATAGCGTTGGCGCGTCGTGATCGTCTTCGGTTTCTGTTTCACGAGGTCAGTCATCGCCTTTTCATAATCTACCACTTGTTTTTCAATGTCACTATATCCGGGTCGCTGTGTTACGCAAATCGGCGTAATAAGATACCAACGGTCCGCACGTTGAAGGCGCTTCCAAAATATATCACACGAAAATTCTATTTTATTTTCAGGGTTCGCTTCTAGTTGTGCAACACCCTCTTCAAAATTATGTAAAAGGGTATCATAATATCGACTACAAACGAGGTAACAACCAGTTGTTTGACAATTCGCCACCCGAAAACAGTCCGGTGCTTCTATTTTAAATGGCGGGAAATTATTCCCAGATAGTAATAGAACATCCCAGTTGTCGTGAAACCGCGAGAGAAACGACGAAACCTGATGAACTAATATTTCGGGGTGAATGAGATGCGCGTCATCTTCGAAGATTAGAACGTGGTCCCATCCATTATTTTTCGCAATACACAGACATTCGATATGACTTTTCGAACAGCCGTTCGCACCATGCTCGTGCTTGATTGCGGAAAATCGCGAAACAGGAAAAAATAAAAAATCGTCGGGATATCGCGTATGAAGTTCTTCGATTTGAGTTTCAAATAACATGCGACGGTCAATCCGTGAATCTAAATTAATGTAAATGGCATGTTTGATATCGGAAAACCGCCGAAGCATATAATAATTCTATAAATAAACTTAAAAATGTTGGCTTTATATACTCTATGTTTCACATATATATATATATATATACTGAATCATGATTACAATCACAATTATGGGAGGGTTGGGTAATCAATTGTTCCAAATATTTACAACTATTGCTGCCGCACTTCGTAATCATGATACATTTTTTTTCATGGAATATCAACAATTGCCTGGAAATCCGGGACATCCAATATATACACACTGGGATACATTATTCCGCGGATTGTGTCAATATTTAACTCCTTCAAACGCAGTTACAGACAAAATGTTTCAATCGTTGGTGCGTTGGGACGAAATTGGGTTTCAATACGCACCCGTTCCAACTGAAACAACGAAATATACAAAACCTCTTCGTCTTCACGGATATTTTCAGAGTGAAAAATATTTCTCAGATAAATACGCAGAAATATGTGAAATGATTCAACTACCATATCAGCAAATTTGGATAAAACAAATTTACGAGAATGAATGGTGGAGTAATGATTATATCGCATCACCGCAAAAGTCAAGAATATTGGTAAGTACGCACTTTCGTATTGGAGACTCTGTCTTGAATTTACACATCCATTCAGTAATGTCTGTAGAATATTATTATCGTGCCTTGTCGCATATTATAGCCACGACGACGACGACGCATGAGAACCCGCGTTATTCATTTCTCGTATTCTATGAACCCTGCGATAAAAATATCGTATTGAAACACATCACAGAATTAAAGCACCGCTGCGCTACCGACACGAATGGCCCTGCTTACGGGCGCGATATCGAGTTTCATTTCGTCCGTGATACAATCGCCGACTGGCATCAGCTTTTGCTGATGAGTGTATGTGACCATAATATTATCGCAAATAGCACGTTCAGTTGGTGGGGCGCATATTTCAACGCGAATCCGCAGAAAGTCGTTTGCTATCCAAGTGTTTGGTTTGGCCCAGGTGTTTCACATGATACGCTGGATTTGTGTCCGAAGTCGTGGATGAAAATATAAGCTATGGCGTAGCTATAAACACCCAATCAAATTCAAGACATATCTGTTTCCATATCTGGTCTTGTTCTATCCGCTTCTCTCGGTCTTTCAACATCGGAAAGAACGGCAGGAACTCGTGTCGGCCAAGGAGTTCGCACAACTTATAAACGGTATAATAATAATTCAGGAAATTCACCCGGTCATCGGGGCAGAACTTTGCATATGGTCCTTGGATTTCCATGAATAGGTTACACAACCGCTCTTCCAAATCCGGAGTCATGACCGGCGGTTTAATCCCCAACTTATCTTTAATAAATGGAATGTGTTCATAGTATTTATTAAATCCGAGTTTCTTCATGATTTCTTTCGCTTTCTTATCGGTGAATTGAGAGATTTCAATCCGCTCTTTTTTGATTTGCTGTTTGATACTTTCAAGCACATGCTCCGGTATAGATGTAGTTTCCTTCGCCTGAAACTGTGCGAGGATTTCGCGGAAATGATTGATGCGTTTATATGCGTAAAAACACGCCTCTTTAGGCGGTTCCTTATAAGAAGGCTTCTCATTATCGATAAGAAATACGACTTGTTTAGAGCATTTATTACATACCATGATTCCTTCACTTTCGATGGGAATCATTTCACCTTGCCGACAGAATTGACATATGTCAGTAGAGTAGACATATTTAGAAACATCCATGTAGTTTTGGTCGATACTTGCGAGATATTTTTCGACATTATTATGCTGGTTTTTGAATAATTCCTCGGTCTTCTTCGCTTCTGGAAGATTAAAGAACGCATTTAGCGATTTTGTTTTCATAGAGCCGCCATTCGTGATTGTCTTCTTTGTCTCAAAATACTCGAATATGTACTCGCTATTGTGTAGATAATAGTTTTTATATTCCTGTTGATATTTTTTAATCGTAGCGGTGATTTCCTTTATACGGTCGCGGATCTCGAGGCATTCTTCAAGAATACTTGTTGGCTTCGTAGCTTTTTTTAACCGCGAATCTGTGATTACTACGCCACCTCGCACTTCGCTGCTAGTATTAATCAAAGAACTAGTGCCGACATAATTAGTAGCACTATTCATACCTGCCGACACACCTACTGACACACCTACTGACGCACCCACTGACGCACCCACTGACACACCTACTGACACACCTACTGACGCACCCACTGACGCACCCACTGACGCACCCACTGACGCACCCACTGACGC